>Ga0307986_10002616_pt1 | contig 12832 bp, 11 predicted proteins | sample EllFjometageno82_FD_203170 | JGI IMG/M metagenome (GOLD analysis project Ga0307986, IMG submission 203170) | Marine microbial communities from Ellis Fjord, Antarctic Ocean - #82 | ecosystem: Environmental > Aquatic > Marine > Unclassified | place: Southern Ocean | collected 2014-10-09
AAGAATCTTGAGAACTTAAGACTTTTTCTTTTCGGTCAGGGTGGGTTTGGGGTCTAAGTCTCGAAGGCCATTCCACGCAAGGTTCACCAAGTGGGCCACGACTTCTTCTTTCTTGGGTTTACGAACATCAAGCCACCATTGCCCGGTGAACGCAACCATGCCCACCAGCATTTGGGAGTACATTGGGGCGTATTTGTCGTTGATTCCGTGGGCCTTGAACTCGGCAGCCAGGACGTCTTCAACCTGGGTGGCGATGTCTACCATCAAGCTAGCAAAGGATCCAGTTTGAGCGGTGACGGGGGAATCACGAACCAGAATTCTAAATCCTTGTGGATTGGAATCGATGTAATTGAACAATGCCATGCCGGCCTGCTCAACAAGCTCCCGAGCACCGGCACCGTCATTTTGCGAACCCCTCAGTGATTGGGTTACCGAATCAAGTAGGTAGTTCATCTCACGATCAACAACTACCGCATAAAGGCCCTCTTTCCCGCCGAAGTGCTCATAGACCACCGGCTTGGAAACGTCAGCTTTTGCCGCGATTTCTTCAACAGTTACTGTTTCAAAGCCTTTCTCGGCGAAGAGTTTGCGACCAACATTAAGTAGTTGTTCACGGCGTTCCTGCCCGGTCATGCGGACCTTGGCACCACTGGGTTTGCGGGACGGGGGTACCGAGGCGGCCCTTAATTCGACAACATTCGCTAGGTCTTCCCTTTGAGACACGGGAACGACCTATTCGCCGTTGTAACCGCGTAAGCGGAAACGGTCATTGGGATCTTTCAGCTTTTTCACTAGGCGGTCCGGCTTCGGCCAACGAACTTCGGTTACTAGTCCGGTCTTTTCCATTCCTTTGATCACGCTCGCCGAAATATCAATTTGTCCCTTCATCACGCCGTGTCGAGCCGCTGTCGGATCGACGTGATGCAGGTTGTGCCATGACTCACCCAGTGACGGGATTGCTAGCCAGGCAACGTTGCTGGAAAGATCACGGGAAGTAAAGGGTCGGTTTCCAAACACGTGGCAAATGCTGTTGATTGACCAAGTCACATGATGCACGAAGGCAATCCGGACTAAACCAGCCCAGAAGAATGCGGTGAGAGCGCCCATCCAAGACCAGGTGATTAACCCGCCCAGGATTCCTGGAATGAGCAAACTAGCAATGACAAAGATGGAGAAGTGCTTCGACATCCACGTGAGATCTTTGTCTTTGGCGATATCCGGTGCGTATTTTTCGATCCCGGTGTTATCACTTTCAAAGAGCCAACCGACGTGGGCGAAGAGTAGACCTTTTGCAATTGCTTTCTTGGAAGTGCCAAATCGCCATGGTGAATGGGGGTCGCCCACTTCATCGGAGAATTTATGATGCTTTCTGTGGTCGGCCACCCACTGGTCGAGTGAGCCTTCAATTGCCAAGGAACCACAGATTGCCAGGATGATTTTGACGCCACGATTAGCTTTGAATGAGCCGTGCGTGAAAAAGCGGTGATAGCCAACGGTGATTCCGCCGGCGGTCAGGATCCACAGTCCGAGTGCCAACCCAATGTCGAGCCAACTGACCCAGCCTCCCCAGACAACGGGGATGGTAAATGCAACGGCGAGTAGGGGAACGACGACAAATGCGCCGATGGTGATGCGCATGGGCATGCCAAGATAGGTAAGTTCGTCGGCACTTTCATCAACCACGGGATCAAGATCAACTTTTTCTTGGTTCATGACGCTCATGGGCTCTCCTTGCTTTTTGCTGTCGGATTCATGGGTAAATGGTTAACTTACGCAAGCGTAACCTACGGTAGCGTAGCCTGCAACCGGTGGTGGGAACTGACGTGGATGTCAGGCTTATGCAATGGCCTACCACCCCAAGCCATAGGGTGTGTGTCGCGTGATCCCGGGTCGTCTAGCGGCAGGACAGCGGACTTTGAATCCGTCAACGGAGGTTCGATCCCTCCCCCGGGAGCCAAGCCCTTTCCAGGACAATCGTGAGGCACAAGTGACAACAGTGGACTCAGGTGCTCGTTGGTGGGTTCGTTCTTAACGTTGCTGTGACCAAATCTGCTATCAGTGGGCTTCGGTAATTGGTTTTTATGTGCAAAGTGGATACTGAGATCTGCAGGCACACACAACCGGTAACAGCCTTTGTCCACTTGAGCCCTCTCTTGTTAAGAACCGACCCGGGGTATCTATATATAAGGCCGCTAAGAGTTTCAGTAATACTTCGCTGAAGTTGCGGGAATGAGAAAGTGCGAATCTGACCAGTGTTAGGTGCTCGAACATGACCTGCCCCGACAGTGATTCGACCAGCGTGGGATGTCCCTGGGTACTCCTATGAGATCAGGGCCTAGGTCATTTGCTGCTGGTGTGTGTTGTTCTTGGTTGTGGTTTTGTTGGGACGCCTGGGCCTGCTGCGGCACCGCCTCGCCGACGAAACTGACCACGGAAAATACGAGCAATCAAGATTCGTTCTCGTGCTGACGGGCGCCGGTGCGACGGGACGTACACTCGAGGCATGCGTCGAACTGTGCTCGCGGGATCCTTTGCACTGGTCCTCGTCGCCGGATTGGCAGGCGGTTGGCTGCTCACCACGACAATTGACCAAAACTCAGAGCCGCAGTGGCTCCTGTCCCACGGCTCCAGTTCCGCGGTGGTAGAGCAAGGGCCCTCAGGTGAGACGACGCTGACGCTGGCGGAGCCTGACCCAACGGTGCTGATGTTCACCGATCGGCCCGAGCGGAACACGGCGACGCTAGATTTGGACAGCCTGATTAATCAGTGGTCCGACGCCTTTGGCGATGACCCGCCTAACGCAGCACTGGTGGATGATGCGTCGGGTGACGCACTCGCGGTCCTGACGCTCAGCAAGCCGCGGCGAGACGGCGACGCCCTAACCTTCACGGTTCTTGGACTCGATATCCAGCCCGATGTTGAGGGGACCCTGGACTCAGGAGCCCATCTGTTCATCGATCCCCCTGCCGCGCGGCTGACCAACTTCCATCAGGTGCCGATGAGTAATCCGGAGGATATTCACCTGGTACAAATCCCGACTCCCGCTGGTCCAGTCACCATCCTCCCCCTCCCAAACCCATTTGGCGGGCTACCTTTGGCCAAGGCCAACCCGGCGGAGTAGTTGCGCGCTGGCGCAAACATAAAGGCAGCTCAGAACATGTTTGGGATGCCTCTGCATGTTGCGGCCGCTCGCTGTGGGCATGGCGATCCCCGGATTACGCCCCCATAAATTACGGGATATCCGTGCGTGCGACCCGGATGTTCTGACTTGCCCAGACGCTTTCTGGTAGAGCCCGCCCATTACGGCCTCGAATGGGACCGAATGGCAATGCTCAAAATTTGAAAATTTAGGCCTAGACCTGGTAGAGGTGAATCAAATCCAACTCTGAGCGCTCGGGTGTTTCCGTAATGAGCTCAGAGACTGAGTCATTGAATTCTGCAAAGAAAGGCATGCTGTAAACATCAGCGGCAATTTGCTTTTCAGTGAAGACCCCGATACCCCGGATGAGTCCGCTGGCAGGATCTCCTGTGATGAGAATCAAACGGTCGGCAGGCACTGCCTCTTGGAAAGCCTGGGCAAATTCACTGTAGGCAGCGAGAACATCTGCATATCTGCCGGGCTTTGCGTGCATAGTGAATTCAATGACCGATTCCATGATTATCTCCTTAGGATTGTGGCTCGAGTGGGGAAACTTATCAGAGCAATTACCGCTCAGCTCGACCAACAAACTCTGAGTAACCACCGGTACAGCACCGCGACCATGATCGAGGTGGGCATCTTGGAATTTACCCGTAAACCTGCTTGGTGATGAGTGCATCCCCCAATATTGCTTCTAGCGGCGAATCCTTCAACGCAAGTCCTATCCCTTACCCCGGGGGCTGGGAATTTCGTCACACTTTTTTCGATGACCCTCGTGCCAGGATCACGACAAACTAGGCTAGGGGGGTGCGTCCCCCAATTGTGATCATTCTTGCGGCAGGTGAAGGGACCCGCATGAAGTCGGCAACACCAAAAGTTCTCCACGAAATTTCTGGGCGCAGCCTGCTGGGTCACGTGATTGAAGCGGCCGCAACTATTGAGCCCGAACACCTGGTGGTGGTTGTCGGCCACGAAAGCGAACAAGTGGTCGCGCACCTTGATGAAGTGGCACCCTGGGTTGCAACCGTCGAACAAACACAACGCAATGGAACCGGCCATGCGGTCCGCGTTGCTTTGGAATTTTTGAGCGAACGTGGAGTTACGACAAGTGAAGCTCCAGTAGTTGTTCTTACCGGTGACACCCCGCTACTTACCGGTGAATCTTTGGTCACAATGTTGACTAAGCATGGTGAAAACACGGCAGCGGCAACTGTGTTAACAGCGGATCTGGATAATCCTTTTGGCTACGGGCGCATCCTTCGTTCGAGCGACCGGGTAGTGGGAATCGTAGAAGAAAAGGATGCGACCCCGCAGCAGCGTGAAATCGGCGAGATTAATTCGGGCATGTACGCATTTGAAGGCGCGGCATTACTTGATGCGATTACCGGGCTAAATACCAGCAATTCGCAGGGGGAAGAATATCTCACGGACGTCATCGAGATTCTGGCCTCACGCGGCGACGTCGTAATTGGGGTGAGTGCACACGACACAAGCGACATCCTGGGAATTAACGACCGCTCGCAGCTTGCATCAGCAATGGCAATCATGCGCGATCGAATAAATGACAAGTGGATGAAAGCTGGAGTCACCATATTTGACCCGGAGAGCACGTGGATTGACGTTGATGCCGAATTGGCGCCCGATGTAACTCTATTCCCACAGACTACTGTGCGCGGGCCGACCGCCATTGAAACTGGCGCTCAGGTAGGTCCGGGAACCACTTTGATTTCTGCTGAAGTCGGTGTCAACGCGATTGTTCGCCACACTTGGGCCGAACTTGTCGTGATCGGTGCCGGCGCAACGGTAGGGCCTTACACCTATCTGCGGCCCGGAACCGTAATCGGTGCTTCCGGTAAGGCCGGTGCCTTCGTTGAAATGAAAAATGCTCAGCTAGGTGAGGGCTCCAAAGTTCCGCACCTTTCCTATGTCGGCGATGCCACTATCGGCGTTGGCACCAATATTGGTGCGGGCACCATTTTTGTCAACTATGACGGAGTCGAGAAACACCACACCACGGTCGGGGACCAGGCCCGGGTTGGATCAGACAACATGTTGATTGGGCCTGTGGTGATTGGCGACGGGGCTTACACGGCGGCGGGTTCAGTGGTGACAGAGGACGTCCCCGCCGGTGCGATGGCCGTGGGCCGGGCCCGGCAACGAAATATTCTGGATTGGGTCCTTCGAAAGCGCCCTGGCACGCAGTCAGCGCAAGCCGCACAGAGGGCAACGCAATCCGATCAATCGGGACATGAAAAGGTTTAGTCAAGAACACCCACCTTCCCCGCGCCAGACACAAGTAAATAGTTCTCCCGGTGAGATAGATCGCAACCAGTAAAGGTGGAGCAGTGGCCGAAAAGTCAGTCCCAACCCAGAAGCATCTCTTGCTGCTGTCCGGCAGGTCGCACCCGGAGTTGGCCGATCAGGTCGCTGAGAACCTAGGCATTGATCTGACCCCCGTTACCGCACACGATTTTGCTAACGGTGAGATCTTCGTCCGGTTTCGTGAATCTGTTCGCGGTGGTGACGCATTTGTGCTTCAAAGCCACACCACGCCCATTAATAAGTGGATCATGGAACAGCTGATCATGATTGATGCACTCAAGCGCGCCTCCGCAAAGCGCATCACGGTGGTCGTGCCCTTTTACGGGTACGCCCGCCAAGACAAGAAGCACCGAGGCCGTGAGCCGATTTCCGCCCGCCTAATGGCAGACCTGTTTAAGACTGCCGGGGCTGATCGCCTCATGACCGTTGATTTGCATACTTCACAGATCCAAGGTTTTTTTGATGGACCAGTAGACCACCTCTTCGCATTGCCTCTTCTGGCCGCACACGTCGCAGGCAAAGTTGACGGTAGCAAAATCACTGTGGTGTCCCCGGATGCCGGCCGAGTCCGCGTCGCTGAGCGGTGGACCGATGTACTGGGCGCACCCCTGGCAATTATTCATAAACGACGCGATCCCGATATCCCTAATCAGGTGCGGGTGCTTGAAGTCGTGGGAGACGTCAAAGATCGCGTATGCGTGGTCGTGGACGACATGATCGACACCGGTGGCACGATTGTGAAGGCATCAGAGACCCTGTTTGAAAATGGCGCCTCGCAGGTGATCGTGGCTGCAACCCACGCCATTCTGAGCGACCCGGCCCGCGAACGCCTCCAGAACTCCAATATTTCCGATGTAATAGTGACCGACACCCTCCCGATCGCAGGAGAGCGCCGATTTGACAAGCTCACGGTGCTTTCAATCGCTCCGTTGCTGGCAACAGCGATCAATGAAGTCTTCACCGACGGCTCGGTTACCCGGATGTTTGAAGACGAAGACTTCGGTCGGCACACCTCCTCGCACTAGGCAAAGCAGACCTTTGTAGACTCAGGGCGTTCCTCGGCGAGGGTGCAGCTAGCGCGGCACCGTAATCGACGTGGTCGGGCTTTAGCCCCTCTCCTTGGCGCGCAACTGCTTCACCTAAATGTGCCGATCAAATACAAGGAGACTTCGTGACTAACGTCAACATCACCGCTTCCCCCCGCTCGGAATTTGGCAAGGGCGCTGCGCGCCGGATCCGCCGTGGTGGCCAGATTCCTGCAGTCTTGTACGGCACGGACACCTCGCTCATGCACGTCACCCTGCCAGAGCACGAACTGAACTTGGCCCTTCGTAAACCTCGCGTGGTGCTCAATATTGCTTTCGACAGCCAGACCTACCTCACGAAGCCACGCGATATTCAGCGCGATCCAGTTCGTCTTAACCTTGAGCATCTTGACCTCTTGGTGATTACCAAACAAGAAGCAGCACTTCGTAGTGACTACGCGGACGCAGTCGCCCAGGTGCATTCAGCAGCTGAAGAAGCCGGGCTCGACATCGCAATGGTCATGCAGTCATGGGAAGAGTCCGTTGCCAGTGGCGAGTTGCCTCTTGACGCAGTGGCTCACGCGGTCGATGACGCTAGGGAAAAGGCGATTGAACTTGCTGCTGCCGCCGCCGCCGCCGGTGCCAGCGAAGATGCTGCTGCCGCATCCGCTGCCTCCGCCTTGGAAGCTATAGAGACTGACATCGTTCCGGCTGAGCCTGCTGCGGAGTAGTGACTTTTGTTATCGCGGGGTTGGGCAATCCTGGCCCCGCATATGCCGGGACCAGGCACAACATCGGTGCGATGGTTGTCGCCGAACTTGCTGCACATTTGTCAGTAAAGTTATCGCGGCACAAGAAGGCATTCGCGGCAGTTGGGGAAAGTCATATTGGGCTTCCCGGTTCCCAGCAGAGCGTGATACTCGCGATCCCGTTGTGTTACATGAATGAAAGCGGTGGACCGATCAAGTCGATCCTTGATTTCTACGACGTGCCGCTCGAAAACCTGATCGTTGTCCACGACGAACTCGATATTGACTTCGCCGCAATCCGACTAAAGCTTGGCGGGGGAGACAACGGGCACAACGGGCTTAAGAGCATCAAAAAATCAATTGGCTCCGGTGAGTACTACCGGACCAGAATGGGAATTGGCAGACCACAGGGTCGGCAAGATCCGGCTGATTTTGTACTCTCGCAGTTCAGTGCAGGTGAGCGCAAGGAATTACCTGAACTTGTTAGTCGTGGATGTGAAGCACTTGAGACACTGGTGACCCGCGGTCTAGATTTGGCCCAAAGTAAATTTAACAGTTAGGCGATGTGCACACATGAACCCAACCGAAGATTTGACCCAACTTGGCGATGCTGAGCTTTCGCGCACTGTTGCCCAGCAGGCCGGTGTGCTGCTTATGGCGCTGCGCAAGGAGTTTTTTCGCGCCCACCCGGTGGATTCAATTGACAAGACCGTAAGTGATCAACTACGCGACCAAGCCGATCGTGCGGCGCACCTTTTCATTATGGGTAAACTCTCAGCCGCCCGTCCGTGCGACGCAATTCTTAGTGAAGAAGGCAAAGACGATGCGGCCCGACTCGAATCAGATCGAGTGTGGATCGTTGACCCGCTAGACGGAACCTGGGAGTACGGCCAGAATCGCAAAGATTTTGGAGTTCACATTGCTTTATGGAATACAAAATCCGGAAAGCTCAGTGCTGGCACTGTGGATCTCCCCGACCAAGGCCTTACACGAAGCGTCCTCGATGCTGTAGAGATCGCAACCTCGAAGGACTCGGTGATCCGGGTCGTCGCATCTCGTTCCCGCCCACCGGCAACGTTGAAGGAAATCGTCGCAAGGCTCGGCGAGCTCCTGACAGAAGCAGAGATTGCCCACAGTCAGGTTGAAATCGTTGACGTTGGCTCTGTGGGCGCAAAAGTAAATGAGATTTTGTGCGGACGCGCAGACATTTATTTGCACAACACCGGCTTTTACGAGTGGGATGTCGCAGCCCCGTACATTGTTGCGCAGCACTACGGGCTGATCGCATCACACATGGACGGTGCGCCAGTCACTTTTAATCATATGCCGCCTTATGTCACTGATCTCGCTGTATCCCGGGCGGATCTGCATCCGCTTGTTCTGCGGGCTATAAAAGAAACCCAGGGAGCGTGAGCGATACACAACAGCTGGCCGGGCTTCTTGAATTGGTCAGGTCAGATCCAGCATTTGTCTCAATTTCCGAACAGGCCCAGGTCGCCAGCACGGTAGATCTCGTTGGACCCGCGGTAATTTACCCACTTGCAATTGCACAGATTAGGCAATCGCAGGAATCAGGCGTCGTGTTAATTTTGACCACCACTGGTCGTGCAGCAGACGAACTAGCCGCGGATCTGAGCGCGTATCTACCGGATGAAGGCATTGAAGTATTCCCGAGTTGGGAGACACTTCCGCACGAGCGGCTCTCACCCTCAGCTGACACAGTGGGAAGGCGCATGGCAGTCCTGCGTCGGCTCGCGCACCCAATTATTGGGAGTGTCCACGCCCCACCCATCACGGTGCTGATCACATCCGTGCGCGCAGCATTGCAACCAATCGTTGCCGATCTTGGGGATCAGAAACCGGTCGAACTAAAGATCCGTGATCAAGCATCATTCACGGAGACGGTGAGCAGGCTTGTGGCTTTGGGTTACGAGCGCGTAGACCTGGTTGACCGGCGCGGACAAATTGCGGTGCGCGGTGGCATCCTCGATATTTTCCCGCCCACGCAGGAGCACCCCATCCGAGTTGAGTTCTGGGGCGACGACGTGGAAGAACTCCGCTATTTCGCAGTAGTGGATCAGCGCTCACTAGAACATGCTGAACATGGACTGTGGGCGCCACCGGTTCGAGAACTGCTTCTCACCGAAGAAGTCAAACAGAAAGCGCGGCTACTTGGAGCGGCACATGTTGAAGTCGCCGCAATGTGTGAATACATTGCGAACGGCCAATCTGTTGAAGGGATGGAGTCCCTCTCCTCGGCACTTGCCGGCAAGATGAGCCCCTTACATGAACTTTTACCGCCGGAGTCATCGCTAATTCTGGTTGAGCCGGAGCGAATAAATTCTCGGGCACTTGATGTTGTTAAAACCGCGGAAGAGTTCCTGACCGCGGGTTGGCATAGTGCGGCTGTCGGGGGAGCTTCACCGATTGACCTTTCCGGCTCCATGTTCACAACCATGTCAGAAGTCGTTCGCGAGGTCCGTCATCGAAATGGATCGGTGTGGAATCTCACTCAATTGCCACGTGAGCGCGATGACGCTGTAATCACGTTGAACGCCAACGAAAACAATAACTATCACGGGAATGCCGAACTTGCCGGTAGGGACATAGCCCAGGCCCTCGGGATCGGTTCAACGGTAGTTGTCACCGCAGAGGGCCACGGTTCGATAGATCGAATCGCGGAGGAATTTGATAGCCAGGGCATAAGTGCGGTGAAGTCAGAGTCTGTCGCAATTCCGGCAATACCAAAAGTTGCGCAATTGATCACGGCTCACGTAGATCGCGGTTTTCACCTGGTTGATTCACAACTTTGGGTCTTTAGTGAGTCAGATCTGATGGGTGCAAAGTCAGTGTTGAAAGACATCAGGAAAATGCCAAGCCGACGACGCGGTGCAATTGATCCGCTCACACTCAACTCCGGTGACTACATTGTTCACGAACATCATGGTGTTGGGCGCTATGTCGAAATGATCACGAGAACGATTGGGGGAGCTGAACGCGAGTATCTGATTATTGAATATGCCCCAAGTAAGCGCGGGCAACCAGCAGATCGCCTTTTTGTACCCATGGACCAGCTTGATTTGATTACTCGTTATGTCGGTGGAGAAGCGCCCAGCGTGCACCGGCTTGGTGGTGCCGATTGGCAGAAGGCGAAAGGTCGGGCGCGCAAAGCGGTTAAAGAAATCGCCGGTGAACTCATTCGACTGTACGCGGCACGGCAAGCGTCCAAAGGGTACTCGTTTGGGGCAGACACTCCTTGGCAGGGAGAGCTGGAGGACGCGTTCCCCTACGTCGAGACGCCCGACCAGCTCAGCACGATCGACGAAGTCAAGCGGGACATGGAGCGGCAAATTCCCATGGACCGCTTGGTATGTGGCGATGTCGGGTTTGGAAAAACTGAGATCGCTATTCGGGCAGCATTCAAAGCAGTGCAGGATGGAAAGCAAGTTGCTGTACTCGTTCCCACAACCCTGCTCGTGCAACAGCACTTCACAACTTTCTCAGAAAGATACAGCGCATTCCCAGTAAAAGTGGCTGCACTTTCGCGATTTACACCGAACTCTCAGGTGAAAGAAATCCTCGAAGGATTAGCCCAAGGAACCGTAGACATCGTGATTGGAACACACCGATTGCTCACGCGCTCGGTTAACTTCAAGGACCTAGGTCTGGTGATTGTCGACGAGGAACAAAGATTTGGCGTGGAGCACAAGGAGCACCTAAAAGCGCTTCGCACCAATGTTGACGTTCTTGCTATGAGTGCAACTCCAATCCCTCGAACCCTAGAAATGGCCGTTACGGGCATCAGGGAAATGTCGGTCATCCAGACTCCGCCGGAAGAGCGCCATCCGGTATTGACTTTCGTGGGTCCCTACGACGAGAAGCAAATCGCCGCTGCAATTCATCGTGAGCTTTTGCGTGATGGACAAACATTTTTTATCCATAACCGGGTTGAATCAATCGACCGGGTTGCCGCAAGAATCAGGACACTAGTCCCCGAAGCTCGCATCGCAGTTGCCCACGGGCAAATGGACGAAGGTTCCCTTGAGCAAGTGATTGTTCAATTTTGGGAGAAAGAAATCGACGTACTCGTCTGTACCACGATCGTTGAATCGGGAATTGATATTCCCAACGCCAATACATTGATTGTTGATCGGGCAGACAAATTCGGACTCTCACAAATGCACCAACTGCGAGGTCGGGTGGGCCGCGGTCGCGAACGTGCTTACTCATATTTTCTCTATGACCCGAATAAGCCGCTCACAGAAACGGCCCACGAGCGGTTAGCAACCATTGCCCAACGAACCGATCTTGGTTCGGGAATGCAGATCGCTCTCAAAGATCTTGAAATTCGCGGTGCCGGCAACATGCTAGGTGGTGAACAAAGTGGCCATATTGCAGATGTTGGCTTTGACCTGTATTTACGGTTGGTGGGTGAAGCTCTCTCCGAATACAAGAATGAGCCAGCTAAAGAGGTCAATGAGGTCCGCGTTGAGTTGCCCATTAATGCGAGCATCCCAACCGGATACGTCCCCCAGGAGCGACTGCGGCTTGAAGCCTATAAGCGTTTAGCAGATGCAAGCAGCGACCAGTCAGTAGATGAAGTCGCCGCAGAACTCATTGACCGGTACGGCGCCATGCCGGGTGAACTGGAGGCGTTGATCGGGGTCGCGCGTTTTCGGGTTGCGGCTAAATCTGCTGGAATTCAAGAAGTTATTGCCACAGGCAAGGCAATCCGCCTCTCGCCCGTAGTACTTCCTGAGTCCCGTGCCATGAGGGTTGCGCGCGTATACCCAGGCAGCAAGATCAAAGGGGCAACGAGCATTCTTCTGGTCCCCAAACCCACTTCCGGCACTGGTATTGGTGCACCTGAACTGCGAGATACCCAGCTCCTAGAATGGCTCCACGAACTGTTTACCGTTTTATTTTCTAACCCCTGAAGATCCGGAGAACCCGTGTCACTTATGAACGCCAAGCCCACCCGCCAAAGCCTCGCTGTGATCGCTGGAATCGGCCTGCTTTCGATCAGTCTTGGACTCAGCGGATGTAGTTCGCAAACAGCGGGTGCGGCGGCCGTAGTGGGGGATCAGCGAATCAGTGAATCACAGCTTGACACCGAGGTTCAGGATGTCCTTGCCCTGCAGGGTCTTTCGTCAACGGATTCATCCAATGAACTTATTACTAGCACTCTTGATCAACTCATCACTGGAATTTTGGTCAACGAATTGGCGGATCGAGAGAAGATCAAAGTTACTCAAGGAGAGATCGACGACCTTCGTCTCCAATACGTTGCTCAAGCGGGTGGCCAGGAAGCCTTTGAAGCGTCAATTGGCGAGCAAGGAATTTCAATTGGCGAGGTCGACTCAATTATTCGCGTGAATCTTCAGGTCGCCAAGTTAGGCGATGTTCTGTCTCCTTCGGGTGATGCAGATGCCAAAAGCGCGGGGGTATTTATTGCCATTTCCGAATTAAGCTCAGAGCTTGGTACCGAGGTCGCGCCACGCTTTGGCACGTGGGATCCAGAGAATCTCTCAGTTGGCCCAGCGGCCAATTCACTTTCGGAACCGCAAAGCGTTGACCTTGGCTCGGAATAGCACATG
>Ga0307986_10002617_pt1 | contig 12825 bp, 12 predicted proteins | sample EllFjometageno82_FD_203170 | JGI IMG/M metagenome (GOLD analysis project Ga0307986, IMG submission 203170) | Marine microbial communities from Ellis Fjord, Antarctic Ocean - #82 | ecosystem: Environmental > Aquatic > Marine > Unclassified | place: Southern Ocean | collected 2014-10-09
GCAGAACCGTTACTAATTACTGCCACTAGATTTCCCTTACTCGTATAGTCATATGCTGCTTCTGGATTTTCAGCTATCTTTTTTACTGGTACCGCAACACCTGGTGAATAAGCTAAGGACAAATCTCTTTTTGTTATCAGAGGTTTAGATGAATTTACCTCAATTTTGCCAGACTTACCTTGTGTATGAAAGTCCAGCGCCTCTTTATCAGAGTAATGATCAATCTTTGATTTTTTTATCATTAAAATTTATTATGTAATATAAAATAGGTATTCATTAAAAATTAGATTTTTTTAATACTAAACCATATGAACTTATTATCTACAACTTCTGTTTTTAGTTTTTTTACATTAATTAGTAGGACACTTGGGTACTTTAGGGACATACTAATTGCAACTTTTCTAGGAGCGTCTATATATGCTGACGCTTTTTTTGTAGCTTATAGACTTCCCAATACTTTTAGACGTCTTTTTGCTGAAGGAGTTTTTAACGCAGCTTTCATACCAAGTTATACGGAGGAAATGGCAAATAGTGAGGTGGAAGGAAAGAAGTTTGCGGACGAAGTTTTTAACTTATTAATAATAATTTTGCTAGGAACAGTTTTTTTAATAGAAATTTTTACCCCAGCAATCGTTTACTTAATAGCGCCAGGTTTTTTTAAAGATATGGAAAAATTTAATTTAGCTGTAGAACTGACAAGAATTACATTACCTTTTTTACTTTTTGTTAGTTTATCTTCTTTCTTTTCGGGAATATTAAATTCTAATAATAAGTTTGCTGCAGCGGCTGCAGCACCAATTATACTAAATATTTTTTTAATTATAAGTTTATTTATTTCTTACTTTTTTAAACTAAACTTCGAATTAAATCTATCTTATGCTGTAACATTAGCTGGTTTATTTCAATTAATTTTTTTAATATTTTTTACAAGATATTACTACAAGCCATCAATTACTTTTAAAATTAAGATTAATATGAAAGTTAAATTATTTTTGAAAAAACTGGTACCAAGTATATTCTCATCAGGGGTCACACAAATTAATATTTTGGTAGGTACAATTATTGCATCATTTGAAGCCGGGGCAGTTTCTTACTTATATTATGCAGATAGAATTTATCAAATTAATCTAGCTATTGCCGGGATTGCAATCGGCACTGTAGCACTTCCAGAGTTATCAAAAAAAATAAAAGCTGGAAATATTTCTGAGGTAATGAATATTCAAAATAAATCAATAGAATTATGTTTGCTCTTATCTATACCCGCATGCTTTGGAATAGTTATCGCCTCACAACAAATTACTAGTGCTTTATTTGGGTATGGATCATTTTTAGAAACTGATGTTATTTTAACCGCTCAAGCATTAAAATATTTTGGTTTTGGTGTGCCTGCGTTTGCTTTAATTAAAATTCTTTCTAATTTTTTCTTTGCGAGAAATGATACTAAAATTCCATTTTATATTTCAACTTTTAGTGTTTCCTTAAATATTCTAATATCTGTCACTTTTTTTAAGGAGGTTGGATTTATTATTATTCCAATCGCTACTTCGGTAGCCACCTGGTGTGCTGTAGTAATTTATTTTATTTTGTTAGTAAAACTTAAATATTTTAACACAAGTTCTACTTTTTTTAACAACTTTATCAAAACTTTAATATCAGTAGTTGTAATGAGCCTATTTTTCTATTCCTTAATTAATTTTTTTGAGGATAAGCTTATTTATACTAATTATTATAAGTCATTTTATCTTATAATGATTATAGGTATAGCCACTACTATATACTTATTGCTAGCACGTTTATTAGGAGTTTTTAAGATAAAAAATTTTAACACAAATTAAATAATGAGTAAAAATAAATTAGTTTTTTCAGGAGTTCAGCCAACTGGTAACTTACATCTTGGAAATTACCTTGGAGCACTAAAAAATTTTGTAACCTTGCAAGAAAAAACAGAATGCATTTATTGTGTTGTAGATCTTCACGCTATTACAGTTTTCCAAAATCCGAAAGAACTAAAAAATAATATTTTAGAAACTACAGCTAGTTTCCTTGCTACCGGACTTGATGAAAAAAAAAGTATTATTTTCAATCAGTCCGCCGTCAGTGGCCACGCTGAACTTGCTTGGATCTTTAATTGTGTAGCCCGTATAGGTTGGCTAAATAGAATGACGCAATTTAAAGACAAAGCCGGTAAAGAAAAAGAAAAAGCAAGTGTTGGTCTTTATATTTACCCTAACTTAATGGCAGCTGATATCCTTTTGTATAAAGCTACGCATGTACCAATTGGTGCGGATCAAAAACAACATTTAGAACTTTGTAGAGATATTGCACAAAAATTTAACAATGATTTTAAAAAAGATTTTTTTCAACTACCAGAACCATTAATACAAAAAAAAATATCAAGAGTTATGAGCTTAAGAGATGCAACAAAAAAAATGAGCAAGTCGGATGAATCTGATTATTCTAGAATAAATTTAAAAGATTCAGCGGACGATATAATAAAAAAAATTAAGAAAGCTAAGTCAGATTCTTCTCCAATACCTGATAATTTAAAAGATTTAGAAAAAAAACCTGAAGCGCTAAACTTGATTAATATATATTCTGATTTAACCGATATGTCCTTAGAGCAGTCGTTAAATGAGTTAAAAGGAAAAGAATATTCACATTTAAAAAATAAATTATCAGAAGTTTTAGTTGAGGTAATTTGTCCAATTGGGAAAAAAATAAGAGAGTTAATAGATGATAAGATCTATTTAGAAAAAGTTCTTAAAGAAGGCACCCAAAAAGCTAGAATTATAGCTGAGTACAACCTAAAAGACATACGAAATGCCATAGGTTTTTTTTAATTAAAGATGATATAAAGACACGATGATAATAACAGAACCAACACCAAACCCAAATTCATTAAAATTTTTATCTGAAAAAATAATCTCTGTTATAGGAACTGAAGAATTTCAGAAAAAAGATTTTAATAAAATTGAAAATGATTTTGTAAAAAATTTACTTAACATAGATGGAGTAGAACTTGTATTGTTGGCCGAAAACTTTTTATCTGTAAAAAAAAATAAAGAAATTTCTTGGGATGTATTAAAACCAACGGTTATTTCTCACATGAACGATTATTTCGAGAAAAATGATAAGCCTATACTCAATAAAAAAAGTAAAAAAAATGAGGAAAAATTAGACCTCGGAGAGATTGAGGACAGAATTATAAAAGTTTTAGATGATAAAGTAAGACCGGCTGTCGCAAAAGATGGTGGAGATATTAAGTTTAAATCCTTCAAAGATGGTGTGGTGCACGTAGAACTACAAGGAAGCTGTTCGGGCTGTCCGAGTTCACTTATGACATTGAAGCAAGGGGTTCAAAACTTGCTATGTCATTATGTGGAAGAAGTAAAATCAGTGGAGGCTATTTAAAAATGGGAAAAGTTGTAAGCTACCGACAAAAGCTAATAGAATTAGCAAGAATTTATAAGATTGATAAAGTCTTCGATCAAAATGTCAAACACACAACTTATGACATAGAGCTTATACTTTTGAGAAATAAAGTACCATTGCCGTCAAGAAGGGGATACATCGCACACAAGCTTATAAATGAAGTCTGGCAACCTTTGACTTACAAAATAAAAAAAAAATTGTCGATTGATATAAATATTAATAAATTACTTTCCAACATAAATATTAATAAATATCTTAAAAATGCTTATGAAGGTTTAATAAAAAAATTAGCTATTAAGTTTAGCCTAGATAAATACTTAAGTAAGATTTTAAAAAAAATTTTTAATGTTATAGAAAATTATTTTAAATTTGTAATTTCAAGCATTATCAATTTTTTTAAAATTTTATTTAAAACAATAATTGAAACTTTAAATGATGTTTATAATTTTAAAGTTAATGAAAAAATTATAAAGAATTTACTTTTAAAGGGAGTATTCGCTTCTCTAGTTGTGGCATTAGTATATTCAGGCTTTTATATCAAAGGCCTTATTACCGACGTAGACTCCTTAAAAATATCAGTAGAAATTAAGTCCGATAAAAAAAAAGTTGATAGTAAAAAGAAAAAAGAAATAATAGTTAAAACTCCGGATAATGAAAAAAAAAACAATTCCAAAAATTTAGCAAAATTACCAACCAATAAAGAACCGTCAATATCAAATAATGATTACAGTCTAAACACAAAAACAGTATTAAATTTATTTAAAGATCTAGAATATGATTTAGATAAAGTAAGAAATAAAAAAAAGGTAAAGCCAATATATTTTACAAGGTTACCTAAAGATCTTGACGCCATGAAAAATATTAAAGAAAAAAAAGAAACTTTTTTACAAATTTTATTACCACTAATAGTTGCTGAAAACGAAAAAATTAAAAAAGATAGAAAATATTTATTTAAAATAATAAAAGAAAATGAGTCAGAAGAAAGCAGAAGATGGTTAAATAAAAAATATAAAGCATATAAAGTTTCTGATAAAAATATTCAAAAATTAATAGAAAAAATTGATATTATTCCAACATCAATTGCATTAGCCCAAGCAGCAAAGGAAAGTGGCTGGGGTACTTCAAGATTTGCATTAGAAGGAAATGCTATATATGGGCAGTGGACATGGAATGGCGATGGAATCGAGCCGCTTGAAAAAACAAAAGATCAAAACCACAAAATACTTAAGTTTCCATTATTAAGAGCCTCAGTAAAAGCCTATATAAATAATTTGAACACTCACAATGGGTATAAAAGCTTTAGAGCGAAAAGAGCTAAAATAAGAAAGCAAAATAAGAAATTAGTAGGTGTAGAATTAATCCATGAGCTTGATAATTATGCACAAACTGGAAAAGAATATACAAAAATATTAGAACAAATTATTAATCAAAATGATCTAGATGAATTAGAGGCTGTAACAATAGATGATTTTAAAGAGACCAATCAACTAAAGCTTTAGAGTTCTGCCACAACAAACTGCATTCCAAGCCAACGCCAAGATCCATCAGGTTCTCGAAGCGAACAATTAATTCTTCCTCGTTCCGTAGTAAATTTACCAATTAATTTAATTTTAATTTTAAAATCATTTAAATATTCAATTTTAGATTTTTTCCAAATATTAAGTTCATTTGAATAGCAGTTTAATAGTTTGATATTTTTTGTATCTCCTAAAAACTCAATGATAACCTCAGGAGGGTTACTTAAACTAGTAAGGTATTTTTCTGTAGGTGTTAATGATTTAAACTTTAATGGAATAGTTTTAAGAATTAATTCAAATCTTTTTATTTTGCCATATTGTTCATTAATTGAGAATCTAGGCAATTCATAAAAATCTTTTGTATCATCAGCCACACCTGAATGTTGACCAAATGCATACTTAAAATCAAGTTCTTTGATAATATTTTTAAAGTTGTTACTATATTCTCCGAACGGATAAGAAAAAAAAGGTGTTTTATATTCTAGATTTTTTTTTAAGTCTAGAATTGCTAGGTTTATATCGTTTTTAATTTCATCATTTGTTTTATCAACTAAATAATCATGAGAATAACTATGATTTCCAACATGTACAAATTCTTCTTTAGATACTTCTTTAATCTGTTTCCAAGTCATGTATCCCTTGCTGCCGATTTCACGAGTATTAACAAATAATAAAAAAGGTATTTTTTCATGTTTCAGTATAGGCCAAGCATGATCATAAAAAGATTTAAATGCATCATCTATAGTTAATAAAATTTTTTTTTTGGTTTTATGATTTAAAAGACTATTTTCAAAATCATCAGCATTAATAAAATTAAAGTCATTTTTTTTTATTAAATCAATTTGTTTTACGAAATCTGCTATTTTTATATTTGTAGAAGGGTATCTATTTTCTTCAAATCGATGATACATAAGGACAATCACACCTTTATCTTCTATATTATCAGACATAGATAGAGACTCACTAATAATAAGTAAAAAAATGATTAAAGATTTTTTAATAATTGACTGCACAGGTAAAAATAACTTTGTTGCTTTAAAAATTAATAATAAGTTTTTTATGAAACAATTACAAACTAATCTTATTAAAAATGAAACATTAGCTCTAGATCTTGCTAATTTTATTAAAAAAAATAACATCAACCTTGATGATAATTTTTCAATTTTAATAAACTCTGGCCCTGGTAGTTTTTCTGGAATAAGAATCTCTTTAGCTGTTGCTAAAGGAATACAGGTAGTAAAAAAAACAAATAATTATAGCTATAATAGCTTTTTGTTTAATGCTGCTCCATTCTTATTTGAAAAAAAGGAAATTTATTCCATTCAACGAACAAATAACCTCTACTATTTTAGCAGAGGCACGTTTAGAACAAACTATCACTTCACTAATCCTGAAAAATTTGATTTAAATATAAGTCAAAAACCAGGGTCTATAATTATTATTTCAGATGAGATTAAAAATGATGAAATGATTAAAAATATAAATCCCAAACAAATAAGAATCACAGAATTTAACCTTAAAAATATTGACTTATTGATAGAAAACAATTTAGTTGAAAATAAATTGATTAAACCACTATATTTAAGTTAAGTTGTAAGAATTATATGAATAACATTGAAGATAAGTGCAAAGCCAAAGGTGTTAGGTTAACAGATCAAAGAAAGGTTATAGCTAAAATAATGTCTAGCTCTACAGATCACCCAGATGTAGACGAACTGCACAATAGAGTTAATAAAGTTGACAAAAAAATAAGCATAGCAACTGTCTATCGAACAGTAAAATTATTTGAAGAATCTGGAATACTAGAAAAACATGATTTTAAAGGGGGGAAGGCAAGGTACGAAGCAGCGCCAGAAGAGCATCACGATCATTTAATAGATATCAATAGTGGTGAAATATTAGAATTTGTTGATAAAGATATAGAAATTTTACAAAATAAAGTTGCTAAGAAATTAGGCTACAAACTAGTCGACCATAAACTGGAGCTCTATGGCTCCAAAATAAAAAAATAAATTGTCAAAAAAAATATTTATTAAAACATTTGGCTGTCAAATGAATGAATACGACAGCAATCGTATCTTAGATCTAGTTAAAACTATAGGCTATGTATCTACACAAAATTCTTTAGAAGCAGACTGTTATATACTAAACACATGTCATATTAGAGAAAAAGCTACTGACAAAGTTTATCATGATATTGGTAGGTTAAAAAAAGAATTTAGAAATAAAAAAAAACCAATGTTACTGATTGTAGGCTGTGTAGCTCAAGCAGAAAATCAAGTGATGCTTAATCGTGAAAAATATATTGACGGTATTATAGGTCCTCAATCTTATCATCAAATACCGAATATAATAAAAAAAATAGAAAATAATAAATCTAAAATTAATAGTACTGAGTTTGATGTAATAGAAAAATTCGATACTTTAAATTTAATAAAAAATTCAAACTCAAAAATATCTTCATTTTTAACAATTCAAGAAGGTTGTGATAAGTTTTGCCATTTTTGTGTAGTGCCTTACACAAGAGGACCAGAACACTCAAGGTCATTTAATGAAATTATTAATGAAGCAAAACAATTAATAGGAAATGGCGCTAAGGAAATTACTTTATTAGGCCAGAATGTGAATGCTTATGATAATAAAAATCAATCCAGAACATATCGACTTTCCGACTTAATATTTGCATTGAATGAATTTAAAGAATTAAAAAGAATTAGATACACAACTTCACATCCAAAAGATGTAACAAAAGATTTAATAGGGGCGCATAAGCATTGTGACAAATTAATGCCAATACTTCATTTACCTGTACAAAGTGGATCATCAAAGATCTTAAAAGCAATGAACCGAAAACATAATTCAGAGGAATATTTTGAAATTATAAAAAATCTCAAAAAAGCTAAACCAAATATAAAATTTTCTTCTGATTTTATTATTGGGTACCCTGGTGAAACAGACGTTGATTTTCAGCAGACTTTGGAATTAATAATAAAAACTGGATTTATTAATTCTTATTCATTCGTCTATAGTGCTAGACCCGGTACACCAGCCTCAAAATTGACCAATGTAGAAAAAGATATAGCAAAAAAAAGATTAATTAAATTACAAAAAGTTTTAGAAAAAATTAACATAAAAAGCAAGGAAAGTTTTTTACAAAAATCAACAGAAGTTTTATTTGAAAATAAGATGAAAGATCAAAATAAATACTTTGGGAGAGATAAGTTTCTAAACTCTGTAATTGTTGAAAGTAAAGAAAATTTAACTGGTCAATTATTAAACGTAAAGATTAATAATTTTAACCACAATAGTTTATTTGGCGAAACCTTTGAGATTAAAAATAGAAATTATGCAGCTTAATTAATGTCTGAGATAAGTAAATTAAAGCAAAAACTGTTGATAAAAAAAATAGACAAAGAGACTATTAATATTCAAATATTGGATAACAATATTCTTCTTTCAGTTGTAGGAGAGTTTAATACAAACCTCATTCAATTAGAAAAATTGACAGAGACAACATTATTTTTTAGAGGTAATTCAATTACCGCTAAAGGAAATTCAAACAGTTTATATAGTGTTACGGAAGCTATTAAATTTTTAATTAACAAATTTCTTTTGACAAACAGCATAGAAAAAAGTGATATAATACTATCTGTGAATAAAAACTCTATTTCCAACATAAATACTAATGTTAAATCCTTTGCACAAATTATTAAGACACCAAGAAAATCGGTCATAGCAAGATCTCAAAAACAGTCAGATTATATCAAAGCATTGAAAGAAAATGACATTGTAATAGCTTTAGGCCCAGCAGGAACGGGCAAAAGCTTTCTCGCCGTATCAGTTGCTATCACTATGCTTATGGAAAAAAAAGTTGAAAGAGTCATATTGTCTCGACCAGCTGTCGAGGCGGGTGAAAAATTAGGTTTTCTTCCAGGCGATATGAAAGAAAAAGTAGACCCATATTTACGCCCACTGTACGACGCACTTTATGAATTGTTTGGATTTGAAAAAATTGATAAAAAAATTGAAACTGGAGAAATTGAGATAGCACCATTGGCTTTTATGAGAGGAAGAACTTTAAAAAATTGTTATGCAATTCTGGACGAAGCTCAAAATGCGACGGAGACACAAATAAAAATGTTTTTGACTAGAATTGGAGAAAATTCAAAGCTAGTAGTCAATGGTGACCCCACACAGATTGATTTAGTAAATAAAGCACAATCTGGCCTGACAAAGTCAAAAAATATTTTAAGGGAAGTAAAAGAAGTAAAAATTTTAGAATTTGATCACAAAGATGTTGTGAGACACCCCCTTGTTTCAAAAATTATTAAAGCATATCAAAAAAAAACAGATGATCAAAGTTGATGTGCTGGTTAAAAATAAAGCTTGGAAAAAATATATTAGGAATCCTAACAATTACTTAAAAAATAAAATAAAAAAAGCTGAAAAAAAAATAAGTATATTAAAAAAAAATAAACTATATTTCACTCTTCTACTTTCTGAGAGCAACGAAATCAAAAAATTGAATAAAAAATTTAGGAAGAAAAATAAAAGTACTGATATTTTGTCATTTCCTTTTTATGAAAAAAAAATATTAAATTATTTGATAAGAAAGAAACAAGACTCAATCTATTTGGGTGACGTAATAATTAATTTAAATGAAATTATTAAGCAAAGTAAAAATCAAAATTTTTCTGCTGTTTTTGATAAAATATGGGTGCATGGATTGATACATCTATTAGGTTACCGTCATAAATCTAATAGAGATTATTCTTTAATGCAAAAATTAGAAAATAAGGTAATAAAATCTTTGCAATAAAATGATTCTTAATTTTTTTATAAGTAGATTTTTTTTAGTATTTTTATTTCCATTTACTTTAGGAACTTTAACTGTTTTCAGTTTTCAACCATTTAACTATAGTTATATAAACTTTTTAATTATCCCCGCGTTATTTTTGGTTACAACTTTTGTTCAAAAAAAATCAAAAAATAGATATAGAAATAAGCCATACCTCTTAAATTTATTCCTAATTGGTTATTTATTTGGTATTGGGTTTTTCTTAAGCGGTGTAAATTGGATTTCCCATTCTCTGACTTTTGATGAGAATTTTAAATTTTTAATACCCATCTCAGTAATTGGCTTACCTTTGTTTCTTGGAATTTTTTTCGGTTTAGGAAACATAATTGTAGGACCATTTTTAAAAAATAATTTTACTTCTATTTTATTGTTTTCAAGTTCTTTTGCACTTATGGATTTCTTACGAGCTAAAATTTTTACTGGTTTTCCATGGAACTTATGGGCTTACACATGGTCTTGGTTCCCAGAAGTACTGCAGCTTCTTCCGACACTTGGTTTTTTTGCTTTCAACTTTTTCTGCATCATCTTTTATTGCACTCCCCTTTTATTAATATTTAAAAAAAATTTTAACTACACTATTTTTTTTTTGATAGGGATTATCTTCTTGGTTAATTATGTCTATGGTAATTTAACAATAACAAAAAATAATAAATATTTAGAAAACAAAAAATTAAATTCAGAAAATTCTATTTTTGTTAAAATAATATCACCAAATTTTGACCTAAAATACAATCTGTCAAATGTTGACATGAGTGAAAATATTTTAAAGTTAATAAAATACAGTGCTCCTGATAAAAACAAACAGACACTTTTTATCTGGCCGGAAGGTGTTTTTACAGGCTTTAACTTAGAACAAATTAAACAATATAAACCAATGTTTGCAGAGGCATTCTCTGATAATCAATTAGTATTATTTGGAATAAACACAGATTCTAATGAAAAAAATAATAATCAAGTATTTAACAGTTTGGTTGTTGTTAATAATAAGTTTGAAGTTCAGTTTAAATATAATAAAATTAAATTGGTTCCTTTTGGGGAATTTTTACCTTTTGAAAATTTTTTAAGAAATCTAGGTTTAAAAAAAATAACAGAAGGTCATGGATCTTTCTCTAAGGGAGAAAAGGCAAATGTTTTCATGCTCAACAAACTAAAAATGTTACCCTTAATTTGTTATGAAATAATTTTTCCAGAATTAAGCCAAAATCAAAAACAAAAAAATTTAATTGTGAATATTTCAGAAGACGCGTGGTTTGGAGAAACAATTGGACCATCACAACATTTCGCTAAATCAGTTTTTAGAGCCATAGAAAACAATGTATTTTTAATAAGATCTGCAAATAAAGGATTTAGTGCTTTTATTGACAACAAAGGAATAATCAAAAAGATTTTAAACCCAAATGAAACGGGTGTTATTGAGCTAAAGGTTCCATTTATAAACAACACACAAATAAAATATAAAATTGATTTGATTTTTTTTACACTTTTATTTACATGTCTTTTAATCTTTTTAATTTTTAAAAAAAATGAAAATAAATAAATACTTATTTACAAGTGAATCTGTTTCGGAAGGACATCCAGATAAAGTTAGCGATAGAATTTCTGATATGGTTGTAGACGCGTACTTGTCAAAAGATCCATTTGCTAGAGTTGCGTGTGAAACATTAACAACAACTAATAAAATTATTCTAGCGGGAGAAATTAGAGCACCGAAAATTCAAACAGATGATTTGATTCAAAAAGTAAGAGATTGCGTTAAAGACATAGGGTATGATCAAGATGGCTTTAGCTGGAAAGAACAAACAAAAATAGAATCTTACTTGCACTCACAGTCATCAGATATTGCGCTGGGCGTAGATGCTAAAAACAACAAAGACGAAGGAGCTGGAGACCAGGGCATTATGTTTGGTTATGCCTGTGATGAAACAGAAGATTTAATGCCAGCACCGATACATTATTCTCACAAAATATTAAGAATGATGGCGGAAGATAGAAAAAAAGGTTTGCTAAAAGGAATTCAACCTGACTCAAAAAGTCAAGTCACTATGCATTATGAAGATGGAAAACCCACAAAGGTAACATCTGTGGTTATTTCGACACAACATTCTAAAGATTTAAATCAAGAAAAAGTTAGAGATCTTATTTATCCTTATATTAAAAAATCCATACCTGAAAATTTTTTAAAAGAACTAAACGATGAAGAAGTTTATATTAATCCTACAGGCCAGTTTATAATTGGTGGACCAGATGGAGATACAGGTTTAACAGGTAGAAAAATTATCGTTGATACTTACGGAGGTGCCGCACCGCATGGCGGAGGAGCTTTTTCTGGAAAAGATCCAACAAAAGTTGATAGGTCCGCTGCTTATGTGTCAAGATATTTGGCAAAAAATGTTGTGGCAGCTGGAATTTCAGACAAATGTTTAATTCAACTTGCGTATGCCATCGGAGTTTCAAAACCACTTTCGCTTTATGTCAAATTGTCAGACGCAGACGCTGAAAAAAATGAAGATGTAAGAAATAAAATAATTAAAAATTTTGATTTATCTCCAAGAGGAATTAGGGAACTATTAGTTTTAAACAAACCTATTTATGAAGTCACTTCTGCCTACGGTCATTTTGGTAGAAAGCCTAACAATAAAGGTCAGTTTTCTTGGGAAAAAACGGATAAAACTGAAATCTTTACAAAGTAACCTTGAAAAAGCCTTAAATCTTTATTAAATAGAGCTAAATAATTAGATGTTTACAGAATGGGCTTTAGCCCATTTTTTTTTGTAACAAACAAAAAGGAAAAAATGTTAAATAGAGGACTAGACAAAGTAGAACTATTAAGAATAGTTGAAGCTGTTGCAAATGAAAAATCGATAGATAAAGAAATAGTTTTAGAGTCTATGGAAAGTGCCATACAAAAAGCAGCTCTCACAAAATTTGGATCAGAAAATAATATACGTGTACTCATTGATCGCTTAACTGGAGAAATCAAGATTCAAAAGGTTCTCGATATAGTTGAAAGTGTTGAAG
>Ga0307986_10002618_pt1 | contig 12823 bp, 9 predicted proteins | sample EllFjometageno82_FD_203170 | JGI IMG/M metagenome (GOLD analysis project Ga0307986, IMG submission 203170) | Marine microbial communities from Ellis Fjord, Antarctic Ocean - #82 | ecosystem: Environmental > Aquatic > Marine > Unclassified | place: Southern Ocean | collected 2014-10-09
AAAGTATATTCCTCAATACAATAACAGGAAATCTGAAGTGTGAATTGATAATTTGAAATTTTTTTATTTTCCCATTTTTTTAAATTAATAGACACCTCATCTTCAAAAACAATTTCTGTGTTAGAAGTACACGAATTAAATAAAAATAAAAGAGTAACTAAAAGTAAATTTTTAGACATAATTGGTTGTATTTTTATTTAATACTCAATCAAAAAAATATTAAAACTAGGATTTAGTGTAGAGTTTTTTAGATCTAAAATAAGAAGCTGTTCCAATTATAAAAATAAATATCAAAGCATAATAAACAAAACTAGGTGTAATTATTTTATCACCACTTGCATAAGAATGTAAGCCTGATAAATAAAAATTAACCCCAAAATAAGTCATCAAAATACTTGCAAAAGCAACTACACTCATAAGATTAAAAACCCAAGGGCCACGAAGACCTGGAATTAGGCGCATGTGAATTACAAATGCATAAATCATAATACTTATCAAAGCCCAAGTTTCTTTAGGATCCCAACCCCAATAGCGACCCCAACTTTCATTTGCCCACATACCCCCTAAAAAGTTCCCAATAGTTAACATGATTATACCTACCGTTATAGCTAATTCATTAATAATTGTTAATTCCTTAATTTGAAGTTTTATTTTCTCTTTGTTTTTCTTAGAAACTACAAGCATCAAAAGTAGAGAAACAACTCCAATGGTCATTGCTAAAGCAAAAGGACCATAACTGGCAACGATAACCGCAACATGAATCATAAGCCAGTAACTGTCTAAAACAGGAACCAAATTAGCAATAGAAGGGTCCATCCAATTCCAATGAGCAATCATCAGAATCATTCCAGCAACAAAAGCTGTCGAAGCCATTGTTAAAGAAGATTTTCGGCCAAAGGCTAAACCAAAAAATTGAGTTGCCCAAGCGACATAAATCATAGATTCATATGCATCACTCCATGGGGCATGTCCAGAAATATACCAACGAGTAATTAGACCTCCAGTATGAAGTACAAATAAAGAAACCATAATCAGTTTGAATACTTTTACAAGAGTTTCAATAAATTGATTTGATTTAAATATTTGAATCAATAATAGCACAAAAAACAAAATGCCTGAATAAATATACCAACTGAATAATTTCTTAAAAATATCGTACTTATTATATTTAATTTCAGCTTTGACTTTGTCAATTGATGGTAATATATTTTTTCCAAATTTTTTCTGAAAACCGTAAATACTTTCCAATAAATTGTCTGCTTGACTATAATCTTGATCCTCTTTCGCTAAACGAAGAGATTGAAAGTAAAGAGGTAAAATATTCCGCACATACAGTGAGTCTTTTCCTGAAAAATCAGCTTCAGTTAGCTCTGGATAAGAAACCCATTTATTATTAGGATCATTTGGTATAGGAAAAATACGCATGATTTTACCCTCCAAGGCAGAATACAGCAAATTAACCCTACGATCTAATTCAATGAAATCCTTTTGAAATTGATTGGGAACTGCAGCTCGGTATGACTCCTCAAGGGGTTTCGCTAACTTATAATTTCCCTGGCCATCAAAAAAAGCTAATAATGGTGCGTATTTAGCCTTAGAATCTTGTCCCGTAAGACTTCGAATACTATCATTTCCACGCTTTAAATAAATCATGGGCATATTATACCAAACAGCAGGATTGTTCATTATAGATAACAAAACTTGATCAGAATTCAATCCTTTATAAGTGTCATTTTTACTGACTTTTCTTAAAAGTTCAGAAGAGAACGTATTTGCAGGTTTCATTCTTCCTCCTGCATCTTGAATAATTAATGAACCGAATTTTTCAGCATGTGATAAAGAAAAAGCATCTACCTGAATTATAGAATCAAAATCTATAGCTGCTTTTTGTAAATGAACATTTTGTGCTTCTAGTGATGTTGTTATTAAACTTATAAACAGAACAAGTATCGATAAAGCTCTTTTTTGTAGATTAATTTTATCTAAAGATTTAGAAAGATCTTTAAAATGGGTTTTTCCAATAAAGAAAATTCCCATCATGCTTAAATACAACATCATGTATCCAAAATACGTAACCCCTGTTCCCCATGAATCATGATTTACTGAAAGAATAGTTCCCTTTTCATCAGGATTAAAAGATGCTTGAAAAAAACGATATCCTTGATGATCTAAAACATGATTCATATAAATTTCATAATCAAAAGGATTATTATTCTCAACTGTTATTTTACTTTTAAAAGACGAATAACTTTTTTCAGTCCCAGGATATTTTTCAGCTATAAAATCATTTAATTTAATTGAAAATGGTAAATCTATAGTTAAAGAACCAAACTGCATGTAGAAATCTAATCCTGCTAAGGAAATTTTCTTTGGATCATTAGTAATACCTTTGCCTCCTAGAAGGGTTATTAATTCTGATTTTCCCTGAGATTTGACTTCAAGCCTTAATGCATTCTGAACTGATTCTCCTTGTTCTTCTGCTTTTACAATATCAAATTTACCTCGTAATACAGGCTCAGGAATTACAAATTGAAAATTTGGTAACGTATAAAGCGACCTCAATTGAAGTCGGCTTTCTGTATCTGCCTGAATACTTCCTTCAAATTGATCTGCCATTCTCATAAATTGGCCTGAAAATGGAGAATTTATGAAATATTCTCCTTCTTTCAAGCTTATATTAATCGCACCAGCTTGTGGTCTATTAAGGGTAAATAGAATATTGTGAATGTTCGCAATTTCTCCTTCCTTTAAATAATGATCATGACGAGTTCCATCTCCTGCCTCAACAATTTTCAAGTAGCGTTCTCCTGTTTCATCTAAAACTAGACCTTCTGTTGCATTTTCCATGAAATCAACATACTCAATACTAAAAGGCTGTCCATTAAAATCTTTATCCCAACTAAACTGATTATTAACATGTTCTGAAAGGAGTAAATCACCTTCTAATTTTTTTCTAAGTGGTTGTCCATCGATTTCTCCGTCAATGAATACAGTTAGATAAGTCTTTTCTGACAAAAATTGACTTTCACTAGCACCTTCTCTGATTGGCATCACTCCTTCGTAACCTATATACCTAGTTATAAAGGCACCTAATAGGATTAAAAGAAATGAAAGGTGAATAGATAAAACAGTCCATTTTTCTTTACGAAATAAGCGGTATCTAAAAATATTACCTACAAAATTAATCGCCATAAAAACCATTATAAGCTCAAACCACCATGCGTTGTAAATCCAGATTTTTGCTGTGTCGGTACTATACCAACTCTCTATAAAAGTTCCAAATGCCATTGCAGTTGGAAATAAAATAAAAAGAATTGCAGTTAAACGAGTAGAAAAAAGAATTTTAGCAAGTTGGTCTTTCATCAAAGAATTAATTCTATATAGCTGCAAATATAAACCATGTTATGTGATTTTAAGCATGCTTAATAAAATAAAAAATCAGCTTTATAAGTGTTTAAATATGTTATATAAAAAGTGAATTTATTAATTATCAATCTAAAAAAAGATGAGCCATCCAAGATTTTATAAATAACATAAAATCACTTAACCCTTCTTAAACCTCAATAAGGTTTAGTATTTTTACATCTGGTTATGAAAATTACATTAATTGGAGCTGGGAAGTTAGGAAATCAATTTTATCAAAAAATGGTTAATAACCCTAATATTGAATTGATTCAATGGGTTAATAGATCCTCAAAACTGGATAAGTCTACTGAAGGTGTTTCAATAATTAAGAATCTTTTTGATTTGATCAGTGCAGATATTTATATTCTAGCTGTTTCTGATGATGCAATCTCTTTTGCTTCTGATCAAATCTCTAATGAAGCCTTTTTAGTTCATACTGCAGGAAGTGTTTCCATCGACGCTCTTTCAAATCAAAAAAGAAAAGGAGTATTATACCCTATTCAAACTTTTAGTGAAAATAGGAAAATTGATTTTTCGAAATTTTCTTTTGGCATCGAAGCTTCTCAGGAAAAAGATTTGTCAATTCTTATAAAATTAACGAATTTTCTGAACACAAAATATATTTTAATGGATTCAAACAAAAGAGAAGCACTCCACTTAGCAGCTGTTTTAGTGAATAATTTCACTAATCATTTATTTACTGAAGCGAAAAACTTATGTGCATCTCACCAATTACCATTTAATTTACTTCTTCCTCTTATCAAAGAAACTGTTGATAAACTTGACGTTTTATTACCACAAGAAGCACAAACAGGACCAGCAATTCGAAACGATCAACACACCATAGAAAAACATCTAAATCTAATCGGAGACCCTGTATTAAAAAAAATTTATTTAACACTCACATCTGCGATTCAAAACCGTTATGAAAACAAAAAATTATAAAAGTATTTTACCTAAAATCAAAACTTTTATTTTTGACGTAGACGGTGTTCTCACTGATGGAAAAATTCTTGTAACTACTGAGGGAGAAATGTACCGTAGCTTAGACACTAAGGATGGGTATGCAATAAAATGCGCTCTAGTTCAAGGTTTTAAAGTTGTAATTATCTCTGGGGGAACTAATGAAGGAATCAGAAATCGATTTAAAGCTCTAGGCGTTTATGATATTTACTTAGGTGCTAATCACAAATTAGATGCTTATCAAGATTTAATAGATAATTACAATCTAAATTCTGAGGAAATTTTATATGTAGGTGATGATGTCCCAGATATTCCTGTTATGGAAAAAGCAGGTGTTGGTTGTTGCCCTTCAGATGCTGTTTCTGATGTAAAAATAATTGCAGATTATATTTCTCATAAAAGAGGAGGTGAAGGTTGCGTACGAGAAATAATTGAACAAGTTTTAAGAGTTCAAGGTAAGTGGCGCTTAGATATTGGTGCAGGTAAAGATTAAACATATGGACACAAGAGGATATACAATAATTCTGGCTTCGGGTTCTCCAAGAAGACAATCTTTTTTTGAAGAGATGGGAATCCCATTTATTAAAAAAGTAATCCCTGTAAAGGAGGATTTCCCAAAAGAGCTTTCTGGTGTTGAAATTGCAAAACATATTGCACTTAAAAAAGCTGAACCCTTTTATGAAAAATTAGAAATAAAAGATATTGTTGTTACAGCAGATACAATCGTTTGGCATGATAATAAATGTATAGGTAAACCTAAAGATAAATATGATGCGGAAAAAATATTAACTGAACTTTCCGGATCTACTCATCAGGTCATTACTGGAGTAGGTTTTTTACAAAAAGGTAGTTGGGAATGTATTTACTCAATATCAGATGTCACATTCAAAAGTCTCCTTATAGAAGATATCAAAGCCTACATAGAAACCGGATCACCGCTAGACAAGGCAGGCGCTTATGGAATTCAAGATTCTTTTGGAACAATGAATATAACCAACATTAAAGGTAGTTACACTAATATAATTGGCCTTCCTGTTCCACTAGTTTATGAAAAAATAAAAGAAATTATAAACAAATCCAAAACGATATAAAAATTCCTAATATCTTCAAGCTATGAAATTTTCATTTAAACTTGTTCTGATTTTACTTATTACCAAATCTGTTTTAGCACAAAGCGGTTCAGAGATATATAAGCAACTAAAAAAAATTAATACATTAAGTTCTGTGCTTTATGTAGCAGCTCATCCTGATGATGAAAACACTCGTTTGATTTCCTTGTTTTCAAACCAATACAGTGCACGTACAGCATATTTATCGATGACTCGTGGAGATGGAGGACAAAATCTTATAGGAACAGAGTTAAGAGAAAGTTTAGGTATAATTCGTACACAAGAACTTCTAGAGGCGAGAAAATTAGACGGGGGACAACAATTTTTTACAACAGCAAATGATTTTGGATATTCTAAACATCCAGATGAGACATTATCAATATGGAATAAACAATCTATTTTATCTGAAATAGTTTACCGTATACGTGCTTTCAAACCAGATATTATTATACATCGTTTTGATCATCGAACACCAGGATCTTCTCATGGTCATCATACTAGTTCTGCTATTTTAAGCCAAGAAGCTTTTCATTTAGCAAATAATCCAAAAGCATTTCCAGAACAATTGAATTATGTAAGCCTTTGGCAGCCCAAACGTCAGTTTTATAATACTTCTTGGTGGTCTTATGGAAGTAAAGAGAAATTTGAAAAAGCCGATAAATCAAATATGATAATTTTGGAGAGTAATCCTATTGATTATATATTAGGTAGGTTTAACTCTGAAATTGCTTCAAAAAGCAGGAGTCAGCATAAATCACAAGGCTTTGGGAGTGCCCCAGAACTAGGGAATCAAAATGAGTATTTAGAATTAATTAACGGAATTAAATTAGAAGGCAATAATCCATTCGATGGCATTGAAACAAAATGGAGCAGAATTGATGAAGGAACTGAAATTGGATTATTAATTGAGAAAACTATACAAGACTTTGATTTGGAAAAACCATATGAGAGCACACATCAGCTTCTTGATATTTATGAAAAAATAAAGAGCTTAAAAGACAAACACTGGCGTGAAATAAAGAGTAAAGAGATAGAGCTTTTGATTATGAACTGCTTAGGTCTTCGGCTTCAATTTAACACTAACCAACCCACAGGTGTTAAGAAAACTTTATTAGAAACAAAATTAGAAGTGGTCAATCCTAGTCCTTTGAAAATTTCAATTGTAAAAATTGATGGGGATGTGTCTTTGAATGAAAATCAAATAATAAATCAAAATATACTTTGGTATAAAAATAAAAATATTGTTTTACCTGAAAAAATCACCTCACCCTATTGGCTATTAGAAAATGGTGATATAGGAAATTACAAAGTAAGTGATGAAAAACTGAAAGGACTATCCGAAACTCCTAATCCAATTATTGCAAATTTTACTCTCAATATTGAAGGCTCAATAATTACATTTCCAATTCCACTTACCTACAGGGCTTCTGATCGGGTTTCAGGCGAGATTGTTGAGAATTTTCAATTACTCCCTAAAATAACAACAAAACTCAACGAATCAGTTCTAGTTTTTAATGATGATTTTCCAAAACAAGTTCGAATTCAAGTGCAAGCAAATACACAAAATGTAAGCGGATCGGTAAAATTATTAACACCAGAAGATTGGAAAGTTATTCCAGATTCACAGAAATTTAATATTATTCAAGCTGGGGTATCTAAAGAGTTTATTTTTGAAGTCACACCCCCAAAAGACAACACTACTGCTCTTTTTTCTTCGTTAGTCATAGATCAAGAAAATAGTTATGCTATGAAATTAGAAACAATTAAATACCCTCATATTTCAAAACAATATTTAGTTTCTCCTAATTCCTCTAAAGCAGTAAAAATTGATTTAAAAAGCTCAGTTAAACACATCGCTTATTTAAAAGGAGCGGGCGATAAAGTAGCTGAAAGTTTACGGAACATTGGAATTAAAGTCACTGAATTTGAAATAGATGAACTACGTTTAGAAAACCTAATACCCTTCCCTACTCTTGTAGTTGGAATTCGAGCTTTTAATATTCATAAAGACCTCTCCTTCAAAAATAAAATTCTTTGGGAATATGTTGCTCAAGGAGGAACAGTTATTGTGCAGTATAATACAAGTAGAGGTTTAGATAGTTCTATAACAGGTCCTTATCCAATTAGTTTTTCTAGAGATCGAGTTACAAATGAATTTGCTGAAGTTACCTTTTTACTACCTCATCATAAAATATTAAATTTTCCTAACAAAATAACTCAAAAAGATTTTGATGGTTGGGTTCAAGAAAGGGGTTTATATTTTTCCAATAATTGGGACAAAAATTATAAAGCTATACTTTCCATGAATGATATTGGAGAAAGCTCAAAAAAAGGTAGTTTACTGGTTACTGATTATGGGAAAGGTAAATTTATTTTTACTGGATTAAGTTTCTTTAGAGAACTGCCTGAAGGGGTACCAGGGGCTTATCGATTATTTGCGAATCTAATTTCATACGGACAATGAAAAGAAGTACTTATTTTTCTTTAATTGGTTTAAACCTTCTCTATTGGGTGTGTTTTTACATATTCATGAACAACTATAGCTAATGCAAATACTAGATTGGATTATATTAATTGCTACCCTATCGTTTATTGTACTCTATGGAGTATGGAAAAACAATAGTCATAAAGACATCAAGGAGTATTTAAAAGGAGGTAACGAAGCTCGATGGTGGACTGTAGGATTATCTGTAATGGCAACTCAGGCTAGTGCAATAACTTTTTTATCTACACCAGGCCAAGCGTTTCATGACGGAATGGGATTTGTTCAATTTTACTTTGGACTTCCTTTTGCTATGCTTATAATTTGCCTTTTTTTTATACCTGTTTATCACCGACTCAAAGTATACACTGCATATGAGTTTCTTGAAGAACGCTTTGATTTAAGGGTTCGGACTTTTACTGCCTTGTTGTTTTTAATACAAAGAGGTTTGGCTGCAGGAATTACAATTTATGCACCTGCTATTATTTTAAGTGTTGTACTTGGATGGGATTTAAAAGTGCTGGTATTCTTGGTGGGATTTTTGGTCATTACTTATACTATGATTGGAGGAACAAAAGCAGTAAATGTGACTCAAAAGCAACAAATGTTTATTATTTTTTTAGGAATGTTTCTAGCTTTTGGATTCATTTTAAATCGTTTTCCTGAGGGCATAGGGTTCTCTGAAGCATTAACTCTGGCAGGTAATGCAGGAAAATTAAATGTTTTAGATTTTAGTTTTGACTTAAACAGCCGTTATACGTTTTGGAGTGGTATTACAGGTGGATTATTTTTGGCTCTCTCCTATTTTGGAACTGATCAATCTCAGGTTCAAAGATACCTCTCGGGAAAGTCTCTCAAAGAAAGTCAAATGGGGTTAATTATGAATGGGATTCTTAAGGTACCAATGCAATTTTTTATACTTTTTGTGGGTGTAATGGTATTTGTTTTTTATCAATTTGAATCTGCACCAATAAATTTCAATCCTAAAGCAGTTATAGCAGTTCAAAATTCAACTCAATCTCAAGCTTTTGAAAGCTTAGAAAATGAAAATATAATAACTCAAGAACAGCTTAAGAATGCTCTTTTGAAAACAAAATCTCAAAATTCAGAAACACTACAACAAGAAATAAAAAGACTAACTAAAATCGAAAAAGAACAACGAGAGATTGCTAAAAAAATGATTTCACAAGCAGACTCTTCACAAGAAACCAACGATAAAGATTATGTCTTTATCTCTTTTATATTAAACTATTTACCCACAGGGCTAATCGGTTTACTTCTTGCTGTTATTTTCTCAGCAGCTATGAGTTCAACTGCCTCCGAATTGAATGCTTTGGCAGCAACTACTACAGTTGACTTATATCAGCGAAACATCAAAGATAGATCCCCTAAACATTATGTCAATGCTTCCAAGAGTTTCACATTAATATGGGGAATAATTGCAATACTGTTTGCCAGTATTGGTAATCTATTTGAAAATCTCATTCAATTAGTAAATATAATTGGTTCCATATTTTACGGAACTATTTTAGGCATATTCCTTATTGCTATATTTATCAAATCTATAATGGGAAAAGCTGTTTTTTGGGCTGCTATTCTTTCTGAAGGATTTATTCTTTATTTATTTTATCAAGATGCTGTAAGTTTTTTATGGTTAAATGTTATTGGTGCAGTTTTAACGGTATCTCTAGGGTTTCTCTTACAGAAAATCATCGGTACTAGAACTACTATAATAAAATTATGAAAGCTGATATAAAAGTTGCGGTTATAGGCGGCGGTGCTGCTGGATTTTTTACTGCTCTTTCGATAAAAGAACACAACCCTTCAGCTAAAATCACACTCTTTGAAAAAACAACAAAAGTATTAACAAAAGTAAAAATTTCTGGTGGTGGTCGATGTAATGTAACCAATGCAGTCACAGATCTAGAAACACTCTGCGCAGCATATCCAAGAGGAGGAAAACAATTAAGAAATAGTTTTTTTAAATTCGATACTTCTGATACTCAAAAATGGTTTGAAAACAGAGGTGTTTCTCTAAAAACTGAAATTGATGGCAAGGTTTTTCCAGTTTCAAATAACTCACAAAGCATTATTGATTGTTTGATTAATCAAGCAAAAAAATCAGAAGTAGTAATTAAATACAATAGTGCTATTAAACATTTGGGGAAAAAAGACTTAAAATGGCTTTTATACATTCAAAACAAAACACAACCTCAAATCTTTGATTCAGTAGTTGTTGCATCTGGTGGTAGTCCAAAGATGAAAGGCTTTGAATGGTTATTAAACTTAGGGCATTCTATTAGTCCTCCTGTGCCTTCCTTGTTTACCTTTAATATACCTCAGGAGTCTATTACACAAATGATGGGCGTAGCTGTTGAACAAGTTCAAATTAAAATAAAGGGTAGTTCAATAGAGACAAAAGGATCTCTATTAATTACTCATTGGGGAATGAGTGGACCGGCTATTTTGAAAGCTTCAGCTTTAGGGGCAAGAATTCTTAATGATCTTGATTATACTTTTGAAATTGAAATTAATTGGGTAATGGAACGGAATACAGAGGTGTTATTTCAAAAATTACAAGAATTTGCTGATCAGCATCCTCAAAAAACATTGTTAAAGCAAAAAAGATTTCCTTTGCCAAATCGTTTATGGCAGTATTTAATCGAAAAAAGCGGAATTCCTTTGGATAAAAAATGGGGTGAACTAGGCAAGAAAAAAATTCGCCATTTAGTGGAATTATTATCTAATGACACTTACAGTGTTATAGGTAAAACTACTTTTAAAGAAGAATTTGTAACATGTGGAGGAGTTAAACTTAAAAATGTAAATTTAAAAACAATGGAAAGTAAAAGCTGCCCAAATCTTTATTTTGCAGGAGAAGTACTAGATATCGATGCCATTACTGGAGGTTTTAATTTTCAAGCAGCATGGACTACTGGTTTTATAGCAGGAAAACTAGACTGAAATTTAGACGAAATAAAATCGTTTATATTCCATCTTTTAATAATAAAACTTTTTAAGGGGAATCATATCATTTTCATAGTTAAAACAATCAACCACCAAACAGGGTGTTAATCATCAAATTATAAGGCTACTCATTGCTGTAACTATTGAACAAAAAAGCCGAAGTGTAAACTTCGACTTAAATAGTAGCGAGAGGGAGATTCGAACTCCCGACCTTCGGGTTATGAATCCGACGCTCTAACCGGCTAAGCTATTAAATTAACTAGAAAATACGGAAGGTATTATATCACTGACAGTAAAAACTGACAGTATGAAGCATTGGAAATTAACAATTGGAAACCAGGATAGCAAACCTTTTATTAATCTATATTACAAAACTAAAAGATTTCGATACTGGAATGGTAAGGCTATAAATCTAAACCTTAGTTCAAAATCAAATCCTGAATTATTAAAATCTGCATTTGAATTAAAATTACTTGAAGGTTGGAGACCGAAAGACAAAAATGTTAAGGTAAATGAAAAGAATTTAACTGTTGTTGAAGCTTTAAATAAAGGATTTGAGATAAAGGTCGCTCAAGGTTGTTCAAAAAGGTATTTAAAGGATTTAGCAAGATTAATTCAGCTTTGGGAAAAATTTGAAAGAAAAAAACAATTCAAAAATTTACTTTTAAAAAATTTAAATACTGATCACATTAAATCTTTTATAATTCGTAGGAAATGGAGTCCTAAAACTCAAAGAAATATAAAATCATCATTAGCACCTTTGTTAACTGATTTCAAACCTAAACTTGTAAGTCAGGTAAAGCTTCAAAAACCAATTAGTAAATTACATAAACCAATTATTGAAATTGCTAATCTCTTAAATGAAATAAGGCAAAATAGTAAGAATCTCTACTCCTGCTGCATATTAACTTATGGATGTCTTTTAAGACCTCATCGAGAAATTAGAGAGCTAAGCTGGGGAGATTTCACGAGTGACTTGAGCTATATAAAACTCTCCGGCGAAATAAATAAATCCGGGAGGAACAGAATTGTTCCTGTTCCATCTTACATCAAAGAAAAGCTAGAAAGAGGAGAATCAAATCACAACATCTTCACGGATTCAATTAAAGCACCTAATCCAGACTATTTTAAGACTCTTTGGAGTCGTTTTAAGAGGGTTTCTAGACTTATCCAACAAGACCAAACGCTCTACTCCTTTCGGCATTCAGGAGCAATAGATATCTTTAAGAGAACAGGAAGTATAACCAAGTTACAGAAGGCTATGGGGCATTCTTCAATCAATGTTAGTTTAACCTATTTAAGAGGATTAGAAATCCCAGAACTTACTGAAGAGGATATGCCTGTGATTAAGGATTAGCTTTTTTTATAAGGTCCTAATCAATTTTAACATTAAAGTCTTCTATTACTTCAACTTCTTTTACAATATCATATAAATTACAATTTGATTCAAAAATATTAAATTTCTCTTGAAACCCATATTCACCTTTTGGTTCAATGTACTCTGAAAAATATTTGATCTTCAAAAATTTATTTTTATTATTTATATCAAATAAAAAACCCTCATTGTTGTCGACCCAAAAATAAAAAGGGGGGAAATCAGAAATACTATTTCCATCGATATCAAAAAAAGATACATCGTTTACGTAGATATACTCTTTTAAATCTCCAAACTGAATTTCTAAATCCGTATAATTAACTATAATTTCTTTTTCAACCCCAATAATTTCTAATTCAATGATTTTGCTTGTTTCGGTTTCAGTTCCTTCCAATGGTTTAATTTTCTTTTGTTTACCAGTTAATATTCCATTTTTAAACTCTGCGATATAAATATTAATTTTTGGACCTGCCATATACTTTTGTGAGTTGCTGTAATTGTAATTAATCACGTAATGTGGGT
>Ga0307986_10002619_pt1 | contig 12822 bp, 11 predicted proteins | sample EllFjometageno82_FD_203170 | JGI IMG/M metagenome (GOLD analysis project Ga0307986, IMG submission 203170) | Marine microbial communities from Ellis Fjord, Antarctic Ocean - #82 | ecosystem: Environmental > Aquatic > Marine > Unclassified | place: Southern Ocean | collected 2014-10-09
CACTAGCTTCATATATAGATTGTAAGAATACAATCCATACGATTTTGAAGTGTGTACGACAAATTTTGGTAACCTTAACCGTCCACACTTCTCTTCTTAAATTTTTACTTTTTAAATAGCTAATTGGATTTAAAACGCCCAATAATCCTCACTAATCTATTGAGTAAACAATAATTTTAACGAGAAAGTGTGCTGCTTATAAGCTAAAATAAAAGTAAATCAAGCATTTACCATTTAAATAAATGGTCAAATATTCAGGTAAATACAAGGTTTTTTTTGATTTTTAGGGATTACTAAATTAATAATTAAAAATTCAGATGATATTTAATTTAAAAAACTTTCTAAAAATAGTTAAAAAGAATAATGAGCTAGTATTTTTGATTCTATTAATTTTTACTGCTGTGGTGAGCACGCAGTTTTATAATCATCAAAAACAAATAACCAATAAAAGCTATAAGAGTGTAATCAATAATGTTTACTTTGAAAAAAGTATGGAGCATATTTTTGATAATTTAACACCAAGGTACACTACTGTTAATCATAAAATTTTAAAAAATGAAACATTTGATAAAATATTAAATATTTACTTTATTCCTCAAGATGAAATTGAAGAAATTAAAAAAGAATTAAGAAAAGATGTTAATTTAAATAATCTAAAAACTAATCAAGTAATAAAGTTTACTATTGATCGATTTAAAAATAAAAAAATAAAATATTTCTTATACCCAATATCAAGAACAGAAAAAGTGGAGCTAGTTAGAAAATTTGATACTGACATATTTAAAAAAAAAACAATTATTACAAATCTTAACAAGAAAATTGTTTTTAAAGAAGGTAAAATTTTAGAAAGTCTTTATAAAACTGCAAGTGATTTAGGAGTGCCACCAAATATAATAATAGAGTATGCTAGAATATATGGATTTCAAGTAGACTTTCAAAGAGATATTAAGAAAAATGATAATTTTCAAATTATGTTTGAAATATTTGAAGATGATAATGGAAAAATATTTGAAACTGGTAATGTTATTTTTGCAAACCTTAGATTGAGTGGAGTCAATAACCGTTTATATTATTTTGATGTAAAAGGGAGTAGAGGTTACTATAATAAAAATGGAAAAAGTGTAAAAAAAGCATTAATGAAAACACCAATTAATGGCGCACGACTATCTTCTAAGTTTGGAATGAGAAAACATCCTATTGATGGTTATAACAAGATGCATAGAGGCACAGATTTTGCAGCTCCTCAAGGTACACCAATAATGGCATCTGGTGATGGAATTGTGACTAGAGCAAAATGGTGTGGTGGTGGCGGAAACTGCATAAAGATAAAACATAATTCTACTTATCAAACAATCTATGCTCATATGTCAAAATTTGCTCTAGGAATAAAAAGTGGTGTAAGGGTTAGGCAGGGGCAAGTAATAGGATATGTTGGTTCTACTGGTAAATCAACAGGCCCTCATTTGCATTATGAGGTAGTCATGAATGGAAAAAAAATTAATTCTCAAACATTAAAACTTCCTTCAGGAAAATCACTCAAGAATAATGAAAGAAAATTATTTGAAGTTAACAAGATCAAATTAGATGTTTTAAAATCAGAATTAATTATGGGTTTAAACTAACTTGTTGCTGCTTTTTTTTCTATTGGCTTTGTAGCTTCCTTAACTTCCGGTTTTTTGAGGATGTCTTTTTTTTCATCTTGTTTTATAGGCATTGCAACTTCTGCAGGTTTAACATTTATTTTTGCTAATCTATTACTTTCCTGTTCATTTTGTATCCTTGTAAAATGATCCGCATGCTGAAAATAATTTTCAGATAAAATCTTATCCTCATTTGCAAGAGCTTCTCTTGCTAAATCGTTATATTTTTCAATTAGTTTTGAGGCATTATGATTGTTTCTACCTGGCACTTTCCTTTGAAAATTGTCATTATTTGAAAAATTTGACCCCTCGTCATTTCTTCTAAAAGGGGGTCTTCTATTATTATGACTCCTAAAAGGAGGTCTTCTATTGTTAGTATTGTTGTTTCTAAATGTAACCATATTTTTTAATTATTTTTTAAATTTTAGTGCTAATTATGCAACGGTCGTTATTTCCATAATCTTTTAGAGTTTTATTAACATAAAACCCTTCTTTTTTTAATATTTCTTTAACTTTATTTTTTTGATTAAAACCAATCTCTAAAATAAATTTGCCATTTTTTTTAATCAGATATTTTACTTTACTTATAACTTTTCTGATTTTTGAAAAACCATCAAATCCACCACTTAAAGCTAACTTTGGTTCATAGTTAACAATATCTTTTTCCAAATATTTCAAGCTTAACAATTGAATATATGGAGGATTTGAAACAACCAGATCATATTTGCCAATCTTGAAATTGTCAACACTAGAATGAATAAACCTTGTTCTATTAGTTAAGTTTAGTTTATTTGCATTAAATTCACTTACATTTATGCTTTTTTTTGATATGTCTATTCCAGTTCCATAAAAGTTATGTCTCTCTTTTAGTATAGATAAAAGGATGCAACCAGAACCAGTTCCAATGTCTAAAACTTGTAATTGTGACTCCTTTGAATAAATTTTTAAAACTTGTTCTATTATTAACTCAGTATCTGGTCGTGGAATTAAAACGTCTTTATTTACATAAAATTCATCTTTCCAAAATTCTTTTTTATTTATTAAGTAAGCAATTGGTTCACCATTTTTCCTTCTTTCAATAAAACTATTAAAATTATCCAGTTGTTTACTATTTAAGATTTCTTTTGAGTTTAAGATAATATGTTTTTTGTCTTTATTGATTGACTCTGAAAGAAGTATTTCACTATCAAGATAGGGATTTGGTATATTATTTGCTTTTAGGATATTTATTCCCTGATTTAAAGTGTTCTCAATATTCATATTTAATTTAGATTGCTCAATTTTTCTTCTTGAGCCTGTAATGTTAAACTTTCTACCATTTCATCAAATGCTTCACCTTCTAAAAATTCCTCAAGCTTGTGTAGCGTTAGATTAATACGATGGTCTGTTACTCTTCCTTGCGGAAAATTATATGTTCTGATTCTTTCAGACCTATCTCCCGTTCCTATTTTACTTTTTCTATCCTGCGATCTTTCACCTTCTATTCTTGATCTTTCTAATTCATAAAGTCTTGATCTCAAAATCAACATTCCTTTTGCTTTATTTTTGTGTTGTGATTTTTGGTCTTGTTGAGATACAGTTAATCCAGTTGGAATGTGGGTAATTCTAACAGCACTATCAGTGGTATTTACAGATTGCCCCCCCGGCCCTCCTGCTCTGAAAACGTCTATACGCAAGTCAGAATCATTTATTTTTATATCTACCTCCTCAGCTTCTGGTAAAACTGCAACTGTAGCTGCAGATGTGTGAACTCTACCCTGAGTTTCTGTGTCTGGAACTCTCTGAACACGATGAACTCCACTTTCATACTTTAAAGTTGAGTAAATATTTTTTCCTCTAATTGATGCAATGACTTCTTTAAGTCCACCTGCTTCACTCTGGGACATACTTATTAATTCTAATTCCCATTTTTTTTTATGACTAACTTTTTCATACATTTTAAAAAGATCTGAAGCAAATAGACTTGCTTCCAGCCCACCCGTTCCTGCTCTGATTTCTATAATTGCATTTTTTTTATCCGCATCATCTTTTGGTAATAAAAATAGCTTTAATTTTTTTTCTATTAATTCATTTTCAAGTTTTAGGGCTTCCAATTCAGTTTGTGCCATTGTTTTAAACTCATCATCACTACTTGGATCTTCTAAAATTTTTTCTAAATCTTTTTTTTCACTTTCATATAAAAAATATTTTTTTGAGTCATCAATTACTTCATTCAAATCTGAGTATTCTTTTGATTTTTCGGCAAAAAGCTTTTTATCTACTTGACCTGATGACAACTCTTTTTCCAATAAAGAATGTTTAGAAATTAAATCTTCTATAGTTTTTAGAGGTATCATTATAATTTTTTATCTAGTTCTGCAGCTTTTTTTTCAACTTCGCTTACAACTTTTGATATTATGTCTTCTGATAAAACTTTTTCACTTTGAATGCCAGATAAATAAAGCATATTGCTACCTTTTCCGCCCCCAGTTATACCGACATCTGTCATTGCAGCTTCTCCTGGTCCATTAACAACACACCCAATAATAGATAGAGTTAATGGAGTTTTTATATGTGAAAGTTTTTCTTCTAATATTTTTACTGTGTCAATAACCTGAAAAGCTTGTCTTGCACAAGATGGACAAGATATAATTTTTACACCTCTGTTTCTTAAATTAAGTGATTTTAATATTTCATTGCCAATTTTAATTTCTTTAACCGGATCATCAGATAATGAAATTCTTATAGTGTCACCTATTCCGTCCATTAAAAGGGAGCCCAAACCTATTGAGGATTTAATACTTCCTGAAATAAAACTGCCCGCTTCTGTAATTCCTAGGTGTAAGGGGTAATCGGTTACTTGTGAAAGTTGTCGATATGCCGCCATAGATAAAAAAACGTCTGAAGATTTAACACTAATTTTAAAATTAAAAAAATCTTGATCTTCTAAAATTTTAATATTTCTCTGAGCACTTTCAACTAAAGCCTCCGGACACGGCTCTTTATGTTTTTCTAAAATATCTTTTTCAAGTGATCCTGCATTTACGCCTATTCTTATAGAACACCCATTATTTTTAGCTGCACTTAATACATCATGTATCTTTGATTTATCGCCTATGTTGCCTGGATTAATTCTTAAACATTTTGCACCATTTTCTGCTGCTTCAATGGCTCGTTTATAATGAAAATGAATATCAGCGATTATTGGAACAGAGACATTTTTAGTAATTTCTTTAAGGGCTAAAGAGGACTCTTTATCTGGACAAGAAACTCTCACTAGATCTGCACCTTCTTCATGAATATCATTAATTTGCTTAATTGTTGCTTGAATATCTGATGTTAAAGTATTTGTCATTGACTGAACTGAAATAGGGTTATCTCCGCCTATTTTTACGTCGCCAACATTAATAACTTTTGTTTTTTTTCTATGAATATCTCTAAATGGTCTTAAGCTCATTATTTAGTCTAATTTAAATTCTTTATGAAGGGCAGCTATAGCCTTTTTTATATGTTTGTCAGAAATCAAAACTGAAATTTTTATTTCAGAAGTTGAAATAACCATAATGTTAATTTTTTTTAAAGCTAATGCTTGAAACATTCTATAAGTAATTCCAGGTGTAGTAATCATTCCAACACCTACAATTGATACTTTAGATACATTGCTATCATGTGTAAACTTCCTAAAAGAAACTTTTTTATTTTGTTTTATAATTCTCTCTGTTTTTATTAAATCTTCTGATTTAATAGTAAACGTCAAATCTGTTTCTTTGCTGTTTAATGATATATTTTGTACTACCATATCTACATTAATTTTATTAAGTGATAATGGTTTAAAAATTGAAGCTGCAACCCCAGGCTTATCTTTAACTCCAATCATGGTAATTTTTGCATCTTTTTTGGTTGAAGTGATTCCAGTTATAATTTGATCACTAAAAGCTTTTTTATTGTCAGTTATTAAGGTTCCTTTCTTTTTTACAAATGAAGATTTAACTGAAAAACTTATGTTATTTAATTTAGCATCTTGAACCGAAGTTGGCTGCATAACTTTTGCGCCAAGAGAAGCCATTTCGAGCATCTCGTCGTAAGAAATTTTATTAATTTTTTTTGCTTTTAAATGGTCTTTAGGGTCTGTTGTATATACTCCATCCACATCTGTATAAATATCACACGCACTCGCTTTAAAAAATTTTGCTAGCATTATTGCAGATGCATCTGTTCCACCTCTACCCAGTGTTGTGATTCTATTATCTGAATTAATACCTTGGAAGCCAGTTATGATGGGTATCCCCCCTGTATTAATAAACTTTAATATTTTGTTTTTATTTATTTTGCATATTTTAGATTCAGTATGAGGACCCTCAGTAATAATGGGGATTTGCCAAGACATCCAAGATCTTGCTTTATATCCTAGATGCTTTAATCTTCCAGCTATCAATGCGCATGCTACCTGCTCACCTGAAGATAATAAAACATCATATTCTGCGAGGTCAAAGCTGTTGCTTAGTTCTCTTGTTTTTTTAATTAAATCGTTTGTAACTCCACTCATTGCTGAAGATACCACAATTACCCCAATATTTTTTTTTTTGTAAGAAGCAATTATATTGGCTACTTTTTTGATTCTCTCTATATTTCCTACAGAAGTTCCACCGAACTTTAATACAACTGTTTTCATTGAATATTATATTTAATTTATGTTTGATAAAATACATCTTAATTGTTATGTCCACAAGTGATCTATTATGAATTCAATAAATAAAAAAGAGATAGAAAAATTTTCTAAAATTGCCGAAGAATGGTGGAATCCTAATGGAAAATTTAAACCTTTACATAACTTTAATCCAATAAGAATTAAATATATTAAAGATAATATAGTTAAAGATTTTAATATTAAATCTTCTGACAAACCTTTAAAAAATATCAAAATACTGGATATCGGATGTGGTGGGGGATTGTTATCCGAACCAATGTGCAGACTTGGTGCAAATGTAGTCGGAATAGATGCTTCACAAAAAAATATTGAAGTTGCAAAATTTCATGCAAAAAAAAATAAACTTAAAATAGATTACAGAGTTGCATCACCTGAAATGCTAAAAACTAAGATTAAGTTTGATGTAATCTTAAATATGGAAATAGTTGAGCATGTAGAAGATATAAATTTTTTTATTAAAAAAAGCTCGAATTTATTAAAAAAAAATGGTGTAATGTTTATTGCAACTTTAAACAAAACATTAAAATCATATGCATTTGCGATTATAGGAGCTGAATATATTTTAAAATGGTTACCAATTGGAACTCATGATTGGGAAAAATTTATCAAACCTAATGATTTGATAAATATTTCAAAAAAAAATAATTTAACATTTAAAAAATTAGATGGTATGAAATTTAACATACTGGATAACAGCTGGAAAGTAAGTAGTGATACCTCTGTTAATTACATAGTTAAATTCGTAAAAATTAATTAATACTGTCTTTTACCCAGGGTATCATTTCAGTTTCTATCCCCTCTTCTTTTAATTCTTCAAGATCTTCTTTTGTTGTTAAACCATAAATTCCTTTTGAAACCTTTTTATTTTTATAATGTATTGATCTCGCCTCATAAGCAAAGTTTTCACCAACATAATCAAAGTTCTCTTTAATAAATTTTTTATATTCAAATATTTTTTTTTTAATTTCTTTATATTTTCTATCTTTATTATCAATTGTAGTATTGTTTTTTGACCTAAATACACTTGGTGACATTAAGGTCTTTTCGACATTCAATGAATTACAAATATGACAATTAATAAAATTTTTTTTTAATAATTTTTCATATTCTTTTGATGAAGAAAACCAACTATCAAAAGAAATTTCACAATCTTTACATATAAGTTTATATTTAATCATAAATTACAGATAATAAATTAACTTCTATAATTAGCATTGATCTCTATATATTTTTTGGTTAGGTCCATAGTATATGCGGTAAAATTTTTTTTACCTGAATTAAGATCTACAACTATATCTATTTTTTTTGATTCACGCATGTACACCGCTGCATCATCCTCAATATATGTTTTTGATAATTGGCCTTGGTCAATAATTTTTATAGATCCAAGTTTAATTGATAATTTATTTATATCGATATCTATATCAGTTTTACCTATAGCCATTATAATTCTACCCCAATTTGGATCATTACCTGCAATTGCAGTTTTAACTAAAGAAGAATTAGCGATTGAAAAGGCAATTTTTTTTGCATCATTCTCTGTTTTTGTTTTGATAACATTAATTGAAATAAATTTACTAGCACCTTCACCATCAGCAACTATTCTTTTTGCTAAATTTAATAAAACTGAATGCAGTGCACTGTCAAAGTTTTTTATTTTTTTATCATTAATATCTTTAATATTTGTATTCTTAATTTTTCCAGTAGAAAAAATAGAAACCATATCATTGGTACTTGTGTCGCCGTCACAACTAATAGCATTAAAAGTTGTTTCAATATTTTTTTTAAGTAATTTATTCAAAATATCATTTGAAAGTTCCGCATCTGTGAAAATATAACCTAATGTGGTAGCCATGTTTGGAAAAATCATTCCTGATCCTTTTGCAATTCCATATATTTTAACTTTCTTATTTCTTATCTCACACTCTTCCATAGCAAGTTTTGGTTTTAAATCTGTTGTTATAATACCTAACGCAGCCTTCATCCAAATTAATTTATTTTGTGTATATTTTATTTTATTTATCAAATACGGAATATTTTTCTTAATTTTTTCAGTTGGGTATTTTTCTCCAATTGTACCCGTACATCCAAAAATAATTTCACTAGCTAAAATTTTTTTTGGTTTACTTTCATCCTCTATTTGTTTTTGTGATAACTTCAATGAAATTTCCTCTGCTATTTCTTTTAAACCTTGATATCCCATAGGACCCGTAAATGCATTTGCATTTCTGGTATTGATGACAAGTGATTTTATTTTTTTACTTTTGTTATTTAAATTCCATTTAATATTTTCTGAAACAATTTTTGACTGTGTATAAACTGAGGCATAATTTGCTCCATCTCTAAAATAGAACATAACTAAGTCATCTCTTGGGGTATTATATAAATTTGCACTAGTTGTTGATATCGAAACACCATCGATATGGTCTAGATCTTGAAAGTCATTCATTTTTGACTTTGATAATTGTGAATTTATAAAGTTTTTAAGGTTTATTGCCATACTATTTAAAATATTTATTTAATACCTATATTAAAAGTTATAATTAAATAATATATCAAAATAAATAGATGCTTAACCCCTTAAATTTTCTCTCAAAGTTCATTAAATCAAGCAATCAAAAGGAATTAGATAGAATTGCCAAGATTGTTGAAAATGTTAACTCCTTTGAGGTTAAAGTTAGAGATATTTCTGATGAAAGCTTTCCTGATAAAACACTCCAATTAAAAAACAGGCTTAAGGAAGATAGTAATATTAACAATTTACTACCTGAAGCTTTTGCTCTTGTCAGAGAAGCCTCCAAAAGAACAAGAAATGAAAGGCATTACGACGCTCAAATAATAGGCGGTGTTGTTCTGCATGAAGGAAAAATTGCCGAAATGAGAACGGGAGAAGGAAAAACTTTAACCATAACTCTTGCGGCTTACCTAAATGCTTTGAGTGGAAACGGTGTGCATATAGTTACAGTTAATGACTATTTAGCGAAAAGAGACTCTCTAGAAATGGGAGAAATTTATAAATTTTTAGGATTAACCTCTGGCTATATAAATAATGATCAAGATGATTATGAAAGAAAGAAAAATTATGATTTTGATATCACTTATGCAACTAACAGTGAACTAGGGTTTGATTATCTAAGAGATAATATGAAATTTTCTAAAGAACAAATGGTTCAAAGAAGTCATTTTTTTACAATAGTTGATGAAATCGATTCTTGTTTAATTGATGAGGCAAGAACTCCATTAGTCATTTCAGGTGCTGCTGAAAATAAAACAGAACAGTATCTCGCAATAGACAAGCTGGTTAGACAGCTAAAATCAGAGCACTATGAAATTGATGAAAAAGATAAAAACATCCTACTTACTAATGAGGGAATAAATAGCGTTGAAAAAATACTTTCTAATGCAGGAATTTTAAAAAATGATAATTTTTATGACCCTGAAAATTTAAGTTTAGTTCATCATGTAAATCAATCTTTAAAAGCAAATCATTTATTTGAAAAAGGTAGAGATTATATAATTAAAGATGGATCTTTAAAGATTATTGATGAACTTACTGGAAGAATATTAGAAGGAAGAAGATTTGGAGATGGACTTCATCAAGCTTTAGAAGCTAAAGAAGGTATAGATGTTCAGGCTGAAAATCAAACTCTTGCATCAATAACTTACCAAAATTATTTTAAACTTTATAATAAAATTTCAGGTTGCACAGGAACTGCAGCAACAGAGTCAGAAGAGTTTTATGAAATTTATAATTTACTTGTTGTAATTATTCCAACAAATAAAGAAATGATTAGAAAGGATTGGAACGATCAAATTTTCAGAACAGAACCTGAAAAAAACAAAGCAATAATAAAAAAGATTCTTGAGTGTCATAAACAAGGTCAACCAATTTTAGTTTTTACTTCTAGTATTAATAAATCTGAAATTTATTCAAAACTATTAGATGAGGTAAAAATAAAGCATGTTGTCTTAAATGCTAAAAATCATGAAAATGAAGCTGAAATTATAGCAAATGCAGGTAAGCTTAATTCTGTTATAATTACTACAAGCATATCTGGTAGAGGTGTGGATATCCAACTAGGTGGTAAAAAAGGAAGTCAACCAGATAAAGATCTTTCTGAAAATAAAAATAAAATTAAATCTCTCGGTGGCTTATTTGTCATCGGTACCGAAAGAATGGAGTCAAGGAGGGTTGATAACCAAGCAAGAGGGAGGGCTGGGAGGCAAGGAGATGAAGGAAACTCTATTTTTTATGTTAGCTTAGAAGACGATTTAATGAGAATTTTTGGATCGGAGTCCATGAATAACATTCTTCAAAAACTTGGGCTTAAAGATGGTGAAAGTATTGATCACCCCTGGATTAATAAAGCACTTGAAAGAGCTCAACAAAAAGTTGAAGCAAGAAACTTTGATATAAGAAAAACTTTACTAAAATTTGATAACGTTTTAAACGATCAGCGACATGTGATTTTTTCACAAAGAAAAAATGTGATGAATAGTGAAAAAGTTTTTGATTATTCAAATGAATTTTTATTAGAAATTGTAGGTCATTTAATAATTTTAAAAACTCAAAATCTATCTAAAATACAAAATAATGAATTTAATAATCAGCTAAAAACATTACTTGGAAAAAGTGTTGATGATGTAGAGTTTCAAAATATAAAAGATTTAAAAGATGAAGAACTTAAAAAAAAAATTAACTCTAAATTCTTAAGTACTAGAAATGAGCGAATTAAGCTTTTAAGTGAGGAGAAGGCTAAAGAAGTTGAAAAAACAATATTTCTTCAGTGCATAGACTCAAACTGGAAATCACACATCCAGTATCTTGAACAACTAAGACAGGTAATAGGTCTTAGATCTTATGGACAGAGAGATCCGTTAGTAGAATATAAAAAAGAAGCTTTCACTCTTTTTGAAGATTTATTAAACAAATTAAAAATCGATTTTGTTACAATATTAATAAATTTAAGAGTAGTTCAAGAGCAGAAAGATGCTAATTCCACTATTAAAAAAAAAGAAATAGAAATTTCTAATAACCCCAAATGTTTACTGCTTCAAAAAAAAGGTGAAAAAATTTCAAGAAATGAAAGATGTGAAGCTACTGGAAAAAAATTTAAAAATTGTTGTGGTGCCTTATAAAAAAAATATTAAATAACCAATCAAAAGTGTTGAAGAACAAAAAATTGCTATATTAACTTTAGATTTAAAAAAATTTTCAATGAAAATATTAATTTTATTTTTTTTCATGCTTAATGTGTTTACGTCATCTAATGGACTTACAAAACCTTCATTTCTACCAATTTTCAAAAATTTATTCTTTCTATGATTCAAAACATCATCTCTACTCATGTTAAAAAATTCTTTTAAATTATTTTCAATAGACTTTTTAACATTATCTAAAATTAAATCTCTATCTCTATGGGCTCCTCCAACTGGTTCTGAAATGATTTCATCAATTACCTTCAAATCCAAAAGATTTTTAGCAGATAATTTCATTGCTTTTGCTGCATCAAGAGTCTTTTTTGGGTCTCTCCATAAAATAGTCGCACAGCCTTCTGGAGATATCACTGAATAGATTGCATTCTCTAGCATTATAACTTTATTTGATGAAGCTAGTGCTATCGCTCCTCCTGAGCCACCTTCACCAATTACGATAGCAAATGTTGGAACGTTTAATTCCATGCAACATTCGATAGATTTAGCTATTGCCTCTGCTTGTCCTCTTTCCTCCGCACCAACTCCCGGGTAAGCACCTGGTGTATCAATAAAAGAAATTATTGGGATATTAAATTTATTTGCAAGTTTCATTAACCTGATTGTTTTTCTATAACCTTCGGGCCGCATCATACCAAAATTCCTCTCAATTCTTGACTCTAGGTTCTCTCCTTTTTCTTGACCAATAACTAAAACAGATGTTTCATTAAACTTAGCAAAACCTGCTAATACAGATTTGTCTTCTCCATAAAATCTATCACCTGATAGTGGAATAAAATCTTTAAACAAATTATCTATAAAAAATTTTGACCTAGGTCTATCTTCATGTCTTGCAACTAAAGTAGTTTGCCATGGGTCTAAATTTGAGTAAATTTCTTGTAATTTTTTATCTATTTCTATTTGCGTATCTGAAATTTTTTTAATGTCTACTTGGGAAAGGCCATCTTGATTATATGGGTCTTTAAGTTTCTCAACTTCACTTTCTAAATGCTTAATATCATTTTCGAAATTTAAATAATTTTTCATTTTAATAATTTAATTATTAATTAATTAACAAAAAAGGCAATAAAATGTTTTAAATAATTAATTATAATACAGAGCTAATTACCGTATTTATTTAATATTTGACTTAGTTCAAATTAGGTTTTAATGTTTATTTATCGGGAGAGACTGCATATATTGTAGCGCCGAAGGAGCAACCACCCCGGAAACTCTCAGGCAAAAGGACCGATAATAAACATAACACTCTGGAAAGAGATTTAATCTCGCCGATGGAGCAAA
>Ga0307986_10002621_pt1 | contig 12820 bp, 13 predicted proteins | sample EllFjometageno82_FD_203170 | JGI IMG/M metagenome (GOLD analysis project Ga0307986, IMG submission 203170) | Marine microbial communities from Ellis Fjord, Antarctic Ocean - #82 | ecosystem: Environmental > Aquatic > Marine > Unclassified | place: Southern Ocean | collected 2014-10-09
TAAATTTACACGCACACAGTTTGTGGTTTTATACCTCCGGTCCTTAAATGGAAATTACTGTGGTGGCTTAACCGGGAATAAATATGAAAATACCAAGTCTAACTATCCAACAATTATTAGAAGCAGGTGTTCACCTTGGACACAAAACTTTAAGATGGAACCCAAAAATGAAAAAATACATTTTTGGTAAAAGAGATTCAATTCACATTATTGATTTAACCCAAACATTAGAATTAACAAATGTAGCTTTAGAAAAAGTTTACAACACGATTGCTAATAATGGAAAAATTCTTTTTGTATCTACCAAAAAACAAGCATCAGAAGCTATTGCGGAAGTTGCAAAAGAAACTGGACAATTTTTCGTAAATTACAGATGGTTAGGTGGAATGTTAACTAACTGGGGAACAATTTCTGGATCAATTAAAAAGATGAAAAAATATGAAGCTGATCTTGTAGCTGAAAATAGAGGCTTTACAAAAAAAGAACTATTAAAAATGAGCGTTAAGAAAGACAAACTAGAAAGAGCTTTAGGTGGAATTGCTGAAATGAAAAAAGTTCCTGATTTAGTTTTTATTATTGATACAAACTATGAATCTTTAGCTATTGCAGAAGCGTCTAAATTAGGTATTCCAATTTGTGCTATATTAGATAGTAACTCAAATCCAGATGGAATTGAGTTTCCAATTCCTGGTAATGATGATGCTAGAAGAGCAATTGATCTTTATTGTAATCTAATAAAAGAAACTATTGAAAATGCAAAAAAAGCTGTTTCATCTAATACGGATGAAAAACCTGAAGTTAAAGTTGGTACAGCAAATGAAAAATCTACTAAAACTATTCAAGAATTAGATAGAGAAAAATTAGATGTTAAATTTTCCAAAAAAGAAAAAGAAAAGCTGAACTAATATGAGTGATGTAGAGAAAATAAAACAACTTAGAGAAGCAACAGGTGCTGGTTTTAAAGATTGTAATCTAGCTGTTAAAGAATCTGGTGGAGATTTAGATAAAGCAGTTGAAATTCTAAGAGTCAAAGGAATTTCTAAGGCTTCTAAAAAAATGTCTAGAGATGCTAAAGAAGGTGTTATTGCAACTTCTGGTGATAAAAATCAAATTTCAGTTATTGAGATAAACTGTGAAACAGATTTTGTAGCTAAAAACGATGATTTTGTTTCTTTTGCAAAAGAACTAAGTGAATTAAATAATCAAAATGCATCAGATTTAAATAAGTTAAATAAATCTAAAATGTCAAATGATAAAACTGTTGAGGACAACCTTGTTTCATTGATAGCAAAAATGGGTGAAAAAATAACAGTAGGTAAGGTTAAAACGTTTAATCAGTCAGGTAGTAAAAATTTTAATTATTTGCACACAGTAGTTAGAGATAATTTATCTAAATTATCTGTTATTGTATCTCTTAATACATCAAATGACTCAGAGACTGTTAAATCGTTTGGAAAACAACTTTCAATGCACATAGCTGCATCTAACCCATTAGCTTTAAGTTCAGATTTAATTGAAGAGAATGTTATTCAAAAAGAACAAGATCTTGTTACAGAGGAATTAAAAAACTCTGGAAAACCAGATGAAATAATAAAAAAAATTACCTTAGGTAAAATGAATAAGTTCAAAGAAGATAACTCACTGTTAACACAAGCCTGGGTAATGGAACCTAAAAAGAAAGTGCAAGATGTTATAAAAGATCTTAATATCTCAGACTTAGAAATTAATGATTTTTATAGAATTAAAATAGGTGAATAAATGTTTAACGAAAAAATATACGGTCAGAAAATGGATAAGACTATTGAGGTTTTTTCGAAAGAATTAACATCACTAAGAACTGGTAGAGCAAATGCTTCAATGCTTGATCTAGTTAAAGTTGGCGTTTATGGGCAAGCGATGCCACTAAATCAAGTTTCAAGTATAACAACCCCAGATGCACGAACAATCAATATCCAAGTTTGGGACCTTAATAATGTTCCGTTAGTTGATTCAGCTATTAAAAAATCTGAGCTTGGTCTAAACCCACAAATAGATGGTCAATTAATTAGATTACCTGTTCCTGATTTAAATGAAGAGAGAAGAACTGAAATTAAAAAACTAATCAAAGCTATGGGTGAAAAATGTAAAGTATCAATCAGAAATATTAGAAGAGAAGCTAATGATGATTTAAAAAATTTATTTAAAGATAAAGAAATAAGTGAAGATGATGAAAAAAAATTTGAAAAAAAAGTTCAAAATTTTACTGATGAGCATATTAAAGTAATTGATCAAAAAGTTGATTCTAAAGAAAAAGAAATTATGACTATATGAGTCTAATTAAGCATGTTGCCATCATTATGGATGGTAATGGACGATGGGGGATTAAACACAAAAAGTCTAGAAATTTAGGACATCGTGCTGGCTTAAATTCAATTGAGGCAATCATTGAAGAAACAATAAAACAAAAAATTAACTATTTAACTCTTTACACTTTTTCTACAGAAAATTGGAAAAGACCAAAAAAAGAAATTGATTTTCTATTTGATTTATTAAAAAAATTTTTGATAAAAAAATTAAATTATCTCATTGAGAATAAGATAAAAATTATAATTATGGGGAATAAAAAAAAATTTACTAAAACATTGCAAAAAATTCTATCTGAATCTGAAAAAAAAACTTCTAAAAATGATATATTGCAAATTAATCTTGCTTTAAATTATGGTTCAAAAGAAGAATTAATAAATGCAATGAAAATAATCAGCAAAAAAAAAAAAAAGATTAATGAAGCTAATATAAATAACAATTTGTATACGAAAGGAATACCTGATCCAGATCTTTTGATTAGAACTGGAAATACTCATAGATTAAGTAATTTTTTATTATGGCAATCAGCATATACGGAAATTTTTTTTGAAAAAAAGATGTGGCCAGCTTTTAAGAAAAAAGATTATAGAAAAATTCTAAGTAAATTTAAATTATTAAAAAGAAATTTTGGAGGCATATAATGAATAAAGAATTACAAAAGAGATTAACAACTTCATTTTTTTTATTATCTCTTTTGTTATTAATGTTTTTTTACACTTATATTTTAATAATTTCTATAATTTTAATTGCAATTATTTCATGGATTGAATTTTATGCCTTAATTTCAAAAATTTTTAAAAAAGAAAGTAAAAAAAACCTAATTCTCAGATATTTTTATAAAACCATTTCATTAATGTATTTATCAATTTTAATTTATTTTATTTTAATAATCAAATCCAACAGAGATGAATCTGAAATATTTATAATTTATTCTATTTTAGTATCCATAATGTCTGACACAGGAGGGTTAATTATAGGCCGAATTTTTAAAGGTAAAAAATTAACCAAGATTAGCCCTAAAAAAACTATTTCTGGATCCTTAGGTTCATTCATATTTTCACTATGTTTAATTCCTTTTTTTACAGAATATTTGCCAAGTATTAACTTAATTTTGATTATTATTATTACTTTAATGATTTCACTTTCAACACAAATTGGAGATTTGTTTATTTCATATATGAAACGTAAAGCAAAAGTTAAAGATACCAGCGATTTACTTCCTGGCCATGGAGGTGTATTAGACAGAATAGATGGTATTATATTTTCTATACCTGTAGGTTTTTTACTATTAAATTATTTTTAGATGAAAAAAAAAATTGCAATTTTGGGTTCAACAGGATCAATAGGTAAGTCATTAATAAAGATTCTTCATAAAGATAAAGATAAATTTAAAATAATTTTATTAACATGTAATACGAACTATAAAGAATTATTAAAACAAGTTAAAATCTTTGGTGTAAAAAATATAATAATTAGAGACTATAAAATTTTTTTATATGTTAAAAAAATTTTAAAGAATGATAAAATTAATATCTATAACAAATTTGATCATTTTGATAAAATATTTAATAAAAAGTTAGATTACACAATGAGTGCAATATCTGGTTTTGATGGCTTAAAGCCCACGCTGGATATAATTAAATATACAAAAATAATTGCACTTGCTAATAAAGAGTCAATTATTTGCGGCTGGTCTTTAATTTCTAAAAATATGAAAAAATATAAAACTGAATTTATACCAGTGGATTCTGAACATTTTTCAATATGGTCTCTAATGAATAGTTCAAAAAGCGCTAATATAGAAAAGGTTTATATAACAGCCTCATGTGGGCCATTCAAAGATTTACCCATTAAAAGTTTTAAGTCTATAACTCCAAAGCAAGCTCTAAAACATCCAAATTGGTCTATGGGAAGAAAAATATCGATTGATTCAGCTACAATGATGAATAAAGTCTTTGAAATAATAGAAGCAAAAAAAATATTTAATTTTGAATATAGCCAGCTTGATATTCTCATACATTCAAAATCTTATGTACATGCGATGATAAAATTTTCAAATGGGTTAATTAAAATTTTAGCCCATGAAACAGACATGAAAATTCCTATTTTTAATTCTCTTTATCCTGGTTATGAAAAAAAAATTAAATCAAAAAAAATTGACCTTAAAATTCTTAACAATCTAGATTTTCACAAAGTCGACTATAAAAAATTCCCGTTAACAAAATTAATAAGATCATTGCCTAACAAAGACACATTATTTGAAACTGTTATTGTTAGTGCAAATGATTGTTTGGTTGAAAATTTTTTAAGTAAAAAAATTGAATTTTTAGATATTGCAGAAATTTTTTTCCGAATCGTTAATAGTAAGAAATTTCAAAAATATAGGCTTAAAAAGCCTTTAAATATTGAAGAAATTATTCTACTTAATAAATATGTACGTTTTAAAACCAATAATTTATGTGTATAAGACAGCTAAATGATAAAAAAACTTTTCAATATTATTTTAGTCTTAGTGGTATGCACTACAATTGCCTATTCTGAGTCATTTTTAGATTACAATGTTACTGGTAATGAAAGGGTATCCACACAAACCATAATTAATTTTTCAAAACTTAAAAAAGAAGTTGATTTAGATAAAAATGATATAAATAATGCTTTAAAAGAACTGTATGAAACTAATTTTTTTGAAAACGTATCTGTTAATATAAAAAATGGTATACTTAATATAAATGTAAAAGAGTACCCTGTCATTCAAAGTATTGAGTTTAAAGGAATTAAAGCAAAAAAATACATTAAGACCCTATCTGATGAAACTATACTTAAAGTAAAAAGTTCATTTAATAAATTTACACTTCAAAAAGATTTAAATAAAATATCTAATATTTTAAGAAAGTCTGGTTATTATTTTTCAAAAGTTGATGTTCGAATAAAAGACAACCCCATTAATAACAGTGTTAATATTATTTATGACGTAACAATGGGGGATAGAGCTTTAATTGATGAAATTAAATTCATTGGTGACAAAAAATTTAAAAGCAGCAAACTACTTAATGTCATTACCTCTGAAGAAAGTAAGTTTTGGAAAATTCTATCATCAAAAAAATATTTAGATAAAGAGCGAACTGAATTTGATAAAAGATTATTAAAAAATTTTTACCTTGATAAAGGCTATTACAACGTAAATGTAGAAGATGTTTATACACAAATAGTAAATGAAAAAAATTTTTCTTTAACTTATAAAGTTGATGCGGGCAAAAAATTTTTATTTAACAAATTTGAAATTAATTTACCTGACGATTATGAAGCTAAAAATTTTGACCAATTAAAGAAAGTTTTTAAAAAATTAGAAAATTCAATTTACTCATATAAGAATATTGAGTCTATTTTAAGTGAAATTGACAAAATCGCTGTAATTAAAAACTATGAATTTATTGATGTCACTGTCATTGAAAAAATTGAAGGTAACAATAAGCTTAATTTTATTTTTAATATAAAAGAAGGAGATAAATTTTATGTAGAAAGAATAAATATCAATGGCAACAACATAACAAACGAAGAGTTTATTAGACAACAAATTATTGTAGATGAAGGTGATCCCTTTAATCGTTTATTGCACAACAAAACAATTAATAATCTCAAAAGTGCAAATATTTTTAAATCTGTAAAGTCTGAAATTAGTGAAGGTAGCGTATCTGGTCTAAAGACTATTGATTTAATTGTTGAAGAAAAACCAACGGGTGAAATTGCTGCTGGAGCAGGTTATGGAACATCGGGCTCTACATTCTCTGCCGGGATTAAAGAAAATAATTTTAATGGTAAGGGTATAAAACTTGATGCAAATGTAACACTCACGCAGGAATCAATAAGAGGTAAATTTTCTTATACTAATCCAAATTTTAGATATTCAGACAGAGCTGTAACAACATCTATTGAAAGTACTTCAACAGACAAAGAGGCAGATTATGGTTATAAAACTTCATTAAATAAAGTTTTGTTAGGTACTAGTTTTGAACAATATGAAGATATATATTTTTCACCAAACCTTTCTGTAACGCATGAACAATTAACAACAACAGCTGCGGCTTCCGTCAATTATAAGAAACAAGAGGGATCATATTTGGATGCTTTGTTTAACTATTCACTAACCTTCGACAATATTGATTCATCATACAACCCTACAAGTGGAACGATAAGTACTATAGTGCAGGAGCTACCAATTATTTCCACTGATTATTCTATTATTAATGGCTATCAAGTAACTGGATATAAAAAGATAATGGATGAATCTGTTTTATCTGTTGGATTCTACTCAAGAGCTATTAATGCATTACAAACAGACACAGATGTTCGTGTTTCTAAAAGATTATTTTTACCACAAGGCAGACTAAGAGGTTTTGAGTCTGGTAAAGTAGGTCCTAAAGATGGAGCAGATTTTGTTGGTGGTAACTATATGGCATCTTTTAATACTGCTTTAACACTACCATTTCTACTACCATCATTTGATAAAGTTGATTTTTCAGTATTCTTTGATGCTGCAAATTTGTGGCATGTTGATTATTCTAAAATAGCTGACCAAGGTAACACGGTCAGAACAGCCACAGGTGTCGGGGTAAATATAATAACACCAGTTGGACCCTTAAGCTTTTCATTAACAAAACCTATTACAAAAGCTGATGGTGACATAACGGAGAGCTTTAGATTTAATTTAGGAACATCATTTTAATGATTAATACAAAATGTATAAAAGTTTTTGCAATAAGCATTCTTGCTTTTTTTATATTCACGCAAAGTAAATCTGAAGTAAAAGTTGCCTTTGTTGAAATGGATAAAATAATTAGAGAATCTTTGGTTGGAAAAGATTTAATTAAAAAATTAGATGAAGCTGATACTAAAAATCAAAAATTCTTCACAGAAAAACAAAAAAAACTTAAATTAAAAAAAGATAAGATTAGTTCACAAAAAAATATTTTATCTAAAGAAGAGTATGAAAAAAATGTTATTGCTATAAATAAAGAATATGAACTTTTTAAAAATGAAGGAAACAAAAAAATAAATTCATTAAAGTCAAAAAGAAATACTGCTATGAAAAAAATTTTTGATGAATTAAATCCAATATTAAGTGAATATTCAAATAAAAATGAATTAACTTTTATTATGGATCAAAAAAATATTATTATAGGACAAACTGATTTAAATATAACGAGTGAAATTATAAAAATTCTTAATCTAAAGATAAAAAAAATCTCAATGAATTGATGAAAAATTCTCTTGATAAAAAAGAAATTATTGATCTATTACCACATAGAGAGCCAATGCTCCTTATTGAAGAACTTGTTAATATTAAAAAACTTTTTTCTGCAACAGCCATTGTTAATGTTAGGAAAAATAGTTTTTTTGTTCAAGGGCATTTTCCAGGAAATCCAATTATGCCAGGTGTTCTAATAATTGAAGCATTTGGACAGGCAGCAGCGGCACTTACAGCGTCAGGAATTGACAAGAAAGAATATGAAAATAAATTAGTTTTTTTAATGGGTATTGAAAAAGCTAGATTTAGGAATCCTGTTATACCAGATTGTACTTTAGAACTGAATATTGAAGCAACTAGGTCACATGGCAGAGTTTGGAAATATAAAGGTGAAGCTTTTGTTGAGGGAAGAAAAATGGCTGATGCTACGTGGTCTGCATCTGTTGTTGACAAAAATAATCTGTAATAATTATTGATAAGTATTTAATTAAATTTTTGATAAATAACTTTATCAATGATTAATCTTTTTTTTAAAAATCAAGGTCCTTTTAAAATAAATAAACTTTTAGAACTATCCAGTATAGTTAATAGAGATAATCTTAATAATTTTGATGTTACGGATATAAAAGATCTTGTTTCAGCTACGAGTAGCGAAATAACATTTTTTCATTCTAAAAAATATGAATATCTAGCTGCTAAAACTAAAGCTTTATTCTGTGTTACTACAAAAAATCTTTCTAAAATTTTACCTAATAGTTGTAATCCTATTATTGTTGATAATGTTTTGATTAGCACCGCCATGATTACTAAAATATTTTATCCTAACTCTGTTACAGATGATTTTGACCCTGAGACAGATGATATAGAAAAAACTTCTTATAAAAAAAAAGTTAAATTTGGTAAAAATGTTTTAATAGGAAAAAATGTAAAAATTGGAAAGAATTGTTTAATTGGTCATAATACTATCATCGAGAGTAATGTTGAAATTGGTAACGATTGTTCAATTGGATCAAACGTTATAATTAGAAATACAATTATAAAAAATGATGTTCATGTTTTAGATCACTGTGTTGTTGGTAAAAAAGGATTTGGTTTTTTTCCGAAACAAGGAAAAAATATTAGATACCCCCATATTGGAATAGTTATTATTAATGATAATGTAGAAATTGGATGTGGATCGACAATTGATAGGGGGTCAATGTCAGATACAATAATTGGAACAAATACATATTTAGATAACCAAATTCATATTGCACACAATAATATCATTGGTGATAATTGTATTATTGCAGGTCAGGTTGGTTTTGCTGGCAGCTCCAATCTAGGCAATAACGTTATGATAGGTGGTCAGGCTGGAATTTCTGGTCATTTAAAGATAGGAAATAACGTCCAAATTGCCGGAGGCAGCGGTGTAATAAAAGATATTCCAGACAACTCAAAAGTAATGGGGTATCCAGCCAAAGATTTGAAAAGCTTTATTAAAGATAATAGATAAATGATACATAAAACTGCAATTATAGATCCAAAAGCAAAAATTTCATCAACTGTAGAGATTGGTCCTTACTCAGTAATAGGACCCGATGTTGAAATTGATGATAACGTTATAATACAATCACACGTCACAATTAATGGAGTTACAAAAATAGGTAAAAAAAATATATTTTATCCCATGTCATCAATTGGAAGTGATCCTCAGGATTTGAAATATAAAGGGGAAAAAACTAATCTTATAATAGGTGATGGTAACACTATAAGAGAACATGTAACTATTAATACTGGTACAATTCAGGGTGGTGGAACAACAAAAGTAGGTAATAATAATTTAATTATGATTGGTGCTCATATTGCCCATGACTGTACAGTTGGTAATAATATTGTTATGGCCAATAATTCTGCGATAGCTGGACATGCCATGATAGAGGATTTTGTTATAATTGGAGCTAAATGTGGTATTCAACAATTTGTAAGAATTGGTAAACTAGCAATGATTGGTGGAATGACGGGTGTTTCAAGAGACGTAATTCCTTACGGTGTATCTACAGGTAATCGGAATTTTTTAAATGGTATTAATATTATTGGCTTAAGAAGAGTAAAAACTGAAAATAAAGACATAATTACTTTAACAGAAGCTTATAAAGAAATTTTTAAAACAGAAAGTTTAAATAACAATTTAAGTGAACTTAATAATAAGTATAAAGATAACTATTTAGTTGATGAGGTAATACAATTTATTAATAAAGATAAAAAAAGACCAATTTGCACACCGTATAGTAAGCAATAATGATAGGCTTATTTCTTGGAGATACTGACTTTCCAAAACAAATATTAAAAAAAATTAAGAAGAATAAGATAAAATATTTTATTATTGATTTATCTAAAAATAATTTTTTTAAAAGAGATCCACACTCAATATCAATTGGTATTGGTCAATTAGGTAAAATTTTTGAGGTATTAAAAGAAAATAAATGTAAAAAGGTTTTATTTGCTGGAAAAATTAACAAACCAAAATTCTCAACATTAAAGATGGATTTAAAAGGCTTTTATTATTTACCTAGAATTATTAAAGCAGCAAAACTCGGAGATGCTGCAATTTTGAAAACCATAATCAATATTCTAAGTAAAGAAAAGATAAAAGTTGTCAGTTCGGTTACTTATAGTCCTGAGTTAGCATTATCAAGAGGCACTTATACAAAAGAGAAACCAAATAAAGAAGATGTTATATCCATTAGAAAAGGTATTAAATCACTTGGCCAGTTAAATCCCCATAATCATATCCAAGCGTTAATAATAAAAGGAAATAATGTTATTTCCAAAGAAACATCCAAAGGGACAAAAAAAATGATTCAGTCAGTAGTTAAAAATAAACATAAAAAAACCAAAGCTATATTAATTAAATTTCCTAAAAAGAAACAAGACTTAAGACTAGACTTACCAACTATAGGCCTTGATACACTTAAAGACTGTAAAAGGGCTGGTATAAAAGGAATTGTTTTAAAATCAAAAAAAAATATTTTTATGGATAAAAGTAAAAATATAAGTTTTGCTAACAAGAACAAAATATTCATCAAAGTTTTATGAAAAAGATATTTATACTTACGGGAGAGCCATCAGGAGATAAGCTGGCATCGATAGTTATTTCAAAATTAAAACAAACAAACTCCAATATTGAATACTCTTGTGTTGGCGGACATCACTTAGAGTCTCTGGGGATTAAGTCTATTTATAACCTTAACGAAATAACATATATTGGTTTTACTAGTGTTTTATTTAATATATTCAAAATTAGAAATAGGATTAATAAAACAGTTGAAGAAGTTATAAAATTTAATCCAGATATATTATTTAGTGTAGATAGTCCAGATTTTACTCTCAGAGTTGCTGAAAGGGTAAAAAAAATTAATACTAATATTAAAACAATTCATTATGTTGCTCCACAAGTGTGGGTATGGCGTAAGGGTAGGGTGAAGAAATTCAAAAGATTTGTTGATCACATGTTACTCTTATTTAGTTTTGAAAAAAAATATTTTGACAAAGAAAATATCCCAAATACTTTCGTTGGACATCCTTTGCTAGAACAAAATAATAAATCCAAAATTGATTTATCTTCATTAATAGATAAAGATAAAAAAATTATCTCATTATTTGCAGGAAGCAGAAAATCTGAAACTAATGTTTTATTACCTATATTATGTGATTTTATTAAACTGATGAATAAAAAGTTTAATGATCGAACTTTTGTTTTCCATGCTACAGATGAAAATAAAGAACTAATCGTTAATTTTATAAAAAAAAATTTATTAAATAATACTCAAGTAATTTCAGATGAAAATATTAAATCTAAAATTTTATCTAGCTCTGTTTTTGCTGTAGCAAAATCTGGAACTGTGTCTCTTGAAATTTGTAATGCTAATATACCATCTATTATTATTTATAAAATTAATATTATTAATTATTGGATTATGAAATTTTTAGTAACAGTAAAATTTGCTAACATTATAAATATTATAAATAATAAAGAGGTGATACCAGAGTTATTACAAGGTGAGTGTAATGCCAAAGAAATCTATATGTCTGTCGTTTATTTTTTAAATAATCCAGATTTAGTAAAATTACAGCTTGAAGATATCAAAAAAACCCTAAAAAATATCAAATCAGACACACACTCTACTGATAAAGTCTCATTTATTTTATCACAATATCTCTAAATGTTTATAACAATATAATTGAATCTATAATTTAAATGTTATGAGAATTCAAAGAAGTAATGAAAATTTTGAAAACTCTATAGATTTATTAATATCTAAAAGCTTTTAACTTATTTTATTTAATCTTTTTAAGATTTCTTCTTTACCAAGAGAACCAATTATATCATAAATTCCAGGACCAAATTTTGATCCTGTTAAAACTACTCTAAGTGGTTGTCCAACTCCTTTGAAGTTAGTCTCGTTTGATTTAATAAGATGATTAATAATTGGCTCTAAGTTTTCTTTGTTTAATTTTTCTATTTTTGAAATACTATTTGAAAATTTAGATATCATGTTTTTGGCCTTATCATCAATTAGCTTTATATCTTCCTGATTAAAACTTACCTCATCAACTATTATATATTGACTGTTATTGAATATATCCTCTAAGGTTTTGGCTTTATTTTTTAAAAATGTTAGAGATTTTTTAATCTGATCTTTTTTATCAGTTTTTATTTCACTTTTAAATAATTTACAGTATTCAATAAATTGATCAAATAAATCACTTTCATCCATATTTTTTATATAGTGCTCATTTATCGACAATATACGGCTCATATCTAGCTTGGAGGGTGATTTACCAATTCCCTCTAAATTAAAATGCTCAATACTCTCTTCTAATGTAAATATCTCTTTATCTTTATAAGACCAGCCTAGTCTCAATAGATAGTTCCTTAGAGCATCTGGCATTATTCCAATTTTAGAATAATCATCTAACGTTGAGGCATTATCTCTTTTAGATAATTTTTTACCTTCTAAAGTATGAATTAAAGGAATATGTGCAAAAGAGGGCAGTTCCCATTTCATTGATAAATATATTTGCATCTGTTTAAAAGTATTTATTTTATGATCATCACCTCTTATAATGTGGGTCATACTCATTTGATGATCATCAACAGTCGCTGATAAATTATATGTCGGAGTTCCATCATTTCTTAAAATAATAAAATCCTCTATAGTAATATTATCTATCTCTACATCTCCTTGT
>Ga0307986_10002622_pt1 | contig 12819 bp, 13 predicted proteins | sample EllFjometageno82_FD_203170 | JGI IMG/M metagenome (GOLD analysis project Ga0307986, IMG submission 203170) | Marine microbial communities from Ellis Fjord, Antarctic Ocean - #82 | ecosystem: Environmental > Aquatic > Marine > Unclassified | place: Southern Ocean | collected 2014-10-09
CTATTTTTCTTGCTAGATGAGCCAGCATTTCACCATTAACCAGTTTAGTCCTCATTTTAGTTAGGAAACCTTCGTCACTGTCCGGAAATCGTTCGTATAAATATCTGGCAATTACTACACCTAGAATTGCGTCCCCCAGAAACTCAATTCGTTCGTTCGATTGCGGTTGCAAAGAAATTGCTTTTTTATCTGGGTCATCTGTTTTAATGTCTTTCGGAACGTCCCGCCTAGAATACGATTTATGGACGAACGCTAATTTATAATAAGAATAATCGTGTGGTGTTTCTTCCAAACCATTATTTTTTAAAAACTGACAAATTTCTTCGTTAGATACAATTTTATTTTTAGGATTATATAACTCCTTTTGTTCTTCCATTACATTATTAATGTTCTGTTGTCTTTAAGTTGATTTAATATACTGACCAGTAAATATTCCCCATGATAATATTTGAGTTTCTTTTGTAAAGCGCTACGGTAACAAGCGACCATGCGGCGACTAACGGCACACGCCGTACATATCCTTCGTCATCCGCTTTTGCACACGCACGCCCATAGAGTTCGTGATGTACTGCGGCGGCGAGTAGTAGGGGCATGCTACGACCTGTGCGGCTCCAATCGACGCATACGGGGCATCGGTACCACCACCACTCGTCATGGCGTCGTGCTTCTTGATAGCCACACCCATCGCTGCCTTCCTCCCGACTATCAATGCGTACTGGTCGGATACATAGGCCTTTCTCTGGGCTGCGGTGGCTGAGGTGGTTGAGCTCATCGGTGTTCTTAAAGTGGCCAATATCTCCTTGAGCTTCTTCTCGTTATCCAACAGCTTCGCTTTCGAGCTGCTGGTGGTCTGGGCTATATCACTTTTCAGTCCATTTTGTAACCATAATCTAAAGTATTTCATAAACATATCGACGTTGTTACCAGGAATCATCTTGAACTTGTCGGTGATTAAAGTCTGTAAGGCCGCCAAGCGCTGCCCAGAGCTCTTTTGCGCAGCTATCGCCAGTCCCGCGCGGAACGTGCCCGCGCCGGTTCCGCCTACGCCCGGACCCGCATAGCTGGAGCCTGATGCAAAGGTCCGCGCATGATTGGCAGCTAAAAAAACGACATATTGGTCCTGTATTGCTTTCTTAAATTTTACGAGCTCTTTGGAGGCGGGTTTCACACCCGTCGTCGACTTGGCATTTAAAAATAAATACGATTGTGTGATTTTGATGACGCCGTCCTTGTCCACCAGGGGCTCGAGTGTCAACTTCAAATCGGATATGACCTCGGTAGCACCATATTGGTTTATTGTTAATAGGTCGCGAAGATTATTCTGAGCAAGCTTATTCATCCAAAATTTTTTAAATACTATACCATAATATCCCTCCAGATCTGCCGCCGCGTCCAACCCCGCTTGGCTCTGGTAGTCCGTGGTGAGAGGTCCAGGGTACTTACTGAGAGCACCTACCCGACCTTGTGATTTATACGAAGCATTTGTCGTCATTAACTTATGGATGGCGCTCATCTGGCTCAGCGGAGGCTGTCCAAAGTCTTTCCAGTGCCGCCGGTCCATCCCCTCAAACTTCCCGGCCGACATTGATTCCTTCTCCTCGGCTTCGTCAAAGAATAAACGACCTCTTCTCTTATACGCATCGGAGACTTTTTTCTCACCCGCCGCCGTGGTCGTCTTCTTTGCGTTCGTAATAAGCTGCGCCTGCGAAGTGATTTTGACAGACCCGGGTGAGACAAATGCCGTGCTCCACTCCGTATGTAAGTTTGCCTCAGCAATACCTTTTAAAATGAACAAGGTATCGGCTATGGACGGTGTGCCCTTGTTTGGACCCACAAATCTGATGGTGTTAAACTCACTGTTTTGGTTCTTATGTATCCTCCCTTCTTCCCCACTGGTATTAGCAAGAACCTTGTTGGCGTTAATGCCTTTCGGATTTAGCACACGCGCGTGGCGCTTAATAGTTGTTTGTATCGCCGCCGACGTGGTGGTCTTTGCTGCGCTCGCGCGGTAGAGTGTAACACTGCTACTGCGGTCAAACCCCCATCCCCCACCGCTACCCGCCCCGGTGAACTTGAACTTGCCGTATAGGGCTACGTATTCAGGCGAGTCTACCAAGCGCCTTATCGATGCCGTCGCGATAACGTAGTTACTGTAATCCTGCGCTCCATAGGCGTCTGAGCGCTTGCCATCTGTCGCATTCGTCGCAAAAGTCTTTCTATAATGCTTGACGAAGTTAATATAGTCCTTGCTACTAACAAACTGACCCAACCGCTTGAGAAATATATCTTTAATAAAGGATGAGCGACTACTTCCATATATATAATTTGCTGGTATTGCATCAACAGAAGCTACAAATCCGATTGACATGGCATTCTGATTTTTTAATTCCCAAGTAATCTCGGCAGAGCTCTTGGTGAACGTAAACACTGCCCCGGTCTTCAGTTGACTGAACGACGTTACAATATTCGGCGTAGGTTTTCCGTCCTTGCCCTTAATCATGAATGTCTTCGTCGTCGCATCCCTAAGTCTCATAAATGGCAAATCTTTTTTCATGATGATTAAGTGGCCGCTTTTGTGCTTGGTCGTGCCCTTCGGATAATACAAATCCGTATACTGTATTCTACACATGCTGTTGCCGTCCGAACACGCGGTTCCTTTTACCCCCCAACTGGTCGTTAGTGCGCCCTCTAGAAATCCTTCAATATTATTACCAAAATTTACAAATGGTTCTTTAAAATTAACAAATGTATCATTTGTTTTTGTACTTATTATTTGTTTACCAGCATTAGCTTTTCTTTGAGCTTCGTCCGCTTTATTTTTAGCTGCTGTTGCTCTTGCTGTTGCTTCCGCCTCTCTAGCGGTTGCTGCTGCTGCTGCTGCTGCTTTTCGTTTTCCTTCTTTCATCTCTTGTTCTTTACCTTTCCAATTATCACATTCAACACAATTCTTACATATAGGATTTGTTATACACATATCGGAACCTTGTCTAGCGCATAATTCACAGGTTGCTGTTTTTTCCCGTTCTGATAATGAATCATAAGCACCCTTACTTCTATCTACAGACATTGGATAACGATCTAATTCCATACCAGTTTCTTTGCCCATTTTATCGGCATATTCTTTTTTAGATATATAATAAATATCATCATCTTCTCCTTCTTTACCATATCTATACCCTGCTCCCTTCCAGGCTGAGGCATCTACGGCTCCTTTATCGGTTGACAATAGATCTATATCAGTAAATTTATTATTACCTCTCTTAGGTTGGGGGCATTTGTATCCACCTTCTGTGTATTTAAATGTTGGTAATATAGTCCCAACTGTTGTTAGATTTAATACTCCAAGTGGGGCGCCGGATGCATACATACCAGCGGGTTCACAATTAGAAGGACAATTACTAGGTGGTTGTTGATTTGGTTCTCCCCAATGTTTATCTTTCATATAAGAATAACCATCTGCTCCAAATCCGTAATCCTTTTTATCAGGTGTTGCATACTTACATGAAGCATCAAATTTCTTCATCTTATCTTCATTATCTAGGATGGCTCCTGTATCTACACCTATATCGACCTTTTCAGGCATTCTCTGTGTAACTTGTAATTGTTCGCCTTCTTTTTTCCTCCGTTCTTCTTCCATTAGTGCGTCCCGTTTTGCTTCATCTTCTATTCTCTTTTCTACTGTCCCTATTCTATCAATTACCTTACTAAACTCACTATCCATGTATTTCTTAGTTAAGGATGATTCTTGGTTAGTTGCTGTTCTAGTGGCTTCTTCTTTCTTTTTATCTTCGTCTGTTTTTACAGTCTTGATGCCTTTGGCTTGGGCTTTCTTTCTAATTATGTCATCTAATTCTTTCACTTTCTTATTGAAATCATAATCCATTAAGGAATCAATATCTTTGAAATCGAAGTCAACAAAGGAAGCATCATAATCTTCGCTATCTATTAGTTTCTTGTATAATGCTAGTTTTTCTAATGCCTTACGTTGTTTCTGTTTATCTAATTTATACTTAACTACAGCTATTTTTCTAAATCTATCATAGTCTCTATTTGTTTTTGCTCTTAATCTTCTTATATCACTTGCTTGTTTTTGGTTTTTATATTGTTTCTCGGCTACTATAGAAGCGTCGTATAATTCAACAAATGTAAAACATTTGACGCCACCTGTCTCGACCCAGGTGGCCGCACATGTCTTCTTCTGCCAATCCGGATTAATATCTCTAATCTTACGTTCAGTGCCATATATGTTTAAAAAATCTCTAATTGACCCAGGAACAAATGTTTTATATTTTTTTAATTTATTTAATATATTGTTCCGCTCACCTTCAGTATCTATCTTTTCTAGAACAGCCTGTGTTACTGGTGTTGCCACCACGGTCGCCGGAGTTCCCGACGCTGCCGGAGTTCCCGATGTCGCGGCCACAACTGCTGCTTTAGAACATCCCCGGACGTCTGACCATTTGGTACCATTCCAGAAAGTGTTTATTTGAACTCCATTTTTACATTTGTAATATGCTGTTGGGCTTTTACTTTCTATTTCATATGTCTTACCGTTGAACATTGCTTTTCCACCATTGAGAAAATCCGTTGCACTAACATCAGTTCCAAGCTTAGGTATTTCTGTTGGGATTGATTTCACACCTGCCGTCTTCCAATTTCCCCGGCCACCAGTAGCCCATGATAACCAAGGATAATTTGTACTATCTGAGCTATCTGAGCTATCTGTGGTGGCGCCTTCAATAAATGGTTCAATACTATTACAATTATTTACCATTACACATATTATCATTACAAGCAAAATGAATGCCATTCCTAGATATAATTCATTATTCATTTTATATTAGATTATATAAAATATTTAAGAAAATAATTAAAATAATTAAAATAACTTAAGCACATCCGCCGATTTCTAGAGGTCTTCTATTGGTGTCTGGCTGAATGGTTGTGGTTTGCCATGGTGAAACCTTAACCTGCGGGTTCGGTGGTTCTGATCTTAGCTGCCGGTTCGCGTTTCTAAGAGTCTGTCCAACCGTGTTAACGCCAACATGATATCCCGCTTCTAGGAAGTTCTGATCTTTTAATTCGCCCTGGGCTTTAGGGTTCGATGCCGCAAATTTAGTGGCAGCGTTTCCTGGAAGAAGTTCATCCGGGTTAAGCTGATCCTTAGGGAAGCAATCGGTAGGTATCTTGCCACCAGTTAATCCATATGGCGAGCTGGTTTCGCCGACCGGCATGAAGACTTCATTGCCGCCCATAGGGGCAGCTGGGCTGACAACACCCTCCTGTTGGGGAACACCGGCCGCTGGAGGTTGCTGTGGGGCTCCTTCAACAACACTTTCTTCGGTATCAACCACACTTTCATCTTCCTGTCCTTCTAAACCTTCAAAACCAGCAACATCAGCGCTGCAATATTTGCCTAAGTAGAAAAGGAGAACAACTAAGGCAACAACAAATAATACTTTCATTACATCTTTTCTTGCAAACATCTTATTATATTATGTATATACAAAATATTTTTAATTTAATTTATTAAATTTTTCTTCTAATTCTTTAATTCTATTATTTTTAATTTGAACTAATTCTTCAGCTTGTTTAAAAATATTGCAAGCATATTGATATTCTTTTCTAGATTCTAATAATTTTCTTTCTATCTTTTCTTTTCTCAGTTGTTCCCTTGAAGGAACTTCTTCCATTTGAATTATTTCTAAATCTAAATTTTCTTTTATTTCTAGTTCTTTAGGTATTTCTAAATGTTGTTCTAGTTCTTCTAGTTCTTTAGGTATTTCTAAATGTTGTTCTAGTTCTTTAGGTATTTCTAAATGTTGTTCTAGTTCTTTAGGTATTTCTAAATGTAGTTCTTTAGGTATTTCTAAATTCGGGCCAGATTCTTGATTTTCAAGTTCTGGTTTAGGAATATTTTCGGAGTCTATTAAATCATCAACATTTAAATCATTTTGATCGTCTTCAACTATACAAATATTAGGAATAGTAAAATCATCTTTTTTATAACAAACCTTAATCTGGGTAACATAAATATCGGTGTAAAAGTTTTGTTTTAAGAATCGGATGGCATTTACGTGTAATATTAAAATAATATTAGATTCCTGTGGAATACTAGATAAATCTATAGTATTTCTCAGATTATCATATATCTTAGTTTGACATTCTCCATTATAATACGGAATCTTAACCTTCATTTTAATTGGAGCACCTTCTTTAAAAGGTTTGATACTAGATTTATAGTAGTCATCTATGATATCTTTGGGTATTTCTTGATTGAACCAATCCTTAGAACTATTAAAAGCCTTTTCAGCATTGTGTTCATCTAGATTAATAAAGAAATCATACATTTCCTTGGGAACTTCCATTTCTATAGTTAGATGCTTCTTGTCTTCTTTAAAATTGGTTTTATTAATACTATAAGGTGTTTGTATCATAAATGGTTTTTTCCGACCATTCATTTGATAATTAATATTACTCTGATAATATGTGTTTACCTTTTTAGGTTTTTCATACATAATATTACGTAAATCTATATCACTTAACTTCTTAACACTATAGGACATTTTACATATTATTTGTATTATTAATCATTTCTATAAACGCAACATCTCTTGATTTTCCATTTTAATGTTAGAGTTTTAGAATTTTCCCAAATAGAATCTAAATATATTAAACATTTAGCTTTGTCATCTTTATTTATATCGAAATACGTTGCTCTATTTCCATTAATAGTTATATTTGTTAATATTTGATGTTTGTTCTTAGGAATTTTACAAGACACTAAATTTTTGTAAAGACTACTTTTAAATTTATCTTTGTTATCTTTTGTAATACCATTCATTACCATAGCGTGTAAATCGATATATTCTATTAATTCACGAAACTTATCGTAATCATCTAGATTTATTTGAATATATTCATTTGAATAAGAATCTGTCATAGTGTTAACAAATACTAGAGGCGTAAATATTTCTAGGGATTTTTTCTTATTATATAAAACATTCTTTAAATTCTTATTGTTATAAGAATAACTTAAAAGATTAATATCCACGTCGAGAAAATTCATAATATGCATTTTCTACGAGTCATGTTATTAAATACATTATGACATATCTTATAATCAGAATGACACCGGTCCGCGTCTGTTCGCCATTCTTCATGATGGTCGCTGGGACATTCCTTAGGGGTGGCATATCTTTCTAAACTCCACGGAGAGCTTGACCATTGCTGTTTTGTTACATACTGATAATCTCCACTTTCAATAAAGTCCTTTGATGATAGGTTTTTCCACCGATTATGACTTTGATATTTCTTATAATTTTCAGGCTCCTGGCGATATATACTCTCGGCCATACCAAAACGATGGTCTGGCTGTTTACATTTATCGAAAGTACACGTTGCGACGCCTTTATGACAGCATTTTATTTCAGTTGATTTGCAGGGATTATAACTATTAATTGGTCCGTTGTCGTTAAAACTAGGTTTCTTACAATTAAGTTGACCATTATCTAATATTCTTAGAGTTGAATTGTTGTTTGTTAAATCCTGAACCGGGAAATACGCCGTGTCTTCTGATAACGCTGTCGGAAATCCTTTTCCTTCAGAATAACTGATAGATGGTCCATCGTGATACATATTCATATTAAATGGACTTTCGTAAGCTGATTTCTTTGCAGTTGGTAGACCGTAGTCACACTTGGTCATATCATACGGTTCAGTTTTATAACAGTGTGCTGATGGGTCTTCTTCGGATGCCGGTTTTATAGTGTAATCAAAATACGGACTGTAACTAGACATTTATTTATTTATTATATTTTTATTATAATAAAATTTTAAAAAAATGTTATAAATATTGTTACTAGTAACAATAAAATATAAAGTTGTAGTCTTTTCTTATCTCCGAATAATGTTATTATTATACCTTCTATAGTTGGATACAACTTTAATCTGTTTTCTAGAAAACCAATACGACCTATTATCATAAAACCTATAATAAATACTAAAGTTGCTTGTAATGCTCCCATTTATTAATTATCTATATTTAATTTTATGCGCTTTTTACAGAATCCTTGAGATTACTAAAAGTTTTTAACATGCTCATGCCTTCTTTAAGGGTCGGACCGAGTTTTTCAACAACTTTCATTAGATCTTTTTGCTGTTCCATAAATTTTTCAGTTTGACTTGTCATTTTTTCTAAAGTTGCCGAATCTAAGTTTTCAACATTCTGTTTGTAGGTTTCCTGAAGATTAATGTAATTATCAAAACTTTGTTCCTCTAAATCTTCTGTAAATCCATCACCGTCACCGTCGCCGTCGTCGTCACCGTCGTCGTTCTTTTCGTCTTTATTACCTTCTTTTTCATTTTCGGCTCCTTCAATGAAACCTTCAAATGTTTCCCTTAAATATTTCTTGTATAAATCACTCGATAAAGCGACAAATAAACCAACAAGAAGAGCTTCTTCAAATTTCTTGAATACTATCATACAAACACCAAAAGATACTAAACCATAATAGAGTCTCATATTACAAGGAAACCTAATGTGATATAATAATACTACGACTGCTAAAAAATATATACCGTATTCATCGATGTAGTCCATTTTTTATATATATTATATATTTTATTACAAGAATATTTTAATAATATAAAATAACAGAGCAGCTATAATACTTTTAATAAATAAGGATGGAAATGTGATTTTACCGGCAGCGTCAACAAAGAAACTAGTGTGGGTATTAATGAATATACTATCTATTCTACCACTTCCTAAGATAATAAATAATACTAGAACTATAGCAGGCAATTTAAGTTCATCTAAAATATTATCTTTTAAATTTTCAAAAGTTTTTTCAGTTGAATCTATATTGTCCATCAGCCCATTTGTTTCTTGTGGAAAAATAATCTGTTCTTGATTTTGATTTTGAAAGTCGACCGGCGCCTGCTGCTGTTGCTGCAGCGGTTGCGGTGGTTGCTGTAAGACGTCTTGTTGCTGTAACACGTCTTGTTGCTGTAAGACGTCTTGTTGTTGTAACATTTGGGGAATATCTTCCGTCATTGTTATATTAGGTTGTTCAACTGGTTCTATAGAGGCATTTTTATTTATCTCTTGTAATATTTCGTCTATTATCACGCCGTTTTGGGTTGAATCTTTATCATTTATTAGTTGGGAAATAGAAGTTTCAGCTTCTAGTATTGGTTCTGCATTCATTTTATAAAAAAGTAAAGAAAACAAATGACTAATTAAAACGAAAAAATTTGTTTTAAATAGCATCCTTATTACATTTAGTTGCTTCTGATTTAAACTTCATACACTTCGAATCTTGTTTGTAAATATTTTTAGTAATATCTTTAGATGGTGCTTGAAACACTATACACTTACCACCTTCACAAGATTTTTTAAATAAAGCAGCTAATCCTAGACCTAGGATTATAGAAATCATAATTTGTCCCGTTCTAGTATCTAATATATTTTTCATTTTTGTTGTTATTTTGTTAAACAGCATTTATTATAACTAATATTTTATTGAATCGGAATTTCGGATATTTCCTTTGTATCTAGGGGACAGGAAACATCTTCAGCAGTATATTTATAACAAGAACCAGCTTGATCTTTATATACAGGGGATTCTTCTTTAGTTGGATATTTAATTATTATAACAGGTGAAGGATGAACTAAATAACTATACAATATACCTAGTGTTAATGCTATAAAAAATGCAAGCGGATTTAATTTACTAAATAATTCAAACATTTAGTTATATTTTATATTATAAAATATTTAAAAAAAATATCATTTCTAATAAAGATGGCTAAAGATAAGGCAATAATAACTCCATTTACAGCAACAGCAGCATTAAAAAAATGTGTTCATCCAGTTTCTCCTATCATATTACAACGTAAAAATGCTATACCTACATATGAAAGAAATTCATTAGTATTAAATTTATCCACTGATATATCTAAAGTAACATTTAGTGTTGTAAAGAATACTTTAATTGTAACATTTGATAATAATGACGGTGGTAGTATAGAATTCAATAATAGAGAATACAGTATACAAAGAATGTACATCATCAATGAATCCGGACATAAAATAACAACTGATATACCTGATAATGTATCACAGATTCCTTCTGCTGACTTAGAAATTATTTTACAATGTGAAAATAAATCTGGGGCTAGCGATGCTGCAGATTTTTTAAATGTTTCTATTCTGGCTAAAAAAGGTGGCAATGAATTTGATAAAACCAATTCTTTCTTTAATCAGTTATTTGGAAGTAAGATTGACGCTACGGCAGCAAAAAAATCAAAAAAAACAATATCAAATGGATTAAATTTATATGATATTTTACCTAAAAATAGGTCCTATTATTCTTATTCCGGGCAACATTATGAACAAAAGGGAACTAAGACAACAACTACAGCATGTTATAGTAAAAATCCGGTTCAGTGGGTAATATTTGAGAATGTAATAAATATTAATAGTGGTAGTGAATTTACTAATATTACAAATATATCTCTACCGAATAAACTTAATAATTCATCAAACACCAAAGAACCTGAGAAGGGCCAATTAGTTTTTTACAAATCAGATAAAGACTCAACATTAGCAGGCATGGCTAGTGGTGATATAAAATATGTAAAATGTTCTAGAAAACTAAGAAATGATGATCCGGATATGTTTGAAAAATACTTATATAATAGAAAAAAGAAAGATGAAAAGTGTGATAATGTTCTTAGATTAAATAGTAATTTAGAAAAACAATATGATAAAATATTAGATGATAAATCTAAATTAAATCCATTTAATACACTATTCTTCGGTTTTAATGATGAGGGCACTTATGAAACTATTATGGGAGGTTTAACTTATGCGTTCTTATTTTTCATCACTGGACTAATAGCATTCTATGTAATTAAGGTAATTCTAAGTTTATTATTAGTTCCGATATCTACTGTAACAGGCGCTATTGTTTCAAAAAGTGGTAAAGCTATATCCGCAAAACTTGAATAAAATTGAAAATATTATATTAAAAAATAATAAAATGAGCGATTCAACAATTGATGACTGGGAAGATAACTTAAGTGACAGTGACAATGACATTGATATTAAAGAGGATATCATTGAACCAGTTAAACACGAACCAGTAACACTAAAATCAGTTAAACCAACCGAATTATCACACGACATAGAAGAAAAATCAACAAAAAATATGGAACATGAAGAGATAGATTCCCTTTTCAGTTCTATGGCCGAAGTTTTCAAAGAAAAGAAGAAGAAATTTGGTCTACCTGAAGATTTTAATCTTGAAACCGAATCAGATTACATTGTTCTCGGTGAATTCATTAGTTCAATAGTTAAAGAATCTAATAACAAGGGACATTCTTATATATTTGTAAGAACTATCATAGACAATACTATTAAAACATTAGATGAAAAAGTGTTACTAGAATATAGTAATTCATTTAATGTTGAAATGAATAGTAGAAAGAAAAATAAAAAAGGTAAGAAGAAGGCTAAAAAGAAGCAGCCTAATCTAAGAATGGATCGCGCCAACCAAGACAACACTGGTTACGACGATGATTTTGGTGGTTTTTAAATTAATTATCTAAGTCTATTTTCTATTTTATAACGATTTAACCGTTGTACTGATAATATAAACGCCATAGTCAAAAGAAGAGCACTCGTAAATTCATCTATTAGACATAATATTACTATCATTAATACAAATACCAATCTAACCATTACATTATTAAAAGAAGCTACACTGGTGTAAGTTGCATCCGGTAACCAAAAGGATATGTATAGTATTAATATACCTTGTAACAGGTATCTCATTTTTTCTTCTTTAAGAAAAGGAGCTATCTTATCTAAATTTGCTAATTTTTTCACTTGTTCCATTTATTAAATATATATATATTTATTATAAAAAAATAAATATAAAATTGAAATAAGTTAAAGAGACAATTACTATCGTAATATAGATAGTAATATGTCAACAATACTTACGAAACGTGGATTTGTTGTTATGAAAGAAGATTTCGAAGAAGGTGATATAGAACAATTAAAGAACGAATGTGTTGTAACACCATATACCGCTTTTGAAACAGTTCAACAACCACCTTCATTTAGAGTATATAGAAATGCTGGTCAAAACCAGATGATTCTACCTAGACACTTTGGTACAGATACTTTTGGGGAACCAGACATAGACAAACTTAAAGATTTTATTCCGCAAAAAGTAAATCTAGAATTTGGTGGTTCTTTAAGAAAAGAACAACAGGAAATAGTCGATATTTATTTAAAACATAAAGAAACAGGTGGCGGTATCATTTCCATTCCCTGCGGCGGTGGTAAAACCGTTATTGCTCTAGGAATAGCTGCTGCTCTAGGTGTAAAATGTATTGTTATTGTTCATAAGGAATTTCTAGTTAATCAGTGGCGAGAACGTATTCAACAGTTTCTACCTAACGCAAGAATTGGGCATATTCAAGCTGGAATAGTTAATGTTAAAGATTGTGATATTATTATAGGAATGCTCCAAAGTATATCTGTTAAAACATATCCACCTGATACATTTTCAGATATAGGATTGGCTATCTTTGACGAATGTCACCATCTTGGTGCGGAAGTATTTATGCGTTCTTTCTTTAAGGTTTCTACAAAGTATATGCTCGGTCTGTCTGCCACTCCTACTCGAAAAGATGGAATGACTAAAATATTTAAATGGTTTATAGGACCGATAATATATTGTCGCAAAGATCGTGATGCAGAAGACACCTGTGAAGTTCAAATTTATAAATACTTAAATAATG
>Ga0307986_10002624_pt1 | contig 12812 bp, 11 predicted proteins | sample EllFjometageno82_FD_203170 | JGI IMG/M metagenome (GOLD analysis project Ga0307986, IMG submission 203170) | Marine microbial communities from Ellis Fjord, Antarctic Ocean - #82 | ecosystem: Environmental > Aquatic > Marine > Unclassified | place: Southern Ocean | collected 2014-10-09
TGCGAATTGTATTTGTACCAAATAATATCAGATGATTTTTTGAAAAGGCGCTTTTAAATAAATCTCTGTGTTCTATAATTTGTTCAAAATTAAAACCAGCAAAAGATCCTTCGGGCCAAATAAAAAGTGTTTTTCTTTCACTGTCTGGTTCGCTGTATTTTATTAAACTTGATATGTTGTTACTTATATCATTATTAGATAAATTGTACTTTAAGTCAAAATTAGGTGAAATTATTTTGGTATAAATTGAATTATTTAAATTTAATTTTAGTTTACTCATATTTTCATTATTTCTATTAATTACTGATGAACCATAAATGAAATTACCGAAAAAAATTAATCCAATTAAAGATAATAATATTAAATTAATTTTTTTTTTGAAAAATAATAAAAGTGGCGCACAGTAAATTATGATACAAAAAAAATTAAAAGAAAAAAAACCAAGATGGAATAAAGATTGCAACATTTCTGGTTTCCAAGACCAAGTATAGGCCCAAAGGTTCCAAGGGAATCCGGATAATATTGTTGCACGAAGATAGTCCATAAAAGCTAATGAACTAGAGAACAATAAAATAGAAATAAAGTTATTTTGTAAAAAGGGGCCAACTAATAAATTTCCTATACCAAAAAAAATTCCAAGAAATAATGGTAAACCTATTATAGAGATTGGGATTAAAAATTTAAAACTTTCATCAAAAGTAAGTGAATTTGATATCCAGTATGTGCCTGTTAAAAAGAAACCAATACCAAATAAATACCCAATTAAAAATAAATTTAATAAATAAGGTTTATTTCTAAAAGTATTTCTAGATTTTTTTTGTACATAAGTTGTGAGCAAGAAAAAAATAGGAATAATGGCAAAATTTATAAAATTTAAATTATACGGTTGAAAACTAAAGACTGTTAGCGTTCCTAAGATAAATGGAAATAAAATAACTAGAAAAAATCTACTATTAAAAAATTCTAAAATCATCTTATTTTGAATATTTGATTAGCTTATTCTCAAATTTTGTCATCATAATAAAGTCATCGTTTGATTTATGCCGATGACCGAATAAATGGGCCAACCCATGAATCCAAATTTTATCAAAATTTAAAAAAAATTTTTTATCTTTAATTTTTGATATCATTTTATTCAAATTAATTATTATATCTCCTAAGTATATCTGATTTTTTTCTTTCTTTATGAGTATATTCAAATCTTTTTTATTGTGAAATGGAAAAGACAAAATATCTGTTGTTTTATTTTTTTTTCTAAACTTGCTGTTTAATTTTTTAATTTCATTATCTCCTGAAAGTAAAATTGTAAATTGTAAATTTTTTTTTTTGAATATTGTTAATTTTTTATTTATTTTTTTAAGTCTTTTGTTTATATAGTAATCAGGTATTCCAATATATTTTTTCCATTTTTTATTGGCAATTAATACATCAGCTTTGATCATTGTCTTTTTTTTGGTAAGCTTTTATGATTTTTGATACAAGAGGATGCCTCACGACATCATTGTGATCAAATTCAATAATTTTTATTTCTTCAACATTACTTAAAATATTTTTAGATTTAATTAAGCCTGAGTGTGCTTTGTTGACTAGATCCACTTGAGTCGGGTCACCATTTACTACTAATTTCGAATTTTCTCCTATTCTGGTTAGAAACATTTTGATTTGTGTTTCGGTGGCATTCTGTGCTTCATCTAGAATAGCGAAACAGTTTTTCAGTGTTCTCCCTCTCATAAAGGCTAATGGGGCAATTTCAATTTCACCGGATTCAATTTTTTTATCGATTTTTTCAAAACCAAATAACTCATATAAAGCATCATAAAGTGGCCTTAGATATGGGTCTACTTTATCTTTCATGTCGCCCGGAAGAAAGCCAAGTTTTTCTCCAGCTTCAACTGCGGGTCTAGAGAGGATAACTCGTTCCACTTTTTTTTCCATAAGTAAAGTAACGGCTACTGATACTGCCAGAAAGCTTTTACCTGTGCCCGCAGGTCCAAGAGCTATTACAATATCATTTTCTCTTAACGCTTTTATATAATCAGATTGTTTTTGTGATCTTGCTATTACAGATTTTCTTGGAGTTTTAATTAGTTGTGCAAAAGATTGTACATTTGAATTATTTCCTGAATTTAAATTTTTATTCACAGATAAAATTATATCACTTTTATCAATATTATTAGTCAAAAGAAATTTGTTGATTAAAAATTTAATTGCTTCAGAAACATTGATAATACCGTCTAATTTTCCTTTTGCAGTAATAGAATTACCCCTAAAAAACAACGTAGTTTGGGTTAGTTTTTCTAATTGTTTTAAATTTTCATTAAATTCACCAACTATCTGTAACAAAATATTGTTATCTAAAATTTGAATATTTAAAGTTTCTTTGTCTATTTTCTTTATTATAAGTTTTTTTTGTAATTTAGTTATCTCAGACATCAATTAAGCTGCAAAATTTCTCTTTTCATCTACTAAAATTTCTCCGAATAAACTATTATGGTTAAAAGCATTGATTTTAATATCTAAAATTTGACCAGTTAAATTTTTTTTACTTTCTACGATAACTGAATTTAAAAATTTATCTCTACCAAAATATTTACTTTGATTGTCTAATTTATTTTCAAAAAGCACTTCCGTTAATTTGCCCAAAAATTTCTCTTTATAGTTAGCATTATTTTTTTCAAGTATAGTTTGTAGTTTGATTAATCTTTTTTTGGCAACATCTGAATCAACATTGTTTAATTTTGACGCTGGTGTGCCTGGTCTTGCGCTATATACAAAAGAGTATGAGTTAATAAATTTAACTTTTTCTATTAAACTTAATGTTTGATTGAAATCGTCTTCAGTTTCACCTGGATAGCCTATAATAAAATCTGAAGAGAATTTAATATCGGGTTTAACTTTTTTAATATCTTCAATAATTTTATAATATTCCAAAATATCGTGTTTTCGATTCATGGCTTTAAGAATTTTAGAAGAACCACTCTGTACAGGTAAATGAAGTATGGGCATTAACTTGTCACAAGATTTATGAGCTTCGATTAAATCTTTGGTGACATCTTTAGGGTGCGAGGTTGTATATCTGATTCTTTTTAGTTCTTTAAATCTACTAAGTTTGATTATTAGATCGGCTAATCGGTATGTACCTTCTTTATCTTTATATTCGTACGCATTCACATTTTGACCCAATAATGTAATTTCTCTACAACCGTTATTTATTAATTGTTTTGCTTCAATAATTATTTCATCTAAAGATCTTGAGTATTCAGGGCCTCTTGTATACGGCACTACACAAAAATGACAAAACTTGTCACAACCTTCTTGTATTGTTAAAAAGGAAGAAACTTTTGAATTTGAATTTCTGACTAAATTTAAATTATCAAATTTTTCTATTACATCAAATTCAGTTCTATTAATTTTAGTTTTACTTTTTTCTATTTTTTTTATTATTTCTGGTATCTGATGATATGACTGCGGTCCTATTACACCATCAATGTACTTTTCTCGATTAAGCATTTCTTCATTCTCTGCTTGAGCTACACAGCCTACAATTAGAAGCATAGGTTTTTTTTTATTTCTAAACTCTTTTTTTAATCTTCCAATATCATGATAGACTTTGTCTGTAGCTTTTTCTCTAATATGACACGTGTTTAAAATGTAACAATCTGCTTCTAAAGAATTATCGGTGGTAATATAACCCATAGGTTTAACTAAATCCAAGATACGATTGCTATCGTATTCGTTCATTTGACAACCAAAAGTTTTAATAAATATTTTTTTAGACAAATTATTTTTTTATTTTAGCACCATAAAGTTCAAGTTTGTGGTCGACTAATCTATAACCCAGTTTTTCAGCAACTTTATTTTGTAAAATTTCTATTTCCTTATCAACAAATTCAATTATCTCACCGCTGTTTATATCAATTAGATGATCATGGTGTTCTTCTGGGGACTCTTCATATCTTGCTTTGCCACCTTTGAAATCATGTTTTGCCACAATCCCAGACTCTTCAAGTAATTTTACTGTTCTGTAGACTGTAGCTATACTAATTTTTTTATCGATTTTATTAACTCTTTTATGCAGTTCATCTACATCGGGATGATCACTAGAATTGGACATAACGTCAGCGATTACTTTTCTTTGATCTGTTAGTCTAACTCCTTTGATTAAGCATTTTTCTTCTATTTTGTTCATTTAATTATTTATAACTTAACTTAAATATAGGGGTTTAATCAATTTATTTTCTAATAAATTATTTTCTAGCAAAATTTCAATATTTTTTAGGTCGAATTGCGCTATTTTTATTTTTTTTAAGCTAATATTATTAAATATTTCATCATTAATTATTTCTTGAGGCACAACAATTATAGACTCTTCTTTCTGTAAATAATTAGAATTCATTTTTTCTGGTGTAGTAAATGAATATTGATCTTTGAAACAACCTTCTGAATAATAATAAAAATTATTAGTTTTTTGGATTGAAATAATTTTTATTTCTTTACTTAAATACGGTGCTGCACTTAATAAAAAATAATTATAACTATAAATATTTACTTTATTGACTAGTTGTATGCCTTTCGCAACGGCCATTGCAATTCTGATTCCAGAAAAACTGCCCGGTCCCGAATTTATGATTATTGAAAATTTATTATTAACTTTTACGTTATTTTCCTTAAAAAAAGTAAGAATATCTAATGCAAGCATTTCGTTCCTGGTAATATTGGTTTGTAATTTTTTAAAAAAAAACTTACTATCAATTTTCAATGCGATAGAATCATTTTTACCTGTGCAATTAATTATTAAAAAATTTCTAATCATTTTCATATTTTTTATATTTCAACCTAGCCAATTATTATCTACGACCCACAGTATAGAAGATAAAGGTATTATTGTCCTTATGTATCATAGGTTTGAAGAAAATAAATACCCTTCTACAAATATAAAAATAAACAATTTTAAAGAACACTTGGACCTAATAAAAAAAAATCAGTTTAAATTCGTCAATCCAAATAATTTTGAAGATGCGCTCTTAAATCAAAAAAATAAAAAAAAAATCTTACTAACTATAGATGATGGTTTTAAATCTTTTTATGATAATGCTTGGCCAATTTTAAAAAAACAAGAAATACCTTTTATATTATTTGTAAACACTAGAGAGGTTGGATCATATGGGTACATGAACTGGGCTCAAATTAAAGAAATTGCGCAAGAAAAATTTGTTCACATAGGTAATCATAGTTTTTCTCATGAATATTTAGTTGACTACAAAAATGAAGAGATTATTTCTGATATAAATCAAGCCATAGCAGATTTTGAAAATAATTTAGGATATAACTCCTCTTTTTTTTCATACCCGTTTGGTGAATACAGTAATAATTTTAAAAATATTATTAAGGAGTTTGATTTTAAATATGCTTTTGGGCAACATTCGGGAGTTGTGGACGAAACTAAAGATTTTTATGAATTGCCTAGATTTCCAATTAACGAGGCTTACGGTGAACTAGGACGTTTCAAAACTATACTTAAAACTATTCCATTAAAATTTGTATCAGTATTGCCGGAAGAAAAATATATTACTGATGATAATAACCCTCCAAAAATTATTGTGGAATTTTTTGACGACTTAAAAAACATTAAACTATTAAACTGCTATTCTAACGAACAAAATTCATGGAGAAAGTCTAAACTTGAATACTTAGAAGATTTTAAAATTAAGGTTAATTTAATTGGTAAATTTACCACGGAAAGAGGTAGAGTTAACTGCTCTTTGAGAGAGCCTGATGGATCCTGGCGCTGGCTAGGTATTCAATTTGTGATAAGTAACAGGTAAACTTTAGAATTAAAGTTTTAATTGCTTGTTCCTTTTAAAATCGTCGATCGTTACAGCTTCAAATTCATCTAGATCATTTTGCTTAATTATTTTTTCTAGAATTTTAGTGTATTCTTTTCCTGTTTGCGCGTAGTTATCGAGTTCGTGAATTAAATCTAAACCTGACAAGTTCTTATTTTCACTTCTGAGTACCTGCCTTTTGTTTCTAAAACCTTTATATCCTGAATGTGTATTTAAATTAATAATATATGCTTTAACCGAAGCTCTCAACAAAGGGAATCTGGCAATCTTGTGCTTTTGCCCATCAACTTTATCAAGTGGCTCTAATCCTGCTCCGTTCCACGTCCACTGACCAAATATAGCATTACCTTCTAAAGCAAATCTTGAAGTGCCCCAGCCACTTTCTTTTGCTGCTTGAGCTAAAGCTATAGAAGCTGGAATAATGTCTATTTTTTTGATTAATTCATCTATATTTTTTTCTGAAACTTTATATTCTTTGTATTTCTTATTAATCCAATTTTGATTTTTTTTAGACCGATTCTCTTTTAATATTTTAAACAGATATTCTCTATCTTTTAAAATACTTTCATTTTCAGCTACTACTAGAGGAAGAAGAATCTGTAAAAAAGTTTCTTTTTTTTGCGTAACACTTTTTATTTTATCTAAATCTTTTGGCAGTCTTGTAAAATAAATTGGCTTTACTAATTTTTTACTTCTTACACGGTCTAAATCGTATTCTAAGTCTTCAAATAAATTTAGTACTGTTTGAGTGTTTAAAGTATAATCATTTTCAGGATCATAAGGAGATGTTGATGCCTTTGGTTTTTTTACTAAACTTTTAGATTTATTTTTCTTTGTAGTGTCTGGAAGTTTTACTGTGTCTTTTTTATCTGATTTAATCTCTAAAGATATTTTTAAACTATCTACATTTGTTATGAGGTTCTTTATATAAAAACCACCTGAAACAAACATTACTAAAAGAAAGCTATAAACCCCTCTCATAATAAATTTATTTACTAGTTTTTCCGAAACTTTAAAATGATAGATGTTGTTTAGACTGTCTATGACGGTTCTAGTAAGCACTTTAAAAAAATTATTAATATTAAAAATAATAAAATTAAAATAATTATTTACACTTTGAAGTATTGTATTGAAAATTTTATTTAAATTGAAATTTATAGATAATTTTCCTTTTATGAAATTATTAGCTTTATTAAATTTAACTTTGTTTAATATTGTTTTAGATAATTTATTTAAATCAAAACTTATCGATAAAATTTCTTTGATAGATGAAAAAAAGGGGTTTAAAATCTCGTTGATAACTTTATGAGAAAAATATCCTCTTCTTGAGGGTATTGGCACTTTATTTTTTAAAAGTTCTATTTCTATCTCATAAGTCGTAAGTTTTAAACTCGTGTCTAAAACCCTGTCAATTTTATAAATTCTAGCTAATTCAATTATTTTCTGACGGTAACTAATGACTTTTTTCATTTTATATAGCCTCTACAGATTTTACTTCTTCAACATAGTGACAAAGTAAATTTTGAACACCTTGTTTCAATGTCATTAGCGAACTCGGGCAACCTGAGCAACTTCCTTGCAATTCAACATGCACAACACCATCTTTGAAAGATTTAAATTTAATATCACCACCATCTTTTGCCACAGCAGGCCTTACTTTCTCGTCTAAAACTTTTATTATTCTGGCCTCAACTTTTCCTAGGTCTAAATTATCAGTTTTTTTTTGATCCAGTATCGGTTTGTCATTTTTTTCGAAATAATCATTCATGTGAGAAATGACAGTTGGTTTCAATGTTTCCCAGGAAATTTCTTTGCTCTTTTTAACTGATAAAAAATTATCCGCTAGCAAAACAAGTTCTACGCCTTCTAAATTAAGTAAATTTTTTACAAATTCATTTTCAATTTTATTAAAGTCTTTTTTTTGGAATTCTTCAGTTCCTATTGAAGAGATCACTTTTTCAGACAAAAATTTTAGTGAATCTGGATTTGGTGTTATTTCTGTTATAATCATTAAATGCTTATATCATCTTTAATTAAAAAAAACCTACAGCATTTCGTATCTCTTTGAGGTTGTCCTCAGCTAAATTTCTAGCTTTTTCAGTGCCTTCTTTAAGGACCTTTTCTAAATAGGTTTTGTCATCTAACAACTTTTTTATTTTTTTTCCAACTGGGCAAATCACTTCAATTAAAATTTCAGATAATTTATTTTTTAAGTATGAGTATTCTTTTCCTTTGAGTTCGTTTAAAGATTGTTCTAGAGAACTACTTGTTAAATCAGAATATATATTGATTAAATTCAAAGCTTCAGGTTTTTTTTCTAAATCTTCTAAATTGTCTGGTATTGAAGAAGAGTCTGACTTGGCCTTTTTAATTTTTTTTACAATATCATCTGCTGAATCTTTTAAGTCAATTCTAGAATACTCGGACTCGTCTGATTTGCTCATTTTCTTCATGCCGTCTCTTAGGCTCATAACTCTTGATATATTTTTCTGTATCAATGGTTCGGGTAATGGAAATATATTCTTTTTGAAATCATTATTAAATTTTTGTGCAACATCTCTACAGAGTTCTAAGTGTTGCTTTTGATCTGCACCTACCGGAACATGCGTGGCTTTATACAAAAGAATATCTGCTGCCATTAGGTTTGGATAAATATAAAGACCAACACTTGCTTTTTCTTTGTCCTTACCAGCCTTATCTTTGAACTGAGTCATTCTATTCAGCCAACCAATACGTGCAACACAATTTAGAATCCAAGCAAGCTCTGCATGTCCACTTACTGATGACTGGTTAAAAATAATACTTTTTTTACTATCAAGTCCTGTGGCAAGAAAACCGGCTGTAGTTTCTAAAATATTATTTCGTAGTTCTTTTGGATCTTGAAAAGTAGTTATAGCATGAAGATCAACGACGCAATAAATGCATTCTATTTTCTCTTGTAATTTTACAAAGTTTTTTAGAGCACCAAGATAATTACCAAGGTGTAAGTTGCCAGTTGGTTGAACGCCTGAAAAAACTAATTTTTTTTTATCCATTTTTAATTTGTTTTAAAATTTTTTATTTTAAAAACTCCCAGCAAATAAGCTGATAATAAATATATTGCAGCAACAAAACCTACAATCACTATAAGATAAAATGACTTATAATAATTAGTATAAATAAGCTTATCCTCAAAAAAATTAATGAAAAAATAGAGAAGTATGCCCATTATAACTGCAGAGGTAATTGTTTTAACAAAATTGATATAAAAAATAGAACCTATGTTTAAGTATTTAAGCTTTAAAAGTAAAATAAAATAAATAATAACAGCACACCAGGTAGCTATAGATGTAGCAATCGGAATAATAATAAATCCTAGCTCTTTAAAATAAATGACAGATATTAAAATATTTAATAAAACACTAAAAACTGAAATATAAAATGGAATTTTAGTATTATCTCTTGCAAAGAAAAAATTAGAAACAACTTTGATTAAAGCGAATGCAGGTACTCCAAATCCAAAATATTTTAACGCTTGAGCGGTTAAGATAACATCTGTTTTTAAAAATGATCCATACCCAAACAATGCGCTAATAATTTGCTGTGAAGCAATAATTAAACCTAGGCATGCTGGTATAGATAAAAGTAAACACAATTCGATAGATTTATTTTGTATGTTCATTGCTTGAGAAATATTTCCCATTTTTAATTTTTTTGACAGTTCTGGAAGTGCAACGGTGCCAATTGCAATTCCGGCAATAGCTAGATTAATTTGATAGATTCTATCTGCGTAGTACAAATAAGAAACTGCCCCAGCTTCAAAGGAAGCAATAATTGTACCTATTAAAATATTAATTTGTGTAACTCCTGATGAGAATATACTTGGTAATAGTTTTTTAAAAAAAAATCTAATTTTTGAATTAATTCTAATTTTAAAGTTAATCGATGGTTTGTAATAGTACTTAGTAAAAAATATTAAAAAAATTAATTGGAACAAACCAGCGATTGTTACTGCATAAGACAAATTTAACTCAAAGTTAAGTTTAAAGAAATAAGAAATAAATAAACTTATAATTAAAAAAATATTTAATATAATTGGGGCTGCTGCAGCTGCTGCAAACTTGTTATTAGAATTTAATATTCCTGAAAAAAAAGATGACAAACTAACAAAAAATAAAAAGGGGAAAGTAATTCTAGTTAATTCTACAGCTAGATTGAATTTTTCTACGTCAGCATAAAATCCTGGAGCAATTAAATAGACAATCGCTGGTGTAAAAATTTCAACTGCAAAAATGATCCCTAATAAAACTATTATTAATAAATTTAAAACATCATCTGCAAATTTTTTTCCATTTGTCTTACTAACTATATTCTCTTGGGCATAACTTGGAATGAAAGCTGCATTAAAAACTCCTTCAGCAAAAAGCCTTCGGAAAGTATTGGGAAGCCTAAAAGCTACAAAAAAGGCATCAGCATATATGGAAGCACCTAGAAAGATTGCTATTAGTATGTCTCTAAAATACCCAAGCACTCTACTAATCAAGGTATAGAAACTAAAAACAGTAGTCGAAGATAATAGGTTCATATATTCTTAATATTAAAAATTCAAATTATTGATGATTTTACTCATTTTATATTACATACTAAATTTTAATGACAAAAAAATCTAAAATTGACCATTACACAGATAAAGAAGCATTAGACTTTCATACACAGGGAAAGTCTGGCAAAATTGAGATAAACTCATCTAAACCTTTAGTAACAAAAAGAGATTTGTCTTTAGCTTACTCCCCTGGTGTCGCCGTGCCGGTTAAGAAAATAGCCGAAAACCCTGAAACTGCATATGATTATACAAGTAAAGGAAATTTAGTTGCGGTTATCAGTAACGGATCAGCTATTTTAGGACTTGGGAACCTTGGTGCCTTAGCATCTAAACCAGTAATGGAAGGAAAATCTGTTTTATTTAAAAGATTTGCAGATATAGACTCCATTGACATAGAGGTTGATAGTTCTGATGCCGATGAAATTATTAATACTATTAAAAATATTGGAAATACGTTTGGTGGAATTAATTTAGAAGATATCGCAGCACCTGATTGTTTTATAATAGAACAAAAATTAAAAGAACTTTTAGACATACCAGTTTTCCACGATGACCAACATGGTACTGCTATTATAACAACTGCAGCACTAATCAACGCTTTGGATATTTCTAAAAAAAAGATTAGTGACGTTAAAGTTGTTGTTAATGGAGCAGGCGCTTCTGCTATTGCTTGTACAAATTTATTTAAACTTTCTGGAGTAAAAAATGAAAATGTAATCATGTGCGATAGATCAGGAGTTATATATAAGGGCAGAGAAAAAGTAGATCAATTTAAGTCTGCCCATGCAATTGAAACTAAACTAAGAACACTTACAGAAGCCATGAAAGGTGCAGATGTTTTTCTAGGTTTGTCTGCAAAAGATGTGGTTACAAAAGATATGATTAAATCAATGGGGAAAAATCCCATTATTTTTGCGTGTGCTAACCCCGACCCAGAAATAAGACCTGAGTTAATAGATGAGGTAAGATCAGATGCTATTGTTGCGACTGGAAGATCAGATTATCCTAATCAAGTTAATAATCTTATTGGGTTTCCTTATATCTTCAGAGGTGCGTTAGATGTTAGAGCAAAAGAAATTAATGAGGAAATGAAGGTCGCTGCAGCCAAAGCAATCGCTCAATTAGCAAGAGAAGAAGTTCCTGATGAAGTTATTGCAGCTTACGGTGGGGAGCGACCAAGATATGGCAAAGAGTATATAATTCCATCAACATTTGATCCAAGATTAATTAGTGTAATTCCTGCTGCCGTTGCAGATGCCGCTATGAAATCTGGAGCAGCTAGAAGAAAAATTGATGATTTAGAAAAATATAAAGAAGACTTATCTAGAAGACTCGATCCTTCTATGAATATTATGCAAGGTATAAATGCCCAAATTAAAAAATCTCAAAAAAGAGTTGTATTTGCAGAAGGAGAGGATCCTAACATTTTAAAAGCAGCTGTGGCTTTTAAAAATAGTAAATTGGGAATACCTATTTTAATTGGAAAAGATGAAAGAGTAAAAGAACAACTCAAAAATATAGGCTTAGATGAAAATTTTAATATAGAGATTGTGAGTTCAAAAGATCTTGAAAAAAGAAAAAAATATACAAAACATCTTTATAAAAAACTTCAAAGAAGTGGGATGTTGGAAAGAGAATGTGATCATTTAGTTAGAAATGACAGGGTGACATGGGGATCGTGTATGGTTGCATGTGGTGATGCAGATGCAATGGTTACTGGGGGTACAAGACATCATGCAGCAACTATCGAAAAATTAAACAAAGTTGTGGATTCTAGACCAGGAGAAATAATATTTGGTCTAACAATGTTAGTGTCGAAAGGTAGAACAGTTTTTGTGTCTGATACAAATGTTCATGATAACCCGACTGCTGAACAGCTTGTTCAAATAGCAATTTCAAGCACAAGAGTAGCAAGATTATTTGGGTTTGATCCTAAAGTTGCTTTTCTCTCTCATTCAACTTTTGGAAAACCAGCAACTGTAAGAACTAAGCATGTTAGAGAAGCTATTGAATTAATGAAAACAAAAAAAGTAGATTTTGATTATGATGGAGAGATGCAGCCCGACGTTGCTTTAAATCCTGAATATAAAGAGTCTTATCCATTTTCAAAAATTGTTGGTAATGCAAATATTTTAATTATGCCTGCTCTTCATAGTGCTTCAATATCCGTAAAATTAATGAAAACGTTTGGTGGTGCTAAATTAATTGGACCATTATTAATTGGCCTAGGTCTTCCAATTGAAGTTGCCCCATTAAGATCTTCGCCTTCGGAAATCTTGAATCTTGCTTCTATTGCCGCTTATTCTTCTGGGGTAATTAATTACAAAGATTAAATTTTATTTCTACTAAGCTCAGAAACCAAATAAATTGTTGGCATCACCTCT
>Ga0307986_10002626_pt1 | contig 12808 bp, 19 predicted proteins | sample EllFjometageno82_FD_203170 | JGI IMG/M metagenome (GOLD analysis project Ga0307986, IMG submission 203170) | Marine microbial communities from Ellis Fjord, Antarctic Ocean - #82 | ecosystem: Environmental > Aquatic > Marine > Unclassified | place: Southern Ocean | collected 2014-10-09
TCAGTCCAAGTAAATTCAACTTTGGTAAACTTATTCATTTGAGTTAAAATCTCAATAAATTTGTTTATCCCATCCTTATCGCCTTTACGCGTTAAGTCTGATTGATAATAATCGCCACAAAATACAATTCTACAATTCTCGCCAACTCGTGTAATAATAGAATCAAGTTCATGTAATGTCAGGTTCTGCATTTCATCTACGATAATAACCGCATCTGATATAGTAACACCTCGTATATAAGAAGTTGATATGAATTCAATACTATGATTCTCCACTAACTTATCGTATGCAGACGAATCCTCAAACAACTCAGAACAAATTGCTCTGTATGGCATTGTATAAACTTCAATCTTTTCTTCTAACGACCCAGGTAAGAATCCCACGTCTTTGGTAGGTACGACCGACCGAACCAAGATCAACTTATTCTTGTCGGTTCCTTTATCAAGCACTTCTTCTAACCCAAGATACATTGCAGTGAATGTCTTCCCAGTTCCTGCACTACCATTTAGAACAATATGGTCGCCTTCGCGCCATGCTTCATATACGATCTCTTGACCAGCAGTCAGTGGTTCGAACGACAGTAAATCGTCTATGCGCAATTTTTGAGGTTTTCTTGGTTGTTGTGGTTTCATGTTTCTATGCTATTATCCTTGCCAGAACCAGATTTGATTCGTTTCATGTGGTCGTTCCATCCACTACCTGCCATTGTCATCGCAGATTTAGTGCCAGAAATTACTAATGGCGCTTTTGAATATGAACGTACTAAGTTCGGATTGTCTTCATTGAATTTGTCTACGTCAGCAAGTTTAACCAATACATTGGTTATCTCGCCTGTGTTCTTGTCTTTATATTCGTACATTGGCATAATTTAAATCACCTGTTGATTAATACTATTATTCATGATACGACGTGAGTCCGAAAACTCACGAAGAGATACTGATCACCTACCTTTATGTCGCTGCTGACAGTTCAGCAATAGTTTGAGTTAAAAATGATTGTTTAACAGATAAATCTGTCGCCTTGGTTAATTGTCCCCTTTTGGTTAGTCTGGATATCAAATGTTCAAGTTGTATACTATCTTTCTTTAATCGTTCTAATTGGCGTTTCGACATAAAACTCCTTTGTTGTGGTTAAGTTTCTGGGATTAGTTTGGGCAGTGCCTCCTGTACTAATTTTTTGGTTAGGAATTTGACAGGTGAAGTCTTTGCTACCATACTTAGTACGAGTAATGCATCTTTAGGATGAATACTTTCTAGCAATGATATGAATAACTTCTCTATCTTATATTGTGGTGAATCACCACGGTGCAGTTTACCACCTTCAACAAATAAACCAAAATCACGATGCTTCTTACGAAGTGTACTTGGTACTGACTCTGGAATGTTTGGTGTATAAGGTGGTGTGCCTTTTGGAATGATGAACTTCAGTCGATCATCAAACGTTCCTCGAAGGACATCAAGGAACCCAGCATGGTGCTTGTAGCGAATTATCACCGCAATACGACCTGCCTTGTTTGTTGCTTTGGTGAAGTCGTCGAATATTTCAAAGACTTCTTTATTAACTATGTGTGACATTTTTACCTTCATATTAGTATATAGTATTATCTTGTTTTATATAGGTAAACTACTAACAACACTTTTCTTAAAGGTTCTACCTCGAGTCGAAAACTTAAGCGAACCTTTGGGATTTTTGAACCTGAACACCTCACCACCTTCCTCAATTTGATATGCAACTATTCGTGTGTTCTTGTCTATTGTGTAGTATATCTTGTTGGTGATCTCATGAACACCCCAGTCTGTAGTCTCAACTAATTTATTATAAGTCATAATTTACGCCACCATTAATTCGATTGGTTCAAAAGTCTGCACTTCAGTAGTACACTCATATCCGTTTTTACCAGCACCAATACAGATATCAATATAGTGAGAACGGTGAAAGTAGTCAGTCATTCCATCATCGTGATTGAAGAAGTCTTTACCTTCCATAGCAGCGATCAATTCAAGGTAGAAGTCACGGATTATTGGAGCATGGTCATAGTGCTCATTTACCCAATATCCGTTAACATCAAAGTAAGTCTTTTCAAGATTACGATTTGCCATAGCAACATCATATTTATTATAAAGGTCTATTTTATTAGGCATGTAATGTTCGCTACAGTTATTAATAACACCTTGCTTATATGCACCCAAAAGGTCAAGTTCGCCTTTGTTGATTTTAACAACAAGACTACTCATATGTTTGATAGAGATAGTTCCTTTCATTTTATATTTCGCAAGAACTGCCTTAACACCAACACTCAATACAACTTTATCTTCTTTGCTTACATACGCCATGATATAATTCCTTAAACTTCAAAACGGGAGAAACTTCCCTTACCAACTTACAAACCTATTATATCGCGTCTATGCCTTAATGGCAACAACTTTCTTAGACTTTGTTGTTCTTGGTTTACGTTTCTTTATAACCTTTTGAACTTTGAACGTATCGTAGTCAGATTCATCACACAAGCGTTTACCTGCTGCATACCATGCAGTTGTGGAGAACTTCTCCTCCACAACCTCGTTGGGTCTTTTTGTGTGTTTTAAGTCTATCAAGACTATTTGATATTCGGTTGCCAAATTACTTCTTCTTCATGTTCTGAGGTAAATGCTTGGCGTGGATCTTCATACCAATGAATGCATTATAATAATCTTCACGGAGTAGTACATCTCGGTCGAACTGTTCCTTTGCTTCAAGGTAACTCATCTCGCCTTTAGTTGTACAGAAGTGTAGGATTTCTCTATAGTAAGCACGTTCACCCTTTTCTTCTATCATCAATTTGAGGTGTTCGCTTGAACCGTAGTATTCTTTCCAGTCGGATTCTTTTTTGACAATGCGCTTGCGCTTTTGTCCTTTTAACGGTGGGAGTTTTCGAGTAGACCAAAATCCTTTCTTACCGACATATTTCTTGCCTGTATCAATTTCGGTTATTAGATAAACAAAACCAACCATCAATGATAATTCATCTTCGGTTGGTTCGTATAATGTGCCTTTTGCAAACCATTCTGACATGGGACTAGTTACCTTTGTTATTCACTCTAGTAACTATTTATAAAATGTCTTAGTCTTCTTCTTCCGACGAAGGTTCGACATCTTCGCCGCACATCGGACAGTGAGAAGGTAAGTCTTGGTCGTAGATCACAGTGACCTTTGTTGAAATATCACACACTGGGCATTCTATCGCAAATTCATATTCAGAACTCATTATGACTTCTCTCCTAATTTAATATTCATATTATTCTATTATGTTAATGTAAAGTCGTATTTATACGTCAGGCAATAATTCGGATTCGATTTCTGCCCAACCCCAATCACCAGATATATTATTAGTAGAATATTCAGTACTGCGTTTCTCGAAGAAGTTATCATGAGAAGCACCGTTCAATATCCAGTCCAACCATTCCAGTGGATTGTCCTTCACCTTAAATATCGGTTTCATTCCTAACTGTAGTAATCGACGATCCGCGATATGCCTGATATACTTCTTGACGTCTGCTTCAGATAGACCTTCAATCTCGCCACTTTTATATGCCAACTTGATGAACCTATCTTCCAACTTAACACCCATACGTGCCATTTCGTATATCTTAGATTTTAGTTCATCATTAACGATACGCGGATGTTCTTCACAGAATTCTCTGAATAGTTTGGCATTACCTTGTACGTGAATTGTTTCGTCGCGTATTGACCATTCTACGATAGTCCCCATTCCCTTCATCTTGCCAAAGCGTTGAAAGTTTAATAGCATAACAAACGAAGCAAATAATGACATACCTTCATTGAATACGGACTGAGCAAGTACTAATGCAAGACCAGTATGACTATTAATGTTACCCTGTTTCATGAAGTCGACTTTGTCTGCCATTTCTTTATATTCTAAGAACGCAGTATGTTCTTCGTCTGGTAGACCTAACGTGTCATTGAGTAATGCATATGCGCGTTGGTGGACGCCTTCGCGGTTGGCGAATGATGCCAACATATTGCGGATTTCGTTGTTCTTGAATTTTGGTATTAATAATTCGTGGTAATTCTCGCCAACCTGTACATCTGATTGTGTGAATAGTCGAAGTACCTGAGTGATAAATTCCTTTTCTTGGTCTGACAATTTAGTCTTCCAATCTTGGATATCTTCGCTTAATTCTGCTTCGTCTTCGATCCAATGAACTTCTTCGTGAGTTTTTGTTAACTCAACTGCCCATGGGTAGAAGAATGGTTTATATGCCTTTGAAAATTCTAATAGTGCCGACATTCTATTTCCTGTAATAATATATTGTATTGTATGTATACCGCGCTAATTACGACTAACGCGGTACAATTCATTCACTAACCGTGGCAGGCAGTACACTCGTCGTCTTCATCATCTCCAGACTCGTATTGTTCTGTGCCTAACTTAACAAGCAAGTCTTCATATCCACCTACATATTCGCCGTGTAGATAAACTTGCGGTACTGTCTTAACATCACGTCCCGTAACTTCCTTGGCAGTTTTACCAATCTCTTGTAGGTCAATATAATCAAACTGCATACCACGTAAAGATAATTCGTCTTTTGCCATTTGACAATATGGGCAGTTACTCTTTCCGTATACTATGGAACGTACATCTTCTTGTAATGCAACACGTTCGACCTTCTCAGATACATTCTCTGCTCGCTGCTTTGCTTCGGTTCGTAGGTAATACAATCCCTTCAAACCCTTCTGCCATGCAGCAATATGTACTTTGTTGACATAACCCTTATCCGCACCTGCTGGAAAGAATAGGTTAACTGACTGACCTTGACATACAAACTCTTGTCTATCCGCTGCATGTTGAACGACCCAATTCTGGTCTAGTTCTTGGGCGGTTTTGAATATTGCCTTCTCACCTTCGTTTAAAAATGGTAGGTGTTGTACCGAACCTTTGTTTGTAATTATACTAGTCCAGTTAGTTTGATTATCCTCGCCTTTCTCTCCAAGCAATTTAACCAAGTAAGGATTTTTAACCAAGAAAGAACCTGCGCGTGTACGGTGTGTATATGCGTTTGCCTTGGTTGGTTCAATAGAAGGTGATGTTGATAGTATAACACCAGAACTAGCATTTGGTGCTATTGCGATAAGATGGGAGTTCCTTTTATCAGACCCAATGCCATCAAGATACTCGCCCCTAAGCGCTGCGAGGCACTCAGTTTCTTTTTTTGCTTCGGTCGCGATATGCTCAAAGACGACTTTGTTGATTTCCTTTGCTTTATCTGATTCCCAAGCAACACCGTGCTTTTGGAGGAGGGAGTGGAATCCCATTGCACCAAGTCCGAGACTTCGCTCTCGTTCTGCACTGTATTTTGCTTTACTGATACTATCTGGTGCATTGTCGATAAAGTGCTGCAAGACGTTGTCAAGCATACGGATAAGATCACGAACCAAGTTTGTATTTTTCCATTCATCGTAACACTCCAGATTCAAAGAAGATAGACAACACACGGCAGTACGTTCGGCACTAGTCGGCAAATGAATTTCGTTGCATAAGTTACTACCGTGAATCTTAAGACCTAATGCCTTTAATGGTTCGGGTAGACATTTATTTGCGGTGTCGATATAATTGATATACGGTTCGCCAGTTCTGAACCTTGTTTCTAGTATACGTTCCCACAACTTACGAGCATCAACAGATTCCTTCACCGTATTCTTATTTGGATCACGTAGGTCAAACATATCGTTATGGACAACTGCATCCATAAACTCGTCTGTTATATTGATTGCATTATGTAAGTTTAATGCCTTGCGTTGTACGTCACCCGTAGGTACTCGAATGTTCAGGAACTCTACGATATCTGGATGATGAATATCCATGTATGCGGCATACGAACCTTTGCGAGTTTTGCCCTGACGATATGCAACCATATCAGCATCAACTGTATGCAAGAATGGTATAGGACCCGGAGATATATCAGAGACCGAACGCACGTCCGACCAATGACCGCCAACGCCGCCGCCCATAATACTTAACCAACGAAGTTCTGATGTATGCTCAATCAAACCTTCAACTGTATCTGGTACATAGGAAAGGAAACATGATATCGCCATGCCCTTTGTTGTAAACTTCTCGCTTGGTGCATTAGATAATACTGGCGAAGAAAACATAAAATGCTTCTTGCTAACATGCTCATATAATCTTTCTGCCAAACCTTCGTCCATTGTACCTTTGTACACAGACCATGCCTGACTTGCTCGGGCATATGCTTCTTGAGGCGATTTCTCGTCACCACGTAGGTAGAAGTCTTTTAACATACCAATAGCATAATCTGTCAGTAGTTCGTCGCGTTTAGTGTCAATCTTTATTGTCATAATTTACCTTTGTCCGTCATAGTCATAAAATGGTTCATCTTCTACAAACTCGTAATCTTCGATCACTATTTGTTTGCCTGTTCGTTCGAATTCTCTGATCAGAGTCATCATGTAATATTCTTGTTTTTTCTTGTCGAATATCTGTTTCCACATAAAGTGATTGACAAGCGAAGCACCTCTGTTCTTAACCAAGAACCTCGATGAATCTAATTTCTCGTCTGTATTGCCTTCCATAGCAACAAATACAAGTTTATCTAAATTATTATTGTCTATATGTTTTTGTTGAGTCTTATATATGTAATCAATATCAGGTTCGTCGCCATTAAAGATAACAGAATATGTGTGTGTTGTATCAGAAAAATCTTCACTCATCCAAGTAGTATTCCTTATTATTCTAATTAGGTTTAATTATAACTCACCGACAACTTATTGTCAAGTATTACTTGTCGCGCGACAGAAGTTTTTTATAACGGTCTAGCGAAGCAACGATATCTTTACGTTTATTATCGCGGTCGTATTTTCTGCGGAATATAACCGTAGAAGAATCATCCCCAGTGCCAACTACCGATGCAGTAGATGTATCTTCGAAGTGCTTTTTGAATGGAGTCATATATTACTCTTACTTAGTTATTTCGCTAGTCGAAACAAATATGGTTTGTGACGATTTTAAATGTACTGCCTTGTATATTGGCAGTCCGATGATTTCGTTATATGGTGTACTATGTTCTTCGGTTATGCGTATCTGGTCGTGTTTCTTGACAAACTCTTCGCATGTTGTGGTCATAGTATCGTTTTTCATCCGATACACACCTGGACTTAATTGATTGTCTTCAAGCATGAACCACTCAGTGTTCTCTGCCAAACAATCTATAACATCAACATCCGTTGCGTTATGAATCTTTTGTAGGTTCTTGTCAGATAGACCGCCATGTTCTTTGATCAGCAACAGTGCAGCACCATATCGCGCGACCACTGATTTGCCACCTGGCGCCTTTGCCATAATACGTTTAAGATTGAATACCAAACGATGGAACGCTGTGTAGTGACTTCGGTATGCCTCTCTGTCGTCGCTTGTGTTTGTATTAAACTCTTTATTCTTAGTACCATCAGCAAATATAATACCTGCCTTAAACGCATCTGTCTTATCGAATGGCGTTACTAGTAGTTTCAGGAATCTAATCGTATAGACCAAATCCGCTGCGCTCTTTAAAATACCCATTATCTTACCTCAATTCTCTTAGTTTGTTTACCACGTTGTCGTCCAGAGATATCCCAGTTATCTCGCTGTTCTTTATTATCTTGAGAAATATAAGGTATGCCTTTAGTGCATTCCAGTGACGCAGGTCAATCTTTATCGCAAGCATCTCAATACCAGACTCTATACCAAATACATTGAATATGACAATTAGGTGGTTTAATACCAACCGCTCTGACAACTCACCAGTACCTTCATATCTATTCAACAACCTACTCACATATCCGAACCGCTTTAGGTCGTCGAAGAATACTTCTTCGTCTATACATTTAGGATTATGGTAATTCTTAGCAGCATACACCAAAAAGTTTTCTTTCGTCACTTGCATTTATAACTCTCAATTATTGTACTTGACGATATTTAGTCAAAAAAAAGGACGCAAAAAACGTCCCTTTATATCAAATGTTATCTGAAATATTAACCAAATAGGTTCTTGATAGCAGATTTCTTCTTTTTCTTTGCCTTCTTGACAACAGGCAATGCTTCGCTTAGTAACTCATTGGCAACTGGCGACTCACGTAACATTTGTGGTGCTTCGGTTTCAATACAGTTATACTCGTCTAATTGAGTTTGCGTAATCTTCTGTGACTTGAGCAATTCACCGCGTGGCGATACCCAACCACGTGTAGTTGGTACTGAACCCTTTGGACCCTTAATCATATTATTCTCCTAATTTAGTGCCAGATAGTATAGCACGAATTACTTCATATTCACTAACGTCTTCTTTTTTGATAGTGCGCTTTTTAGGTTTCTCAACAACTTCCATATCGTCATGCTTCTTAACATCAATCTTATGCTTTGCAATAAACTCTTTAGACTTTGGTGATTCTTTGTCATCGAATTTCTCAGGAGGCAGAGCATCTTTAGTTTGCTTTTGCTTTGCTTCTCGTTGACACTTTTCTAGACCACGCATTGTACTAAGGATTGCTTCGCCAATCTTAGAGATTTCTGGAACTTTATCTGAGTCAGGTTTGGCAATTTTCTTTTTCTTTTTCTTGTCTTCGCCCTTATCTTCTTCAGAATCAACTTCTTCTTCGTCTTCCTTCTCTTCTTTCTTGGCAGGTTTCTCGCCACCGTCGATCTCGTTGTCAATCGCCTTACGTTTCTTATGTAAGAACTCGTCTGAACTATCAACATCACCGTCGTTGTCGATATCTTTATCTTTACGGTTTTTGAATTTCTTGTCGTTTGCTTTGTCGTCTACTGGATCAAGTTTCTTTTCGTCAAGAATTTCACTTTCGTGATCAACTTCTTCTGACATAGAACCCTTACCTTTCGAAAGGTCGAATGATGCACGTGCCGCGCGACCCATAGTGACATTAACCTTGTCGCCTTTAATAGAGAAGGTTGCTTCCTTTCCATCAAGTGCGCGAATGAATTCTTCGGCAGACTTGAAAGTCTTGGGTTGTTTCATACCACCCATACCTTCTTCAACTGTAGTTTGTGTATTCTCGGAGACCATTTGCATTTGCTTATATGCCTCCATTGTACCTATTAATTTATTTGATGACATTAAGTCTTCTCCGTTATGTTTATGTGGTGAACCACATTAATTTTATGAATCCACCAACAACCGAAATTGTTGTGACCCAAGCAAGTTTATTTATGATAGTTACTGTGTTTGCGTTTTCGTTAACACGCTCTTTTAGGTTATATACCTTTCCAGATAAAGCATCGATTCGTTCGGAATTCTCTTTACTACGTTCTTGTATGTTGAGTATTTTTTCTTCTGTCCGTGCAAGTTGTACCATCGCTTCCGATAAAAGGTCAATCTTTCCTTCTATCCTATCGAGTCTCTTGTCATGGAGTTGCTTCTCACGACGTTCGATGTCTGGCATATATACTATCCTATTTACATTTCATTAGTTTTTAAGTTTAATTAGTTCTATTTATATAAAACTAAAGTTGGCGATCATTACATAACGTCTATATAAAAACTTTTATCCTTATTAAATGGTTTCTTTTCTAATGTGGCAATGGTCTTAGTCAGAGTTTCTTGGTTGGTAGACGAAACGACCTTACCGCCGATCTTTAGTTGGGTTGGTGTGCCGTTGCCCTTGCGAACATATACAACAAATACAGTCTTATCCTTTGTTGTGCGTTTTTTAATTGGTTCGTTGTTATCTTCACCTGCATTACGTTCGCGGTTCTTAAATGCTGAGTTGTTTTGTTTTTCTCGTAGTTCTTTAAAGTTTATCATTAACATATTCCTATGAGACATACATATTCAGTTCGAATTTATTACCCATACCATATATTTGCATATGGAGACTCTTCTTTTGTGGTTTGCCTTTCTTGGTTAACGCCAATGTATATCTATTGGTCTTACCGTCAGAAGGTTTCTTAGGACCCGTACCAACAGTACTGAACATTTCATCATCATCAAGTTCGTAACCCTGCTTCTCGACTTCTTTGCGTGCTGCATCAATTGCCGAGGTGAACGTATTATGTATGATTTGGTATGAACCCTTTGCCTCACGTAATTCGTGGAATGTAACCATTTACTTAGTTTCCTTATTCTTTATTTTTGTAGTGGCGGTTCTAGCGCGGTCTAATATTCGGTCGTGTTTCTTTTTGTCTGACGATTTTTCTCGTTCGATCTTTTCTTTAGCATCGGCAACTGGATCACTCCCTTCATCAACACTCACGTCATCAAACATATCTTTAAATTTCATTGATTTCTTTTTCTTAACTGACTCTATAGTAGAAGTATACTCCACAACTCCTTCTTTGTCAAGCAATTCAACAGAATCTAACCACTTTCGTAATTTAATTCCATTACACTCAACAACCAAGTAATTTGCGCCTAGTACACATACCGTAGCAAGTTCTTCGGATTCCTTAATTACAACCGTATCACCGATGGCAAATAGTGTGCCTTTTATATAAGATTCGCGTCTTTCTGATACACTTGGTAATTCAACGTGACGTTTGAATTCGCGTTCTTCTGCCAAACCCATACCCTTACGAACATCATTGAATAATTCCTGTGCGTCCTTATTACTCATCGACTTAGGAACGCCTTGCGAAAATGCAACGAAGTCGTTATTAGATGCATTGGTGCGCTGCTTCGACGCTGACATCCCAGCAATACCTTCGGCATCTGGGTCGCGCTCGCCCGCACTTATTATGGTTATCTTATCGAAGTTATAGAACCCATGACGTGCTTTGGTTCCATTGTATTTGTTTAGCAATACGTCGAATTCACGTACTCTATCAGAACCAACAACCATATTAATGCGAACATAACCTTGGTCGTATAATGATACCGCAACGTCAAATACATTCTTTATCTTTTTATCTAGTATAACACTTCGTGCATGTTTGGGAAACATCTTGCGGGTGTGCTTTACTTTATCCATATACGATAATGGATCTTTCTTTGCGTTCTGTGAATGAGAAAGGTATATCTTATAGTCGCCTTTGCCAGAACTCACCGAAAGTTTGTCCATCACTTTGCCGTGACCGATTGTAGGTGGATTCATTCTACCGAAAGTAAAATGAACCTCTCGTTGTTCTTCAACCAGATATTGGGAGAAATTTTTAATCATTCTTGCTTCCACGCTTCTTTGCTAATTCATCTTTGCGGACTTGAGGTAATAACTTGCGTGCAATATTATCAATCTTAGGACTCATCTTATCCAGACGCTTCTCTATGTCTTGACGCTTAGAGAATGACAATTCGTCTTTGCCTTTATCTTTGGTGATTTTTTTGAATATCTGCATGCGTGCTTTCTTGCGAGCGCGAGACTTAAGTGTATCTGTGTCTGCTATTTTGTGCGCTGCCTTTTTCTTGCCGAGCGCGATTTTTGCTTTGTTCTTTTGAAATGTTCGCTTACGCTGTAAACGTTGTGTATTTGTTAATGCTTCGTCTGTCGTTTCGATTTCTTCAACAAACGACTTGAATGTTTTGTGTGTTGTCATGAATGCCTCTTGGTTAAACCCATTAAATCAGTATATTTGATGAAAGGTCTATCGCTGTAGACCAATTTCATTTTCACTCACCATTAGTTCTATTTATACTATTTTTTGCCTTGACTTTCCCAACCCTTCAGAACGTCTGCCGAGAAGTTATTATACGAAAATTCCATGCGGTCGACAAGTTTAACCGCACCACCACCAATCTTATCTATAGCAACGTAACCTTCTTCGCCAGTGACCTTATATCCATCTTTGGTACGAACAAACGTATCAATAGAAGATAGACTATTCAATTGAGCAATAAGTTTCAACTTAACCACAACAATCAACTTCTGTAGTTCGAACATCTTCTCTAGTGCTGCACTATTTTCTTTAGAGAAGAATTCAATTATGTCGTCTCGTTTTTGGACTTGGGTTGCTTTGCCCTTTTCGGTTTTTCGTTTGTCGATCTCTTTTTGGTACTTGCCTTTAATGTACGAGATGAGTTGCGATGTATGCTTTTTTGTGTTGCCGATGATCTGTCCTTTTCGGACAAAGGTGTTGTTGAAGGTTTCGATGGTTTGGGACAATACTGGATTGTTTTCGAGTGTCTTGAGCGTAGACCCAGAAATTTGGTTAAATAATTTACCAATTTGCGAAAGGTATTCATTAACTTCCTCAGTTTCTTTTGGAGACATAGTCGCTTTACTTACATCACGTAGCATAGCATCTTGCGACCATACATTCTTAGACTTCTTCAACTTACTTACATTAACACCAAATGTTGCTTTCATACTCTCGAACGTATTACCAGTGTATGTTGTATGCCATACTATGCCAATCTTAGCATCACGGATTTCTTTACTCTGTTCATAAGGAACTGCATATACAATTGTATTGGGGTGAAACGTTGTGTACTTAGTCTTGTCTATAGTTTTGGTCTTTACATCACCAATACCGAATAAGAAGTCTCCTTGGATAACACCCTTAATACCAAGTTCTGGTAGATACTTAAGTGCATCATTTAACTTCTCCGCAAGGTCACCCGAAGTATCTGCGTCCACATCTTCTTTAGTCTTATAGACCTTTGGGTTCTTATTAAAGATACCCTTCTTTGCAACAAAGAATTTGCCATCGGTTGGGTCAATACCAGCGAATATGGCAGGTGCGCCATCCCATTTTACTGAGATATCGCCCTTATGTTTACCACCAAGGATATTACGTAAATCCCTGAGCGCGAATATTGCCTGTCTAGTTCCCTTTGCTCCACCGTAAATGACACGATCTTCAATATGC
>Ga0307986_10002629_pt1 | contig 12800 bp, 13 predicted proteins | sample EllFjometageno82_FD_203170 | JGI IMG/M metagenome (GOLD analysis project Ga0307986, IMG submission 203170) | Marine microbial communities from Ellis Fjord, Antarctic Ocean - #82 | ecosystem: Environmental > Aquatic > Marine > Unclassified | place: Southern Ocean | collected 2014-10-09
TATGGGAACTGTTTTGTTTTTAACATTTAAAGCTGTGGGAAGAGGCATAGATGCTAGAGGTGACCTTAAAAGAGACGGTACTTTAGACAGGAATAAAGAGGATGCTTATACTTTTAAAAGCATAGACGACGACGATAAAATCCTTGAGAAATTGAAAGATAAAAATTTATCTCCCGAAGATCTCAAGAACCTTTACGAAGAAATTAAGAAGAAAAAAAATTAATATAATCCTCTAGGTATTATAAAATAGTGAATTGCTAGCACGATTGCTACCGAAACACTTAAACCAAATATCATTTTCACGAAGTCTTTTCCTATAAGTGGAAAAACATATTTGAATTTATAATCTTTATTCATGGTAGAAATTGCTAGTTCTCTCCCGCATAGTAGTCCAACAAACACCCAGGTCGTCGACATTGGAAGATCGTTTAACTCTTTAAAGTAATAAAGTACTGCTGCATATATTACATTAATAATTGTAGCTGAACGTGCATACCTAGTTCCAGTTTTATCTAAGACCACCTTTTGGATAGGTCCGCCATTTATGTAGAAGATGTAAAAAAGTAGTACTGTAAAATAAGCTAAGACAATTATAAGTAATGAAAAATCTAATTGTCTAGGTAAGTACACAGCAATATTTGCAACATCATGTGATAACCAAACCCACCATAACCAACCCGATGATACCCAAACGGAGTTACGCCAAAATGCAATCCGCTTCTCACCTTTAACTTCATCAAATTTTTCATTAATAAATTTAGAAACTACTATCCAACAAAAGTAAGCAACAGTTGCGGCGATACCATAGCCGACAATACTTTTTACAAGCATTTTCTCTAAAATAACAGTTGAAGCAAATGCAGATAAAACTAAAAATGTAGTTGAGACAGGTATACCGATTCTAGTTAATAATAATAAAATCCCTGGTGCAACTGCGTGATACCATTGAATTTCTTGATAAGGTATTCTTGTTAACCTTCCGTAAGAAATATCTCCATCATAACTGTACCAACCCCAAGTTATTGCAAAAATCATTACGATTGAAGCAGCACTAGCAAGCGTGTACCATTTAAACCATTTTTGCTTTGAGGCAATAAATGTTCCTAGTGTTTGAATAGAGTCATTAGCGATTACGCTGTAGCCCGCTAATCCGAAACCTATAACTGTATAAAGTAATGTAAGTTCCATTTTTTTTAAATTAATAATTGATAAAAACCGATTAGAAACAAAGGTATTTGTAAGCCAAAATTTGTTAGTATAGCTTTATCCTTAGACAGAAAACCTGCAATCGTCCAACCTACTACACCTGCGCCGTGAAACATTATATTTACTGGATAAATGTTTAAATTAGTCAAAAGAATGCCTGTTAAGACTAAAAATGTACTTAACCATTTAAGATATTTTTTTATGAACAACATAACGTTAATTTATATAAATTTTAAAGTTTTATTGATTATGCCGATTTAACTTTTTTCTCTATAAATTCTGGAACTTCACCCTCTTTATCCAAAACCTCTTCTTTCTGCCCTTTTGGTTGGAAAGCATACAGTACATGTAATTTACAATATGGGAATTCTCCCTCAGGAGATCTACCACAGAAATAAAAATTTTCTTCATCTGGATGTCCTACTGGCCACTTACAAGTTTTTTCTGTTAAATTTTCTAAGGTAGTCGGCTTTTCTGCTTCGAAACTTTTGTCTAGTAAAATTGATTGAAACTTACTTTTTCTACTCATGGGTTGAGCGGTTTTTTTAACCTGTCTCACATCTTGTTTAGAAGAAAAGTTAGCGCTTTGCTTTGATGGCGCCCTAGCTTCTAGATCTAGTCTATGAGCTTTTCCTATTACGGCGTTCCGAGTTGTTTCACCTAAAATTTTGGCAATTTGGCTAGCTGTATGGCCCTTTGTCCAAAGTTCTTTTAATTTATTTACTTTTTCGTCTGTCCAACTCATTTTCAACCTATGCTATATATAGTATTTTATTTTACTTTAATACACTATATATTGATAAGAAAGTTAAAAATCTAGTAAATTATTCAATATTAATAGTTTTGCACAGATTTTTAACAAATTATAGTTATAAGACTAGCCATGGTTGAAATTTATACAAAATATAAAATAGGAACAAGAAGATTTGGTTTAGTAAACTGGATAGGTGCTTATGCGCTTTATAAAAAAGAAGTATTGAGATTTTTAAACGTTTGGATACAGACAATTTTTTCACCCTTGGTGTCATCTCTATTATTTCTTATGGTATTAAGCTTAGCAATTGGAAATGACAGAGGGGAAGTGCTAGGCGTTACATTCATAAATTTTCTTGCACCCGGTTTGATTGCTATGCAAGTTATTCAACAATCATTTTCACACTCATCATCATCGTTTATGATTGGAAAAATTCAAGGAAACATAGTCGACGTTTTGTACGCTCCATTATCAGCTTCAGAGGTTACACTAGCCATCACTTTAGCAGCCGTGACAAGGAGTTTTATTATAGCTTCAATATCAATAATTATATTTTATTTTATAGTCGACTTACAAATAAAGAATTATTATTTACTTATTATTTATACGCTTTTATCCTCGTTTATTTTAGGTGCTTTAGGAATAATAGTCGGATTATGGGCAGAAAAATTCGATCACATGGCAACAGCAACTAATTTTGTTATTGTCCCGCTTTCATTTCTTTCTGGAACATTTTACTCAATAGACAAACTGCCTTATTTTTTACAAGCGATAAGTAAAGCTAATCCTTTTTTTTATATGATAGATGGTTTTAGATATTCCTTTATAGTTAAGTCTGATGGATCAATATTAGTTGGTTTGATTTATTTATCAATTTTAAGTATTTTAGTTTGGTTCATTGCTTACTTGCTCTACAAAAAAGGTTATAAAATTAGATCTTAATGAGTTTTGTACTTAACACATATAATAGAAGAAAAATTTCCTTCAAAAAAGGTAAAGGTAGTTATTTGTACTCTACCAATAACAAAAAATATTTAGATTTTGTTCAAGGAATTGCAGTAAATTGCTTAGGACATGCCAATAAAAATTTAATTAAAGCTGTAAATAGCCAAGCAAAAAAAGTATGGCACGTATCTAATGCTTTTGTAATACCGGAGCAAGAAAAGCTTGCTAAAAAATTAACAAAAAATACTTTTGCAGACTATGTTGCTTTTCAAAATTCTGGTGCAGAAGCAACTGAAGCAGCGATAAAATTTGCAAGAAGATATTTTTATTCAATAGGTCAACCAAAAAAAAATAGAATCCTTTGTGTAAATGGTAGTTTTCACGGAAGAACATTGGCCACAGTATTTGCCAGCAACAATAAAAAAGCAATGGAAGGGTACTATCCAAAAGTTGAGGGTTTTGATCATTTTAACTATGGAGACCATAAAGGAATGGAAAGAGCAATAACAAATAAAACGGCAGCTATTATGCTTGAGCCAATTTTAGGAGAGGGAGGCATAAAGGTAATACCAGACTACTGTCTTCAAGGTTTAAGAAAAATTTGTAATAAGAAAAAAATTCTTTTAATTCTTGATGAGGTTCAATGTGGAATTGGAAGAACAGGTAAATTTTTTGCTTTCGAACATGCAAAAGTTAAGCCAGATATAGTCCCTATAGCAAAAGGAATTGGAGGAGGTTTTCCACTAGGAGCCTGCTTGGTTAACAAAAAAGTAGCCGCAGGAATGAAGCCAGGAACGCATGGCACAACATTTGGCGGGAACCCACTTGCAATGAATGTAGGCAATGCTGTTCTTGACATTGTCTTACAAAAAAGTTTTTTAAAAAATGTTCAAAAAAATTCTAAATATCTTCATGAAGGTTTAAATAAATTAAAATATGAATACCCCAAAGTAATACAAGAAGTAAGAGGATTGGGGATGCTCATCGGTTTAAAATTAAATGTAGACCAAACAAAGTTCATTAGAAAATTAACAGAAAATAAATTACTGACAATAAGAGCTGCAGAAAATGTCGTTAGAATATTGCCACCTCTAAATGTTAAAAAAAAAGAAATAGATCTAGCAATAGCAATTATAAGAAAAGTATGTAAAAATTATAAATGAAAAATTTTTTAAATATTTCTGACATTTCAGCTAAAGATCTTAGATTCATAATTAATGAAGCTCACAAAAGAAAATCAGATAGATCTGGTTTTAATAAGTCGGCACCAGACAAAGACAAGCCTTTTGAAGGAAAATCAATGGTGATGATTTTTGAAAAACCCTCTACAAGAACAAGGATATCTTTTGATATAGCAGTAAAACAACTTGGAGGATCTTCTATAATTTTAAATCCTGATGTAATCCATTATGGAAAAGGTGATGAGACAACAAAAGATACAGCAAAAGTTTTATCCGAATATGCGGATGTAATTATGATTAGAACAACTTCTCATAAAAATTTAGAAGATTTTGGAAAGTACTCTGAGATTCCAGTTATAAATGGTTTATCGGAGTTAAGCCACCCTTGTCAAATTATGTCAGATATTCTTACTTTTGAAGAAGCTAAAGGAGAGATAGCAGGAAAAACAATATCGTGGATTGGTGACGGTAATAACAACATGTCTAACTCATTAATAGAAGCAGCGGGTAAATTTAATTTTAAATTAAAAATTGGCTGCCCAAAAAAATACGAACCAAATAAAAAAATTATAGTATGGGCAAAAAAAAATAAAGTAGATTTAAAAATATTTAATGATCCTAAAAAAGCTGTAACTAATGCTGATTGCATTATGACAGACAAATGGGTTTCAATGAATGATAAAGGTAATAAAAAAGAAAAAAAAAAAACATTGAAAAACTATCAAGTAAACAAAAAATTAATGTTATGTGCTAAAAAAAATGCAATATTTATGCATTGCCTTCCAGTTGGAAGAGGAGAAGAAGTTACCGATGAAATTATTGACGGAAAACAATCAGTCGTCTGGTCACAAGCTTTAAATAGAGTGCATACTCAAAAAAGCATTATCAATTGGTGTATTAAATAAACTATGGAGTTGTTAAAGGACTTTTACTTTTAGAGTTTAGGAACAGAATTACTGAGGCCCTGTCTTTTTCTTTTCTTAGGCCTGCAAAAGCCATTTTTGTTCCTTTTATATGAGCTTGAGGTTTAATCAAAAAGCCATTCATTTCCTCAAATGACCACTCTTTAGTGTACGAAGCCAAAGCTTTAGAATATTTGTAGTCTGCTATTGATGCAACTTTTCTTCCAACAACACCCCAAAGGTTTGGGCCAATCATATTTTTTCCATCTGATGCCACCATGTGGCATGCGCTACATTTTTTAAACACTTTCTCACCATGTGCAATGTTACCCATTGCTAGCAACTGATTAATATCGACTTTTTGTTCTATTTTTTCTATTTGATCAGCGGAACTTGAAATGACTGTCTCAAGACCTTCGATTTTATAAGCTGATTGCTCAGGTTTATCTACGTGGAACAACAAATCTGTAAATTTGCCCAATCCAATGACAATTAAGGCGGTCAGAAGAATTGCGCCTATGATTTTATTTAATTCAAAACTGTCCATAAATTTGATAATTACTAATTGACGTATAACACGACTATATAAAAAAAAACTTAAAATAACTTAATTTTTTTGCGTCTATGAGCCGCATAAATATGAATAAGATAGCTATAATAATACCTTCAAGATTAAACGCACAAAGACTGCCGAATAAGCCTTTGAAACTGATTGATAATAAGGAAATGATTCTTCATGTTCATGATCTTGCTCTTAAAGCTGATTTGGGGAAAGTAATCGTTGCCACACCCGATCAAAAAATCATTGACCTAGTTAAAAAACATGGTGGAGAAGCAGTCATGACTGATAACAAACATCAAAACGGTACAGACAGAGTATACGAAGTATTTCTAAATGAATTAAAAAGTAAGCATGATATTATAATTAACCTACAAGGTGATATGCCTAATTTAGATCCTTTAGCTATTATTTCACTAGTTAATCATATGCAAAAAAAAAATTGTGACATAGGAACTTTAGCTTCAAAAATTAAGAATAAAACAGAAATTTTAGATCCAAATATTTGCAAGGTAATTACTCAACAAAATATATCACCTAACAAATTTGCAGAAGCACTAGATTTTTGTAGAATTTTAGAAAATGTAGATAAAAAATTAATTTTTCATCATATCGGAATTTATGCCTTTACTAAAGAAGCTTTAATAAGATATGTAAGTTTAGAAAGATCTAAACTTGAAATAAAAAGAAAACTAGAGCAGTTAAGAGCATTAGAAAATGGAATGAAAATTGACGTAGGATATATAGATAGTTGTCCATTAAGTATTGATACAGAAAAAGATTTATTGGAGATAAAAAAAATTATGGAAGAAAATGAAAAAAGATAAAGTTGCATTTCAAGGTGAGAAAGGGGCATATTCTCATATTGCATGTGAAGAAATTTATAAAAATGCAGAAATAAAAACCTGCTCTACATTTGAAGAAACTTTCAAAACTGCTTTTGAAGACCAGGATTACACAATAATTATTCCTTTAGAAAACTCTTTAGCAGGAAGAGTTGCTGATATTCATTATTTGTTAACAAAATATAAACTTCAAATTTATTCTGAGCACTTTCAAAAAGTTGAACATAGTTTGCTTGTGAAACCCGAGGCAACAATTAAAGATATCAAATATGTTAGAAGTCATGCCCAGGCAATTGGCCAGTGCCAAGAAATAATTAAAAAAAATCAGTTTGAGACTATAATTTCTGCAGATACAGCTGGCTCAGCTAAAGATTTATCATCAAGTAAAGATATCTCGATAGCGGCAATAGCATCAGAGCTTTCAGCAAAAATTTACAAATTGAAGATTTTACAAAAAAACATAGAAGATGAGACAGGAAACGTTACAAGGTTTTTAACAATGGGAAAAAATGTTAAGCAACCTGAATTTATTAAAAATAAAAACTTTATTACTAGCTGTATTTTTAGATTAAAAAGCACACCTTCGGCTCTTTATAAATGTCTTGGTGGATTTGCAACTAACCAAATTAATTTAACAAAATTGGAAAGTTTTTCCGTAAAAAATACTTTTGATCAAACAAATTTCTATTTAGATCTAGAGGGTCATATAGAAGAAAAAACAGTACAGAAAGCAATGGAAGAGCTTGGATTTCATACAGAAAGCCTTGATATTCTTGGCGTATATGAAGCTTCAAAATTCAGGCAAAAATAGTCCACAAAATAAAATTCTAGCCTTGTAGTAATCAAATCGATCTTGATATAATCATATTGAGGTTGGCATCAGGTGGATGTTTCATAAACCCGGTCAGATCTGAAAAGAAGCAGCCGTAGTGAAAATTTTTCAGGTTGTTGCCTGCCTCTTTTAAAATGATAAATAATAAAATTCTAGCTCTTAAATACAGGCCTCAAATATTTGAAGATTTAATAGGTCAAGAAGTAATGGCACAGACTGTTACGAATGGAATAAAACTTGGAAAAACACCTAATGCATATTTATTAACTGGCATAAGAGGAGTTGGAAAAACTACCACCGCACGGCTAATAGCAAAAGCTCTAAACTGCGAAAAAAATTTAGATGATAAAAATAGATGTAATTCTGAGAAATTTTGTGAAACATGTTCAGAAATAGTTAGCTCGAATCATATAGATATACTTGAAATGGATGCTGCCTCTAAGACAGGTATTGACGATGTAAGAGAATTGATTGAGAATTCAAAGTACAGTCCGACTAGTGCAAAATATAAAATATTTATTATTGATGAAGTTCACATGTTGTCAAAACAAGCATTTAATGGATTACTTAAAACTTTAGAAGAGCCGCCACCAAGACTAAAGTTTATACTGGCAACCACGGAAGTAAGAAAGATTCCAGTCACCATTCTATCTAGATGCCAGCGTTTTGATTTAAAGAGAGTTGGACTAGAAAAACTTTTTCGACATTTAAAAAATATTTCTAAACTAGAAAATGGAAAAATAAGTGACAACGCAATCAAATTAATATCTCGTGTTTCAGAGGGATCTGTTAGAGATGCGATATCCTTATTAGATAGAGCTTTAATTTCTTTTAGTATTAATGAAAAAAAAGAAATTCAGGATCAAGATATAAGATTAATGTTAGGTTTAGCAGACAGAAGTAAATTGCTTTTACTCTTTAAAGAAATTTTATTAGGAAATCAAATTAAAGCTATATTAGAGTTAAGAGATTTAATGAACGCTGGATTAGATGCAAAAAATTTTCTCAACGATATTTTAGAAATATTATATTTATTTAGTAGAAGAATTAATCTTGGACCCATTGAAAAAGACATGATGATATCAGAGCCAGAGTTACAATTAATTGATGAGTATGCGCAAAATCTTGATATGCAAGATATAGGTATATTTTGGCAACTTACAATTAAAACAATAGATGATCTGAGAGTAGTGACAAATGAAAATTTAACCCTTGAAATGTATTTGATGCAATTAATGCACTTAAAAAATATTGATGAAGATAAATCTTTAAAGGAAAGTTTACAAATTAATTTAAAAGATAATACGAATGAAACGTTATTAGAAAATAAAAAAAATAATCAAGATAGCGATCTGCAGAACGAAGACAAAATAACTACCTCATCAAAAAACCAGTTAAAAAGCATAGAGCAAATTAAAAATATCTCTAATACAAACCCTGTATTAAAAGAAAATAATAATGAAAATATAAAAAATTTCGTTGATTTAATAAATGTAGCAAACAAGTATAAAGAAGTTGAACTCAAGTATGATCTTGAGAGAAATGTAAGACTTGTTAGCTTTAACAAGGGTAAAATAGATATAAGTTTTAATGAAAAATTAAATAAAAACTTTATCAAAAATCTTACCGAGAAGTTGCTGGTGTGGACGGGAGAAAGGTGGATTATTTCTCTTAGTAAAAGTGAGGGAGCAAAAACGTTTTATGAGTTAAATTTAGAAAAGAAATCCGAGAAGCTTAAAAATGAGGAAAAAAGTGAAACTGCAAAAAATTTTCTTACAGCTTTCCCAGATGCAAAGTTAGTAGAAATCAAAGAGGAAAAAAATGAATAATTTTACAGATATGCTTTCAAAAGCTAGAGACATGCAAGAAAAAATGAAAAAAGCTCAAGAAGTAATAAAAAATATTGAAGTAGAGGGCTCAGCAGGAGGTGATTTAGTTAAAGTGATTCTATCAGGGGATTATGAAATGAAATCAATTTATATTAGTGAAGAGGCAAAAAAAGAAGATCAAGAAATAATTAATGATTTGATAAAAGCAGCATATAATAGCGCTAAAGATAACTTGAAAAAAAAATCAGCGGAGGAACTTTCAAAAATAACAGGCGGAATGAGCATTCCTTCAGACTTTAAACTACCTTTTTAAATGGATAATACAATTCCTGAAATAGCAGAATTAATTAAACAATTTTCTAAATTACCAGGTTTAGGACCTAAATCAGCAAAAAGAATTATTCTAAAATTAATAAATAATAAAGAAAATATGATTAAGCCTTTAGCACAGTCATTAGCGAAGGTTTATAAAAATGTAGTTAGGTGTATTAATTGTGGTAATCTGAAAATTATAAGTGAAATTTGTGTTTGTGAAGGTGATAATAAGTATGACAAGATTTGTGTAGTTGAAAATTTAGCTGATATGTGGGTAATAGAATCTGCAAATATTTTTAAAGGTTATTATCACATCTTAGGAGGAACACTTAATTCTAACGAAAATTATGAGCAAAAAAATCTTTTAATAGATTCATTGTTAAAAAGAATAGAAAAAAACAGCTTAAAAGAAGTTATTATTGCAACAAGTGCAACTATAGAAGGACAGACAACAGCACATTATATAGAAGATTCAGTTAAGAATGATAAGATAACAATTACCAAATTAGCCCAAGGCTTGCCTGTCGGAGGAGAAATCGAACAATTAGATGATGGTACATTATTTTCAGCTTTTAGAAATAGAGTTCCAGTAACTAGTGACTAAATTTTAGAAGCCTTTTTTTCCAACCTTTTTTTATGAAGCAAAGGCTCAGTATAACCCGAGGGTTGAGTTCTTCCTTTAAAAACTAAATCACATGCTGCTGAAAAAGCTATAGAACCCTCAAAATCATCTGACATTTTTTTATAATTTAGATCATTTTCGTTTTGTTTATCAACAATACTTGCCATCTTCTTCATTACAGACATCACTTGTTCCTTATTACAAATTCCATGATGAAGCCAATTAGCCATATGCTGAGATGATATTCTTAGAGTTGCTCTGTCTTCCATTAATCCAATATTATTTATATCTGGAACTTTAGAGCACCCCACTCCTTGATCCACCCATCTAACAACATATCCAAAAATACCTTGTGCATTATTTTCTAACTCTTTATTTATATCTTCCATCGACCAATTGGGCCTATCGGCTATGGGGATTTCTAATATTTTTTCTAATTTAGCCTTATTTCTTGATTTTAATTCAAATTGTTTTTTAAAAACATCAACTCTATGGTAGTGACCAGCATGTAGAGTTGCTGCCGTAGGTGAAGGCACCCATGCACAATTAGCTCCAGATTTTGGATGTCCAATTTTTTGTACCATCATATCTGACATTCTGTCAGGCATAGCCCACATACCTTTACCTATTTGTGCTTTTCCTGAAAACCCGCACGATAGTCCAACATCTACATTCCAATCTTCATAAGTGTTAAGCCATGTAGATTTTTTCATATCACCTTTAAAGATCATAGGGCCTGCTTCAAATGATGTATGCATTTCATCACCAGTCCTGTCTAAAAATCCCGTATTAATAAAAACTATTCTCTCTTTAACTTTTCTTATGCACTCTTTTAAATTAACAGTTGTTCTTCTTTCTTCATCCATAATACCAACTTTAATAGAATATTTTTTAATTCCCAAAACTTCCTCAACTTTACCAAAGAGTATATTGGTAAAACTTACTTCCTCTGGACCGTGCATTTTAGGCTTAACTATATATACAGAATTAGTTCTAGAGTTATTTTTATTTTTAAAATCGTGTAATGCACAAAGTGTAGATATAAATGCATCCATTATTCCTTCTGGGATTTCAGAACCATCTTTCAACATGATAGCAGGGTTTGTCATCAGATGCCCTACATTTCTATTTAACAACAAAGCACGTCCACGTAATTCAAATTTTAATCCATCTAGGCCGATGTAACCTCTATCTAAATTTAATTTTCTGATAAATTTTTTTCCATCTTTTATCACTTCAGTTTTTAAATCAGCTTTCATTAGCCCCAACCAGTTTCTATAACATTTTACTTTATCTTCAGCGTCTACTGCTGCAACAGAGTCTTCATTATCAACAATAGTGGAAATAGCGGATTCAATTATGACATCAGAAATATTTGCGTTATCTTCTTTCCCAATCATGCTCTGCGAGTCAATAATAATATCAATATGTAGATTATTATTTTTAATTAAAATTGAGGATGGATTTTTTTTCTCTCCATTGTAACCAATGAATTGCTTTTTATTTTCTAAATAGTATTTATTATTATCTATGAAAAATATTAAATCATTTCCTTCAATTATAATTTTTGAAATCTTTTGCCAACTACCTTTTTTTATTGGTGCAATATCTTCTAAGAAATTTCTAACATATGTTATTACTTTTTTTCCTCTAATCGGATTATATCCATGATCCCTTTTTCCAGGAATAATATCCGTACCGTACAAAGCATCATAAAAACTTCCCCAACGTGCATTAGCTGCATTTAGAGCGTATCTAGCGTTGTCTACTGGAACAACTAATTGGGGACCAGCAATAGAAGAGATTTCGTTATCGACATTAGAAGTCTCAATAGCAAAGTCATCTTTTTCTTCTACAATATAATTAATATCTTTTAAAAATTTAATATATTCTTCTTTACATATATTTTTGTCAGACCTCTTGACATGCCATTCATCAATTTTTTTTTGAATACTTTCTCTTTCATCAAGTAGTCTTTTATTGAGCGGTGCAAGTTCAGATAGTGCCTCTCCAAATTTGAACCAAAAAATTTCGGGATTAACATTAGTTTCCGGAATAGCTTCTTTATTGATAAAATCAAATAAAGTTGAATTTATTTTTAAGCCATTTTTTTCTATTGTGTTCATATAATACCAATAATTACCCCATCTGTATCGGTACCTGAGAGATTTACTCCATCGGTGAGATCTTATCTCTTTCCAGAGGTCTTTAGTTTACGGTCCTTTTGCCTGAGAGTTTCCGGGGTGGTTGCTCCTTCGGCGCTATATCTAAATAGTCTCTTCCGTAGTGATAATTTGAACGATGTTTGGTACAAAGTCAAATTATTTTAGGTATTTACTAAAAACTCACTTTATTGACTTAATTAAATTCTATTAAAAAGAGAATTATGATAAAAAATACACTTTATGAAAAATTACTTAGAATTTGAAAAAGAAATTAAATCTTTGGAAGATGAAGTTAATACGCTTAAAAGCCCATTTGGATCTGAAGGTATATCTGAAGTAGATACTCAAAAAATCAAAAATACTCAAGAACAAATAAACGATAAGTTAAAAGAAACTTATGCAAATTTAAATAGTTGGCAAAAAACTCTTGTAGCAAGACACGAAGATAGACCAAGAGCAAATTTTTACATAGATAAGATATTTACAAACTTCATAACTTTATCGGGAGACAGATATTTTGGAGACGACAAATCAGTAATTGCAGGCTTCGGGACAATAGATAACCAATCTATTCTGGTCATTGGACAGGAAAAGGGAGATGACTTAAACAGCAGGATAGAAAGAAACTTTGGTATGATGAAACCA
>Ga0307986_10002630_pt1 | contig 12792 bp, 12 predicted proteins | sample EllFjometageno82_FD_203170 | JGI IMG/M metagenome (GOLD analysis project Ga0307986, IMG submission 203170) | Marine microbial communities from Ellis Fjord, Antarctic Ocean - #82 | ecosystem: Environmental > Aquatic > Marine > Unclassified | place: Southern Ocean | collected 2014-10-09
AGAACAAAAAGCAGCAGCAAAAAAAGTTTTACCTTTCTTTCCAAATCAAGATGGCAGAGGAACTCACATGAACATTAGTGGAGGTGGTGTTGTAAAAACCGCTCCAAATAAAGCTAATGCAATAAAGCTACTTGAGTTTTTATTAACTAAAGAAGCACAAGAACACATAGTTAATAATACTTTTGAGTATCCAATTATTGATGGTGTAGAACCACATGAGTTGGTTCAAGCAATGGGCCTTGGTTTTAAACAAGACCTTAAAACAAAAGTAGCTTCTTACGGAAAAAAACAAGCTGATGCATTAGAAGTAATGTTAGCTGCAAAATGGAAATAAAAAGATATTATTCCATCTGTTTTCTAGTGAGTGAGATAAAAAAAGATTTATTTGGTGTTGATACAAATAACTCAACTGATGAATTTAGTTCACTGTCTACGCAATTGACAAATTTGGATTATTTATCAGAGTGTAAAAAAATCAATATCAATTAATGGGAAAAATTAATTAATTTTTTTCATGTGCCCATAATTACTTTTAATGAATTACCCCGTTAAATGTGTTATGGGCATAATATAAATGTTTTTAAAAAAAATTAATATTTGGTATTTAAGTTCTTTCTTAATATCTCTAATAGTAGCAATACCTATACTGACAGTTTTTAGTAGTTTTTTTGATCCCACAGGAAACTATTCAATAATTTTAAAAAATACTTTTTTATATGAATACATTTTTAACTCTTTAGTTCTTTTAATAGGTGTATTAATATTAACTTTTTTGATCGGAGTAACTTGTGCGTATTTAGTGTCTTTCTATAATTTTCCAGGAGTAAATTTTTTTAAATGGGCTTTAATTTTGTCATTTGCAGTACCTGCATATATTTATGCATATTCTTTGACAGCTTTTTTTGAAAATTACGGTACAGCCTTTTCAATTTTAAAAAACATATTTGGAGAAGCCGAGTATAATTCTTATATACCTAAATTTGACGGTATGACTGGAGCCATTTTATCTATTTCACTCTCATTATTTGGATATGTCTACGTTTTAACAAGAGCATCCTTCCATTATCAATCACAAAACTTAATTGAACTTGGAAAAAATTTAGGATTTTCAAAAAAAAAATCTTTTTTTAATATAATTTTACCCTCAGCTAGACCCGCTATTGTTGCGGGACTTTCTCTTGTAGCAATGGAGACTTTATCTGATTTTGGTGCTGTTTCTTTTTTTGGTATTTCAACATTAACAACAGCAATTTACAACGCATGGATTTCATTTGATGATCTTACCCTCGCAAATAGATTATCTTTCTATCTACTAATATTTATTCTTGGTTTATTTCTCCTAGAAAATTTTTCTAGAAAAAAAGCTCAATACCACTCGCTCACTAAAAGTGGTTTTAAAAAAAAAATGGCTATAAATCTTACAGGTCAAAAATCGTTTTTAGCTTTTACTTTCTGTGCTTTAGTTTTTTTTGTTAGTTTTTTATTTCCTGTCTTGCAAATGCTTTATTGGACTATTAGTTTTCCAAAACATTTAGCAGATTTAAATTTAATAAAATTATTTTCAAACACAATGTTATTAGTTTTTTTATCAAGTATTTTACTAATTTCTTTAAGTTTTATTTCTAATTATGGAAACAGAGTGACCAGAAGTAAACTATTAAGCTTGTTAACTACTTTTTCAGTTTCAGGCTATGCTATACCTGGAATAATTTTGGCTGTAGCTTTTATCACTTTCATCTCTTGGTTTGACAATAACGTTATTAGTTTTTTTGGATTTAAAACTATTAAATCAATTTTTATTGGTTCCATATTAGGTTTAATCTTAGTTTATTTTATTAGATTTTACTCCTTAGCAAGTAATGGGCTTAAGTCGGGCTACTTAAAGATTAACTATTCAATTGATGAAAGTGCCTACCTTTTAGGATATTCAAAATTTAAAACTTTTAAAAATATTCACATTCCTTATTTAAAAAATTCAATGCTGTTAATAGGTATTTTGATTGCCATTGAAATTATAAAAGAATTGCCCATAACATTGTTAATGAGACCTTTCAATTTTGAAACATTTGCAACCACCGCTTACATCTTTGCCTCTCAAGACTTGCTCGAAGCTGCTGCCGCACCGTCTTTATTTCTTATTATCATTGCAAGTTTCTTTATTTTGATTACATCTAAATTTATTCTTAAAGATTAAAATTATGAACAAAAACTTTTTAGAAATAGATAACGTAACATTCACTGCTAGTGCCATAAATAAAGTAAACAATGTTTCCTTGCATATTGAAAATAAAGGAGACATTATTTGCTTGTTAGGTCCTTCAGGAATAGGAAAAACAACAATATTAAGGACTATTGCAGGCTTAGAAAAAATTGATTCTGGAAGAATTATTTTGAATAATAAAGTTTTATCTTCCAAAGAAACACACATAGAACCTGAAAACAGAAATATTTCCTTAGCGTTTCAAGATAATTCTTTGTTTCCACACTACAATGTTATCCAAAATATTAAATTTGGAGCTGAAAGAAACAAGAACAAGAAAAAAAATTTAAATATTAGTGATGTTATAAAATTTCTACATCTAGAACATGTTGTAGATAAATTTCCCCACCAAATAAGCTCCGGTGAAGCGCAAAGAGCAACATTGGCAAGATCTCTGTTATCTAACCCCGATTTATTACTATTAGATGAACCTTTGTCCAACGTTGATCAAAGTTTTAAAGAAGAGATACAAGTAAAATTAAAACAAGTATTAACCGAGCATAAAATTACCACTATTATTGTTACACATGACTCATATGAGGCTTTCTATTTAGGAACTAAGTGTGGAATCATTTTAGACGGACAACTTAAACAGTATGATGATCCATATAATGTTTATCACTTCCCAAACTCCATAGAAGTTGTAGGTTTTTTAAACAGAGGTACTTTAATACCTGCCAAAGTTACGGGTGAAAATAGCTTAGAAAGTGCTGACCTTGGCACAATCAAAGGTAATTTTATTAAACATTATCCAAAAGGGTCTGATGTTAAGCTTTTAATACAACCTGAAGATTTAGAGCATGATGACGGGAGCAACCTAAAATTGGAAGTGGTAGATAGACAATTCAGAGGTACTAATTTTATATACACGCTTAAAACTTCAAACAATTTATTGATACCAGTATTTGTCCACTCACATCATATACACCAGCACGAAGTTGATGAAAAATTTGGTATTAAAAGACCTATTAATATTGATCATATAGTCTGTTTCTAATAGAAGCTAATATCTTAATTATTTTTAACTTCTTCTATTGTTAAAATTATATTAAATTGTTTTAAAGCGCTCTTAGCTCAGTTGGATAGAGCATCGGTTTTCTAAACCGAGGGTCGATGGTTCGAATCCATCAGAGCGCACCATTATTTATATTTTAAACTTTCCAAATACTACTTTAGATTCACCATTAAATGTACTGGCTAAATAAAGATCGTAATCTTTATTTTTAGCCTTATTAAAATTATTAAAAGTTCTTCATTCATCAGTGCCTAGTTCGTCAAATAAAAAATAATAATTGTTCATACGTTCGCTTAACTTAAAAAATGTATACAAAGTTGATGAGTGAAGAACACAATCAAAATGTATCAAAATTATTTTTTTTTAACTCATCTTTAAGATTTTTTCAAAAAATATAGAAGTATATCTTGAAACAAACCTTTAAAAATTTTATTCTTTTGTATTTAGTTTGTGAGAATTTCAAGAAGTAGAGTAGAGACCTTTTTTTAAAAAATGCCATTTATTTGGTGTTCCTTGAAAAGCACTAAAATCATAAAATTCAGAATTTTTACTTGTAAATTATTTAATAAAAATTATAAATTTAATATAAATTACAATGAAAAATAAATTTCTTAAATTCTGTTTAGATAAAAAAATTGAAGAAAATGTTAATCAAAAAAAAACTATAGATTTACTAATAAAATTTTACCTCAAAGAAAATTTTTTTAAAAGACTTATACTTAAATTTATTTTTAAAAATGATAAGAAGTTAGGTTTTTATTTACATGGCGGAGTTGGAGTAGGCAAGACAATGTTATTAAATTTTTTTTTTAACAATATAAATACACCAAAACATCGTAAACATTTTAACGAATTTATGATTGAATTTCATGACTTTAGACACAATCATAAAAAACAAGGCAAGGACAATTCTATCAATGCTTTTATTAAACAATTAAAAAATAAAGCTAATCTGATTTATCTAGATGAATTTCAGGTTACTAATATCGTTGATGCAATGATTTTAGGAAAATTATTTGAAAATATTTTTAAAGAAAACATAAAAGTTCTTATAAGCTCTAATATTAAAATAGATGATTTGTATAAGGATGGACTTCAAAGAGACCAGTTTGTTCCCTTTATAAATATAATTAAAAAATTTTGCATTGAACATGAACTAATAATTAATCAAGACTATAGAAAACTTGGTATTTCTAAACTTGAACGTTTTTTTTATCCAATAAACGATCAAACTACTTTTAAAATTAATAGTATTTTTAGAGAAATTACAAAAAGAAAAATCAACATACCTAAAAATATATTTATTAAGGGAAGGAACTTTGTAATTCAAAACTATTTCGAAGGAATGGCTAGATTTAATTTTAATGATTTATGTGGCACACCAATTGGAGCAGAAGACTATATAAAAATTGCAGATAATTGTAAATTTATACTAATTGATAGCATTCCAAATTTTGCTGATGAAAATGCTGATAAGCAACAAAGATTTATTACACTTGTTGATGTTTTGTACGAAAAAAAAATTCCAATTATGCTTGCTGCAAATTTTAATTATAAAAATTTTAATTCTTCAATAAAATTAAGAGATCCATACAAAAGAACTATCAGTAGATTATTTGAACTTACCTCTCCAAAGTTTAAAATTATTATAGAATAGTATTTAGTTAAAAAAAACTACATTTAGTAAAAAAACATCTTTTTTTTCTATATATAGTTTTCTTCACTGCCACTACATAGGTTGTATTTTTAAAGTTACATTGATCCTTATAAGCAATTAAATTATGTTTAAGATAATATTTTGATCGATCAAAATAATAAACAATAAAAAAAGGATATTTAAATATGTTTAAAACATTTAAAAATTTGATTTTAATTGGTTTTGCTTCATTGGCTCTTATTGCGTGTTCGCAACAAGGTGGCGGTGGTAATTCAAAAAAATCAAAAACTTTAGAAAATACAAAAAAAGCTGGTTTTGTAAAATGTGGTGTTTCACAGGGTTTACCAGGATTTTCAAATGCTGACACAGCTGGAAATTGGTCCGGTATTGATGTTGATGTATGTAGAGCTGTTGCTGCTGCTGTTTTAGGTGATGCAGATAAAGTTAAATATACACCGTTAAGTGCGAAAGAAAGATTTACTGCATTAATAGCAGGAGAAATCGATATACTTTCAAGAAATACTACCTGGACACTATCTAGAGATGCTGACATTGGTTTAACTTTTGTTGGTGTTAATTTTTATGATGGCCAAGGTTTCATGGTAAGAAAAAACTCTGGAATTAATTCAGTTAATGATTTTCAAAGCGGTATTTCTGCGTGCACAAACACAGGAACTACTACTGAATTAAACATGAGAGATTTCTTTAACTCTAAAAACATAACTTACGAACCAATCGCTTTTGAAAAAGCCGATGAAGTCGTTGCTGCTTATGATGCTGGAAGATGTGATACTTACACTACTGATAAATCAGGCTTAGCTGCTCAAAGAACAAAAATGAGTGCTCCAGATGATCACAAAGTATTACCTGAAACAATCTCTAAAGAGCCACTAGGACCAGTTGTACGTCAAGGTGACGCTGTTTGGGAAGACATTGTTAGATGGTCTCTAAATGTTATGATCGAAGCTGAAGAATATGGTGTTAACTCATCAAATGCTTCAAGCCTAAAAGATTCAGAAAACCCACAAATCAAAAGATTAGTTGGTTCAGAAGGTGAATTAGGTTCTGCTTTTGGTCTAGATAACGAGTGGAGTTTAAGAATTATCGAGCAAGTTGGTAACTACGGTGAAATCTATGAAAAACACATAGCTAGCACTGGAATTATGCCAGACAGAGGTCCAAATGAACTTTGGACTAAAGGTGGCATACTTTACGTAGCACCAGCAAGATAATTATTAAAACTAATTTAAAATTAAAAGGGCTAGATTTTTCTAGCCCTTTTTTTTATGATCACTGTAAATGAATAAAATTAAAATCAAATTAACTTCTGTTAAAAAAAATAGTGAATCTTAAAGCTTTTTCAATAGACTTAAAAAATAAGAAGAGATTAATACCTCAAATTTTAACCTTGTTATCAATTATATTAGCAATAAGTTATTTTGCTTTTAATGCGCAGGTTAATATGGACAACAGAGGTATTGCATTCGGATTTGGTTTCCTTTCTCAAGAAGCATCATTTGATATAGGTTTTTCATTAATCGATTATGATGGATCTCATTCATATGCTAGAGCATTTTTAGTTGGCTTACTAAATACTCTTTTAGTTTCAGTTATAGGTATTTTTTTCGCTACTTTAATAGGTGTAACAGTTGGTATTGGAAGACTTTCTTCTAATTACTTAGTGGCAAAATCTTCAGAAATTTATGTAGAAGTATTTAGAAATATTCCTTTGTTATTACAATTATTTTTTTGGTATTTTGCTGCCTTAAGAGCTCTACCTCTTCCAGAACAAGCTATGAATTTTAACGATATTTCATATTTAACTGTTAAAGGCTGGTATGTCCCTAAATTTATTTGGACCAATTTTTCTATATTTATCTACTCAGTAATAGCTGCAATTATTGCTATTGTTTTTGTTTCTAAGTATGCAAAAAAACAAAGAGAAGAATTTGGAAAACACATCCATTCATTTTATATTGGCATAGCGTTACTACTTGTACTTCCTGCTTTAAGTTTTTTAATTGGCGGTGTAACGCTTGAATTTGAAATTCCTGTTTTAAAGCAAATGTCAGCTACAATTTTTAATTTTCGTGGAGGCGTCAGTATAATTCCTGAACTGATGGCACTAGCAATGGCTCTATCTATGTATACGGCTACATTCATTGCAGAGAATGTAAGAGCTGGAATTTTAGGCATAGGAAAAGGACAAAAAGAAGCTGCTGCTTCTATAGGTTTAACTAAAACACAAATTTTGAAATTAGTTGTGTTACCTCAAGCTTTGAGAATAATTATTCCACCTACAACTAATCAATACTTAAATTTAACTAAAAATTCTTCTTTGGCTGCTGCAATTGCCTATCCAGATATTGTTCTTGTATTTGCTGGTACAGCTCTAATGCAGACGGGTAGAGCAATAGAAATCGTAAGTATTACAATGGGTACTTATCTATTAATAAGTCTTTCAATCTCTTCATTTATGAATTGGTACAACGAAAGTGTAGCTATAAAAGAAAAATAAAAAATGAACTTGAATATATTAAAACCAAATAAAGAGAATATAAATACGTATTTAGCATTAGGTATAAGCTTATTAAGTATTGGATTTATAGATATTCTTGCTAATACTTTTTTAGATTTTAATATTACCGGATTTCTTCCAAGTATAATTAGCTTTCTTAGCCCCCTAATATTAGGAGCTTTTGGCCTTCACTTTATAAGAATTGAATACAGTGGAAACAAAAACTTAGATAAAATTAACAAAAATTTAAACTCTAGTAATATTAATGCAATTTTATCTCTTACTGTAATTTTTATTTCAATTAAATACGTTCCGTCTATATTAAATTGGACTTTTTTTGATGCTAATTTTTTAGGAAGTACAAAAGAAGATTGCAGTGGTGAAGGAGCGTGCTGGGTATTTGTTAGAGTTTGGTTCAATAGATTTATGTATGGAATGTACCCTGACGCTGAGCAATGGCGAATAAATATTTCTTTTTTAGTTCTGTTTGTTTCCATAGGTTCAATTTTTATTCTTCCTCTTAAATTTAAGAAATATATAATTTTATTTTTACTTTTTATTTTTCCAATAATAGCTTTAAATCTTATCTCTGGAGGAATATTTGGCTTAAAATGGATTGAAACTGGAGCTTGGGGAGGCCTGTCCCTAACTTTTATAGTCTCAGCTTTTGCATTAATTTTTTGTTTTCCAATAGGTATTTTCTTAGCGCTAGGAAGAAGATCTGATTTACCGGCAATAAAATACTCTTCAATTGGATTTATAGAATTGTGGAGAGGAGTTCCGTTAATAACTGTTTTATTCATGTCTGCAGTAATGTTTCCTATGTTCTTGCCTGACGGAACTTACATGGATAAATTAATGAGAGTCATTATTGCTATAACATTGTTTGAAGCAGCCTATATGGCCGAAGTAGTAAGAGGTGGCTTACAAGCGCTACCAAGAGGGCAATATGATGCAGCAAAATCTTTAGGCATGGGGTACTGGAGAATGCATTTTTTAATAATTATGCCTCAAGCATTAAAATTAGTAATACCAGGCATAGCAAACACTTTTTTAGCACTGGTAAAAGATACACCATTAATTTTTGTTGTAGGGTTGCTTGAATTAGCAGGTATGATAGGTTTAGCTAAAACAAACCCTAAATGGTTAGGTATGGCTACTGAAGGCTATGTCTTTGCCGCTTTCGTTTTTTGGATTATATGTTTTTCAATGAGTCGGTATAGTCAAAATTTAGAAAAAAAATTAAGTACTGAGAAATAAAATGTCAAATATAATTGAATTAAAAAATGTAAATAAATGGTTTGACAAGTTTCAAGTTTTAAAAGAAATCAATCTTGAAGTTAAACCCAAAGAAAAAATAGTTGTATGTGGGCCGTCTGGTTCAGGCAAATCTACTTTAATTAGGTGTATTAACAGGCTTGAAGTGCACCAAGAAGGATCTATCGTAGTAGACGGTAGCGAGATTTCCGAAAACACTAAAAATATAGAAAAAATTAGAGCAGAAGTCGGAATGGTATTTCAACAATTTAACTTATTTCCACATCTGTCAATTTTAGACAATTGTTCGCTAGCTCCAATTTGGGTGAAAAAACTTACTAAAAAGAACGCTGAAGAATTAGCTATGGAAAATTTAAGAAGAGTACAAATTGAAGACCAAGCATTAAAATTTCCAGGCCAATTATCAGGGGGACAACAACAAAGAGCAGCAATAGCAAGAGCACTATGTATGGAACCAAAAATAATGTTATTTGATGAACCCACTTCAGCCTTAGACCCTGAAATGATTAAAGAAGTTTTAGATGTTATGGTTGATCTTGCAAAAGCAGGAATGACAATGATCGTTGTAACTCATGAAATGGGTTTTGCAAAAGAAGTAGCTGATAATATGATATTTATGGATGAAGGGCGTATTGTTGAGAAAGCTAAGACTAAAGTTTTTTTTGAAAATCCTGAATCAGATCGAACTAAGCTTTTTTTAAGTCAGATATTATAACCATCCAGGCACCGGTAAATTCTTACTTTTTAAAAATTCTTTATTATAAATTTTACTCGCATAACGTTTTCCTGGATCACATAAGATAGTTACAATATTATGTCCAGGACCCATTTGTTTTGCAAGTTTTATTGCACCAGCAATATTTATTCCGGACGATCCACCTAATTCTATGTTTTGATTTTCCTTAAGTTTAAAAATTATATTTAAAGCTTCTTCATCAGTGATTTGAAATGCATCATCAACTAAAGCTTTTTCAAAATTTTTTGTAATACGGCCATTTCCAATACCTTCTGTAATAGAACTACCTGAGTTTTCTAGTTTTTTAAATTTAATGTGAGAATACAAAGATGAACCCATTGGGTCGCTCAATGCAATTTTAATATTTTTATTTTTTTCTTTTAAACCAATAGAAACACCTGCTAAAGTCCCACCTGTACCAACAGCACAGACAAATCCATGAACCTGACCTGCGGTTTGAGTCCATATTTCGTTCGCAGTTGTTTTTATATGAGACTCTGTGTTCATTAAGTTGTCAAATTGATTAGCCCAAAGAACACCATTCATATTTGAATCAGATAGTTTTTCAGCAACTTTTTTTGACTGCTTTATATAATTATTAGGGTTGCTGTAAGGGACTGCGTCAACTTCAATAAGTTCAGCCCCCAAACTTTTAAGGATCTCTTTTTTTTCAATAGATTGAGTTTTCGGAATAATAATTTTTAAACTTAAACCATATGCTTTTGCTACAATACCTAAACCTATTCCAGTATTTCCTGCAGTACCTTCTACAACGACACCACCTTCTTGAATTTTTTTTTTTTTAATAGCATCTTCAACTATAAACAAGGCAGCTCTATCTTTAACTGACTCGCCTGGGTTAAAATACTCAGCTTTTCCGTAAATATTGCAACCAGTTAATTCACTGGCTTGTTTTAATCTTATTAATGGTGTATTTCCTATTTGTTTTAAAATACTACTTTGATCCATGTCATTAGATATATGAAAAAAAATCTTCTTTCAATTATATTAATTTTTGTGTTAACCACACAGGCATTATCACATATCAGTCATTATCAAAATTTTAATTCATTGGAATATGAATTATTTAGAAACAATAAATTAATCGGTTACCATGTATACAAATTTGTAAAAGAAGAAGACAAACTGAAAGTAAAAAGTGTTATAAATTTTAAAATTACAAAATTGGGTGTAGATTTATATAAATACAATGCCACTAGTGAGGAAGTATATAAAAAAAATCAATTAATTAAATTTTCGTCGAATACACATCAAAATAAAAAAATTAAAAATACTGAAATAAATTTTAATATAAACAGAGATAATTTAATAATTACAGGTTCAGAAAACCAACTTATTTCTCCAAAAGAGTATCCAGTCGGAACATGGTGGAACCATGAAATAGCTCAAGCAAAAGCTCAAATTAGTGCAATATCAGGAAGAATTATTAGGCAAAAAGTTACCTTTATAGGTAAGGAACAAATAAATCTATACGGTAAAGATTATGAAGCTTTACGATTTAACTTTTCCTCAAGCGATACTAGTTTACCTGAAAATAAAAAACTGAATACTGATGTTTGGTATGATGAAAAAACAAAAATTTGGCTTAAGGCTGCTTTTGATAAAACAGGTTACTGGGAATATCGATTAAAAAGTAATAACTAAAGAATTATTAATTAAAATTTTTGTATACTTGTCAATAGTTTTTTATCTTAAATTAGATACTTTTCTGGGGCATAAAAATTACTTTTGACATGTATTATTTCTTGCACTCAATTTAAATTTAAGGTTAAATTTATTTTTTTATAAAATAAAACTAGTTAACATATTAAAAATTTTAACATAAATGGAAAAAAATTTTAACATTCACTTAGGAAAAAGACTAAGAATCCGAAGGCTGTCACTTGGGCTTACTCAAACAAAAGTGGCTGTAGCAATTAACGTAACCTTTCAGCAGATTCAAAAATATGAAAAAGGTACTAACGGTGTTAGCTCAAGTCGATTAATGCAACTTTCACAATTTTTGAATGTACCAATTACTTATTTTTACGAAGAGTATAAAGATTATACAAATGTTAGTTTAGAAGAAGGAAATATTGAAAATTCTGAAAATTTAAATTTTTCATTCTTATTAAAAACATTTTCTAATTTATCTAAAGATGAAAAAGATAAAATCTTAAGAGTTTTACAGAATAGTGATTCTTTAAATAAAACTGGGTAATTTGGCTCCTCGGGCAGGACTCGAACCTGCGACCAATTGATTAACAGTCAACTGCTCTACCAACTGAGCTACCGAGGAATAAAAGCAACATACTTTTTTTAAAAAAATAAAACAACCAATTTTTTCAAATTTATAATATAATTGTTTTTAAATGAAAAAACATTTAACAGCAGTAATACCTGTCAGAAAAGGCTCTCAAAGAGTCAAAAATAAATCTTTCAGAAAATTCAATAAAAAAAGTCTTTTAGAATATCATATAGAAAAATTAAAAAAAATTAGTTCAATTAATGAAATTGTAGTGAATACTGACTCTTCAGAGGCAATTTCTCTAGCTAAAAAAATGAAGGTTAACTATTGGAAAAGAGAGAAATATTACGCAAGCTCCTCATGTACAAATAGTGAATTTTGGAAACATATTGGGGAAACCACTAATAGTGAGTTTGTGATGTTTACTAATTGCACTAATCCATTGCTAAAAATATTTAGATATGAAGAAATAATAAAAAAATTTAATACAGTTAAGAATAAATTTGACAGCATTAATACTGTTACACCTGTAAGAGATTTTTTATGTCAAAACAACAAAGCTATAAATTTTAAAACAAATAAAACTCCAAACTCCCAAGATCTTCCAAATATTTCTAAACTAAATTTTGCAGTTAACATCTTATCTAGAGAAACTATGATTAAAAGAAAAAGTGTTTTAGGTAAAAGACCTTTTTTTTTCGAAATTAGTCAGCTTGAGTCATTGGATGTTGATACAAAACTAGATTTTCAATTCGCTGAGTTTTTGCATAAAAAAAATTTCTAATTTTAAAAAATGGAGGCCACGCCCAGAATCGAACTGGGATGGAAGGATTTGCAATCCTCTGCGTAACCATTCCGCCACGTGGCCAACTATGTCTACAAGGCTCAAGACTTAGGTAACTACTGGACTTTATACCATCAGGGATTATTTTATCAACGATGAGTATGCTGAAAAAACTAGTGCCAATGTCCCAGTAATGTCCCAGGAAATCCCTCTTGATAACATACTGTTTTATTGAAAAAAAATTTTATCAGCTAAGAAAATAAAAACGATTTATGAGTGGTATCGACAGGCTTCCA
>Ga0307986_10002631_pt1 | contig 12790 bp, 14 predicted proteins | sample EllFjometageno82_FD_203170 | JGI IMG/M metagenome (GOLD analysis project Ga0307986, IMG submission 203170) | Marine microbial communities from Ellis Fjord, Antarctic Ocean - #82 | ecosystem: Environmental > Aquatic > Marine > Unclassified | place: Southern Ocean | collected 2014-10-09
GTTCACAATTGCTGTCCAAACATGCCCTTTATTGGCTCTTTCAGCTTTTCTGTCCTCTGTCCACTGTGCTCTCTTTGCAGCGTCTAGCTCTCTAGTCCGTCTCATTGAAGGCTTTTCGTAATACTGCTTCGATCTAAGTGTTAGCATTGTGTCATCATCCTTAAGCTGGCGTTTTAGATATTTCATAGCTTTTTCTAGGGTACCTGGACTTTCATCCGGTACCTTTACCCCTAATCCACATCCTGGGAGATAGAAATCCTCTCTTCTGTGTCTTTTGCCGTTAAATGGTCGTTTTTTGAAATTACCATCTCTACTTTGATTGTTGTTTTTAAAGTTTCTTTGCATTGTTTTGTTTTAGTTAAACGTTTAATTACTATAATATAAACAAAAAAAATGACATATAAAAATATATGACACTTAATTTCAATATTGTGATTTTTTATTTGTTTACTATATCTCTGTATTCACCATCGTTAACTTTCTTAGCCATTTGCAACAATTCTCTGTAATAATCTTTGACTTCCTTCATATAATTTGCAACGTAATCGCGTCTCCAGTTATCACCATCATCAGTTGAAGGATTTTTCTTTTTGTCTTTTTCTTCTGCCGCGAATTCTTGCTTGTATCTTACGTATGAGTCAACCATTCTAGAATATCTATCAGTTACAGTTTTATATGTATCCCATGATGTTTGATATTTACCCTGTTTAAGCATCTGAGTATTTTTATCTATGACCTGTTGGACTACCTTTGATGCGTCGGCCATAAGCTTATCCATGCCTTCTGCTCCAGTTGCTGCTACTTTAATAGTTAAAGCTTTCTTGTATCTCGCATTATTCGCATTTGCAACCTCTCTAGCGGATACTAGGGCTGCGGCACCTCGTTGTGCTTCTTTCCTAGATGCCTTTAGATCGTCAGTAGTTGGAATCTTTTTTAAATCTATAGTAATTACCTCATCAGATAATTCAACAAATCTTTTATAGTTATGGATTCCCTCTAGACCTTGGCCCATTGCATCTTTATCACTTTTACGTCTAATTGATTTTTCGCCACTTACACCAGGTTTATCTTTTTGTTTATTTGCAGTCCATCTAGCTGATACAACGTGGAGTTTTTCTTTTCCTCTTGTTACGCCTATAAGTCCTGGGGAAACGGAGTAATCCCAACCACCATTATTGTATACATTGTCTTTGGCCTTGTTCACAAAGAAAAAGTTTATTTTTGAAGAATCTGGTCCTTTGCCGAATGCTTCTTCTGGGGCGTGGGCCCAATCTATATTACTAGTCTTAGCCATTCCTTGGAAAAATTTTGCATCATTTCCCTTTAATCTACCATATAGTTTTCCAGCGGAAACTGACTCAAACTTTTCCGTTAAAATTCCGGCCTGTTCCGAAAGTACTGCAGCAATAGTTTCCTGTACTAATTTTCTGAATTCAGATTTCTTCATTATTTTATCCCTTGTGATTTTTGCCAATCTTTTATGTCGAAGTTTTCCTTATTAATTGATTTTGAAACGGCTTTTCTCCTGTTTGCCAAGTATTCATCAGATTTGTCAGTATCTCCGTCATTGTCTATATCACCATCTTCTTTACCGACTGGATCTAGTTTTTCAGACAATTCGTAGTATCTATTAAGTTTTCCGCCTAAATCTTCATATAGCGATTCTAGTCTTTGTTGTAATCCGGCCATTTCCAAGGCTGTTTTTTCAAAAAGATTCGCAGTATTATTTAATTCCTTAACGTCTCTTTTAACAGTTACACCGTCAAACCAATCTTCAGTTTCAGATACAATATAATTTCCTGCACTTTCTGAGAGTTTTTTTATTGACTCAATAACCTCAGTTAAATCGTTGTCTCTATATATACTCTTTCCAAATTCATTAAATTTAGATACAGCTTCTATAAACGTTGATTTTTGGTCTGGGCTTAGATTATTTTCTAATATTATGTTTTTTAATTTCATGACTTACCTCTTTAATACGTATATTGTTGTGTTTGTAGCTGTAGATGTTGCACTAAATATTCCTATTTCATGTATTACGCCTAAAGCCATTCCTCCTAGCTCCAATACACCTCCCTTTGCAAGCGTGACTGATCCATGTGTGGATCCAGAAATAATAAACCCTGCCGCACCTAATCCGCCATTTTGTGCGCTTCCTTGTCCACCAACAGAAGCTGAAAAATGGACAACACCATTAGTTACAGCTACTACCTCATTATATTTGCCCCAAGGACCAAATTTATCTATATTTTCGTTCATACCCATTAGTGATCTCCACAGCGACAAGATTTCTTGCTGTTAGACGGAATTTCACATTTACCCGTCATTTCGCAAAGAATATCTGAAACTAAATTATTTATTCTATTATATTTGACTTCTTTAATTGTTTTTTTATTTACGCTTTCGTTCATAGAAGAAGGAGCCATGAAAGCTCCATGGGTTGATGGGTTAGAAACAAAGTCCCAACATATAAGTTCAAAATCATCTTTTACTTGGACGGAACCGCCATCTTCACTTAATTCTTCTACACTTCCCAGCCCTCTACTACTAATGCCAAGTTTTATTCCAGCCTTTAGTAATTCTTTAAGAATGTTTCCAGCTGGAGTACCAAGTATTTCTACTTTTCCCATTACGTCATCGCCTTTCCACCATACATCAGTTACGTTATGAGAAACATTCTGTAAATTTACGACTGAACTTTCTGGGTGATCCAATTCGCCTAATGCTCTACGTTCCTTTATCTGTACACGTGTGTAATTTTTAACTTCGCGCATTAAAATTTCCTTAGGATATACTCTTCCGTTTTGATTTTTTGCGTCAGCTCGTTGTAGGCAGCCAGTAACAATAACTCTTCCATTATTTTTCTGCTCAGATTCATTTATCATCTGGGAACTAACCTCGAATGGAGTGTAATCTATTAATAATCTTTTAGACATTTCTTATCCCACTATTTATATACGCTGAAGTTGTTGCTCTCCTATTTAGTAGGTCTGCATACATCTTAGTTTGCTTGTGCATTGGTAAATTCCAACCACTAATGTTTTTTCCTTCATGCATAAATGATTTATTTTTAATATCGTTCCTAAATTGTTGCCAAGTTATTTGTTTTTCCATATTTATCCCGCTATTTCTCTTAGTTTTCTAGAAACAGTCAACAATCTTTCAGCTATTTTATTTATTCTTGGGCCGGTAGATTTCCAATATGTAGTATTCGTTACACCAGCTTCTTGCTTTAGCTTGTTTGTCCTATTTATTATTCTTTCTATTTCGAATAAACGCTTATTTATTTCCTTTATTGCGCCGTTTACCTTTTGCTTAGAATTTTTAGTTTCATCGCTTTTAAACGATTTATAGTTTTGGTCGTAAATTTCCCCAACAATTTTGTATCCTGTACTATTTGTTGAGTTTTTTCTCTGTTTGGATTTGGATTCGTCAGTATCGTCTGAAAATGCATTTGGCGTTTGATATCCTGGCGTAGATGCTGTTGTGGAAATTTCATCTATTTCTTCCTCAGTACCTCCACATTCGTCGCAAAGTATTTCGTCAATTATTTGTTTTAATTGTTTACTTATCGACATTTGTAAATTCCTCTAGTAATTCGTAAACATTCATCATAGTTATGAGGTATGTTTCAGATATTATGTTTGCTCTTGCAACCCTTTTTAGTTGATTGGCCACTTCTTTTAATTTAATTGCAATTATCTTATTGTCTGTTTTATTTGCAAAATTGTTAATTTTTACAGACGACCGTTTTGCCTCTATGTTTACATAGCTGGTCAATTTTTCGCTTTGACCGCCAATGTATGTCTTAAGTAACTCTTTCTGAGGAGTATTTAATGCTGTTCCATATGTTTCATTAAATTTTTCCAAAAGAACCCTATAGCTCAATAGTCTCATAGACTTATCTTGGGTTGAGAATTCTTTAATTACCCTATCTTGAGTTGTCTTTGGAGTCATCGTTGAAACATGTTCAACAATTGTTTCCCTGCAGGTTAGAATGGCCTTTGGATCGTTTACTCTTGCTGATCCTATGGATTCGAATAATTGATAGATTGAAGCGTTAAGTTTATAATTATTTATTTGAGTCTTAAAAAACGACTCTAACGGATAATGCTTGCCTATTTCTTTTATTAAATTGTATTTTTGACGCTTTAAAACTGGCTGAGATAATTTTGATCTCTCAGTCAATACAACATCTAGAAATCTCTCAGCCTTTTTATCAGCACTAAATTTTTCTCTTATTAGAGAATTATATAGATCCAATTCTTTCTTTAGAGTAGATTTTTTCCCAAAATACTCCTTTACTATTTTTAAAGCCGGAGATTTTTCTACCCCGTTCAAGGTGTCTGATGTTATTTGTCTAACTAGTAGTTCAAATAACACGCCAGTGTTTTTTACCTTAGAATGTTTTATATTTCTTGCCACAAAAAGTCTCCCTTTTCAGTACATACTTATATTCATATATAAATATATTAAAATTTCTGTTATGTTAAGTCTTTATCTATTAAATTAGACTCATCTAACATATCAGCCTTTTCTTTCAATACAGATCGCTTATTTTTGAATAGGTCTATAGAATTAGCAATTTCTCGAGCCAAAGGGTTACCACCCTTGTATTTATGCTTCATTCCTCTATCTCTATTTTTAACGTCGCGTTTCATTGTTTCGTTACCAAGTGGATCTCTTCCACGTACCCCGTTGTCTGTTCCATAATAATCTGCCTCGACTGGTCTACCAACTGATTTGTCAGACTGTCCGTCTCTACTTTTTCGAGTATCGCCAGATGCTCTTAGCTGATCTTGTTTATTTTTTTCCCTAGCTTCATCTTGGACCGTTGGTTCTTTTGCTGGATCTTGGCCTTCATTTTCTATAGCGCCTAGCCTGTATTTTTGTATACTGTCTTCGACAACTTTTTCTCGTTCTGTAACAACTTCTTCTTTGGACATTCCAAATATTTTGTCGTATACCCAATCTTCAGATAACATTTGGCCGGATTTCATATCGTCTGCTAATCTATTTTTAGACGACCAAAGCTCTATTTTTTCCTGCTCGGCTATTGTTGATGGATTTGTTAAATCCAGTTTAAAGTCAACCAAATCTGCGTCTGTGTATCCTTGCGTGTACAAGTGGACAAGTGCTATTTTTGTTAGTTCCGATGTAGCTATTCTCTGAATTCTTTCAATTGTTCGAGCGAATCTAACGTCTAGGGCAGCTAGTGTAGCTTTACCGTCTACAGCTTCCTCGTAACCTAAGAAGGATTTTGGTACTCTTAGCGCTGCCATCATTCTGTTTTTAAGGTATTCTATATCATCTGTGCCTGTCCATTCTAGTCCACCAAGATCTTCAATTCCAGTTCCACTGTTTCCGCCTCTTGTTGGTAAATAAAAATCTTCCAACATGTTTTGGAGGTTAAATTTAAGGTTGTAATCACCAGTGTTTTGGTCTATATACGGAGTCTTTTTCATCCTATTTATTACCTGTTGCATGTAATTATCTACTTCAGCAGGGGGAATGTTACCTATATCAATATTGAAAACCCTCTTTGATGGGGCTCTCATTATACGATGAATCATCATGGCATCTTCCATAAGAGTTAATTGCTTCCAAGTTTTTCGTGCACCTTCAAGAACAGATTTACCATACGGTAAAAAGTTTGTATCACTAAGCATTCTGAAGTGGGCTATTTCGTAATTTTCAAAATATTTTTTTGCGCCAGCTGACTTATGGTGGGTTGTTGAACCACCAAAAGATGGGTCATGTAAAAATCTTACGTATTCTGGTCTGTCTGGATCGGTTCCTTCTTCTCTAGCTACTTCGTATACAGATATGGGTTGTACACCAGTTACACCAACTTTTTCTAAAATATCCATTTTAAGATAAAAGTCTCCGTATTTAACCATGTTGCGTATCCATGGCCATAGGTTAAACTCAATATTTAATACGTCATAAAATAAATTATTAAGTATTTCCTTTATTTCTTCCTTACCCGTGGTTATTTTTAATATATCACCAAATTCATTTTTTATAGTTGATTCGTCAGAATATATGTCTAGGGCAGAAGAAATTATTGAATCGCTATCCATAGTCTCGTATTCAGAGAAAAGTTCCAATCTCATTTGGGCAAAAGCGTTGTTGGGGTTATATACGCTATTGGTTGCACTGCTTGTGTGGATCCTATTAAACCTATCTACCAGCGTGTTTGATGCTAAATTACCTGTTGACTGGAGCCTTGACGGATCCACAACCTTTAATTTGTTGTCGCCAACCTTTCTAACAACTGTTGAAGTTGAAAAAGCTGTCTTTAATCTTCCAAAAAATGTTTTGTCTGCCATAATTTTCCTCTATAACCTATTTAATTAACCAGGTTAAATCTTCGCTTGATCCACCAATCTGTTGCTTCCATGGATTACTATTTAAACCTGTGTTTGTATAAATTCCGCCACCCGATTTTCCAATCTTGGATATTGCCAATTTATCTAACTCTATACCTTGCTGCTTTAACTTTAACGCCGTATCCCTTACCCACATTGCTATACCGAAAGCCATGACTAAGTCATCATTGTATCCTCTTTGGGCTTCCGCTTTGCTTCCGTTCCAAATAAAAACTCTGAGCTCTTCAATTAGCCTATTAGACCTAATCGTGCACGCTTTTTCTCTTAAATAAATATCAAGCTTGGAGATTAAAAGTGGCCTGGTCTTGGCTGAAGTTGTAAATCCTGGGGTCATTTGGCTTTTGTCCTTTAAATCATATCCCTTAGTTAATTGAGTTGTTGCGTCTACAACCCCTTCATTTTTAAACGTGTAATATAAATTTTTATATCCTCTATCAATTGCGCTCTGTATGGATCCGAAACCTACACTAGCATTTTCAATAACCAATAGTGCGTCATTATATTCTGAAGCTACACCCACTAACATGTTTCCGAAATCTTTTGGTGTTAGTTGTCCTCTGTATTCTGCTACCTGTGTTATTGTTTCTACATCAATCACATGGAAAGTTGAGAAATCACTACCATCACCTCTAGCAACATCGGCTACTACTATATAGTTTTTACTATAGTCACATGATTCCCAAATCCAATAATTTCCATCAAATCCTCGCTTTTCCCTTGGCTCCTGTACTTGTGATTCTTTATACCATTCAAGTATACTTCCGTCTACTACAGCATTACCTGAACTAATGAAGTCGCAGTCACATTCTTGGGCAGCTAGTTTTGGACCGAGCAAGTCGTCTTGTTCGGCGCGCCAAGTTTTGTTTCTTTCTGGGTGAACAGACCAATGTAATCGTATAGTATTAAAGTTATTTGATCCATCTTCCGCTTTCACCCATGTCTTGTGGAAGAAATTACCTATACCATTGGGAGTAGAAAGAACAATGGCTTTACCACCAGTTGCCAATGTTTGTTGGGATGATGCCCATATTTCTTCTATGCCTTTAATAAATGCTGCCTCATCAATTATTAGTAATGATAGTGCTTCTGATCTACCAGCATCTCCAGAACTTGAAACTGCCTTTATCTGTGAGCCATTCTTAAATCTTAAGCTTAATTTATTATCTTCAACAGTAGTTCCCTTTAGCCAGCTAGGTAAGTAGTTGTGCATTTCCCTAACCTTTGTTACCAGATTTTTAGCTACTTCTTGTTTTGTTGCAATTACAAGTACATTCTTATCCTCTTGAAACAACATGAGCCATAAAGAATAGCCTGCTGATATTGTGGATATTCCAAGTTGTCTTGATTTTAATATGATATTGTAGTCGTTGTGTTGGAATTCTTGTAAAGACCTTTCTTGAAACGTATATAGGTTAAACGGAATTCTTCCCCTGGTTGGGTGTTGGATTTGGCAATACTTCTTCATAAAATACACAGGATCCTTTGCGCATTTTAAGTATTCTTCCTTTATTACTTCCTTAAGAGACTTAGTCTTCTTCATATATATAAATATATATCTAAGACAATTTTAGTTCTTATTTCTTTCTTTTTTCAAACGATCTTCCACCAAAGTATGCTCCAATAGTCGTCATTAAAACTAATTGCAATAAATCTGTCCATTTTTCTTCAACATTAAATGATAATGCTCCTGCGTCAATGAATATCATTAGCATTGTACATATAACTAGAAAAACAAGTACTAAGGGTCTTACATTTTTAGATAACCATGAATCCGAATTCATATCCGATTTCCATCGATCAGTAATATTTGATTCCATTTTTGTTTCATAGTCTGAAACTAACTGTTGTATTTTTTGTTCAGCAGCAAGTTTTTCCTCCTTAGATGTATGTAGGTTATCCAATACTCCCCCTACGCCTTTTACTAATTCAGCTGCTCCTCCTGAAAATAAGTTTGCTAATATACTCATGATTATTCTCCTTTATTTAGTATTCAAACGGGGGAGTACTATATTGCTTTGTACTTACTGCCGCCCATCCATTTTTTATTTCATAGTACCAAAACTTTTTAGTTTCAATCACTTTAAATTTACCGTTTGGGGTCTTAATGCTCTTGTATCCACCCCTAGTTAGATATTTTGTTACTGGTACCCCGTCAGGCCATTTTTTATCAGTGAATTGAGCCTGTACAGATTTACCATCGCCTGTTGCATTGTGTACTTTCGCAGTTATACCTTCGCCGTTCATTTCCTTAGTAAACTCGTCAACTGAAGATTCTTGTAAGATGCCTTCGTTGTGGCTTATAGCTTGTGTTTCATCTAAGTCTATTGGTTCCGACGTTACTGCTTGGTTAAAGTCTGATTCTGCGCTTTGTACTTGCTTGTGTAGTGTTATTAAGGACTGTTTTAAAGCTTCTTTCTTTTTAGCGTCTTTTTCCCCAACGAACCTTTTTCTAAGTTGCTGTTGTTTTAGCTGAATTGATTGGAGTGCTTCAACAGCTTTGGAAAAGCGCTTTGTTATGGAAGCTTCTCTTATTACAGAAGACACTTCTTCTGTTAGTATTTCTTTAAACCTTTGTATATTCATATCTCAATCCCAAAATAATTATTCTTACTATGCTACAATAAATATAGAGCTAGTCTGTGTTATTCATCTTTTTTAGCTTTGAAGTTATTTTTTCTTTAATTTTGACAAGGTTTTCGTTAATTACCTTTGATATTTCTGCTTTATTTTGATTCGACCAATCTTCAATTTTTCCAGTTTCAGTGATAAAGCCCTTTCTGTTTGTTTGGTCTATGAATTCTTGGGCTAGTATAGCAAGGTCATCAACCATATCTAGTGCGTTATTGGAAACTGCCGCGTTTTCAAATTCTTTCCATTTTCCAGAAGTTTTTAGTTTTGTTTCAACACTCAACCTGCAACTAGAACATTCACCATAAAGTTTCCAGAATAGAGTATCTAATTGTCCTCTTAAATGTTTATCATTACATTTTGGGCAAAACAAAGGCATTACCGCCGAGTTTCTAGCCTTATCTAATTTTGTTAGGGTTTGTGTAATTCCGTTTTTTATTGTCCAAGTTTTTCCGCGTTCTTGCCAAACATCTCCTTCAGTATGCTCTCCTATGCTTTTGCCATAACCTACTTGAATTTTAGTTTTTTGTCCGAATTTTTTAGTAACTAGATTTCTCATCCTTTGAACTTTGTGTTCTGGAATATATTTTTTCATAACCTTTTCTCCTTTAAAATGTCATCATACCTGTAATTTGGTTTACTGGGGCAAATGCGCCTGTTAATTTATATGTGTTTCCTTTATATATGAAAACTAATCCTTCACTTGGAATTATAGTTTTAAATCCGCCAATGGAGGCAATTTTATGTAATTGTTGGGTCATTCTATTTAATTTCTTAAGGTCTCCACCCTTTCTAACATCAGTAATTGCTTTGGCAACCTGTTTTCTTACGTTTTGTATTGCTTTATCTGGATTTGCCGCTAAGAATCCCTCTACATTTTTCAAAACTTCGGCTCCTAATTCAAAAAATAAAGATTCGAACGGGAGCATATTCTTTTTTACCTGATCTGCATGTTTTAGCTTGTCAAACTCTTTTGCTTTTGATAGCATTGATTCGTCGGATATAGTTTTTCTATCCAATCTAAACGATTTGTCAAAAAATGCCCAACGTTTAACCAATCCCATTTTAATTGTATTATCAACAATTCCCATTTTTGTATCAACAAAATCTTCCCACCAAGCTTGATGGTATTCTGCGAATGATGATGTGTCTTTCATGGCAAACTTATTCATTAGTTTATTTAACTTTCCAGTAAAATATGGTTTTTTGGCAGAGTAGTCTTGATGTGGATTCAGTTTTAATACTTTAGGTCCAATAACCGAAAAATTCTTCTGTACAGTTTGGTTTGTTTGAGCAATCATTCCAGCAAGAATTCTGGCTCCATCTGAAACTGATCCTATGGCTTTGCCATCCTTATATTGTAATACATTATGGAATTGTAGATATGGCGCGTCATAAGTAATAACGTTTGCTGAAGCAGGAAACATAATTTCCATATTTACCCAATTATTACCATTATCAAATATTTTTTCTTGCTGTTTGGGATTAAGACTGCCTATTGCTTTTGCTAAGTCTTTCATGGCAAATGTAAATGCTTTTTCAATATTACCTCTACCTTTGAATTTTGCCGCGACAGCTTTGTAGTCCATTCCACCTCGCTTAAGGTCTCCAGTATTTCTTGCAGCTAGCATTTTTCCATTCCAACTAATAAATAGGTTTTGTCCGTCTGTTTTTTCTGTTGCTGCTTTTTCTAGGTCAAGATTTCCCTGTAATGATAAATCTATAATCTTTTTAAAGTCACCAAAGGTTAGTCCTTTATCATCAAATGGATGGGCCATGTGGCCATATGCTCCTCCTTCGATTAATAATATTTGATTTGACAACCATTCGCCAAGAGATTCTTTCACGGTATTTATTCCTGACGGTTTTTTAATGATTAAATCGGGTTGTGTATATCCCTTGGATTTCTTTTGTTTTGCCAATGTTTTTTGAACCTTTGTAACGTCTTTGTTCGGCTTTATTGGTTCCTTCTTAGATGATTTTATTGAAGTGGTGGCACCCAAGAAGTTTAGAAATTCATAGCCGGCTGATTTTGCGAGGTATTTTGCCCATCTACTCCATCTATCATATGCATCACGACCCTTTTTATCTTGCAGATAATTTGTTCCTGCTGCTATTCCTTTATCTCCTGTAGCGGGAATTCCAGCTGGGAAATATGTTACTGCTCCTGTGGGACCATTTGGAAAGGCTGTACCATGTTGAAAAAATTCTATGTCGCCAGATATATAATCCAATACTTCCATGCCCATTCTGATGGCTAATGCTTCAGTTGAGGTCTTATATGCTTTTTGAGTACCATAGAAAAATCTTGGTCCGTCATCTACATCAGCTTGATTCAGGCCTGCCTTACTGGATTCAGATATTATATCAAGTATTTTGCTTGTTGCGCAAAAGTCTTCCATTGTTTCGTTCATTTTTTCAAGCTTATGGGTTATCATGTCGTAATTTTTGGAGTGGCCGAAAATACCTTTAAATATTTTTAATTTTTCTTTCTTTTCTAAGCTATTATCGCCCAATGCTTTTCTAATTGCTGTGCCACTCATTTCACCGTATCCTGGCACCTTTAACGAGACATGAGGGGCTATAATTGTATATGCACCTTCTTTATATCCAACGTCAGCTTTACCCTTCCAAGGTTTAAAGAATTTACCGCCAAGTCTGCTTGCGTCTTTGGCACCAACCATAAATACAGCTGCCGTAGTTTTAGGGTCGTATTTTTTTAGTATTTCTTCGGCCGCATATGGATTTTTTACCTTAGTTACATTTGATATTCCGTGGGAATTTATTATCTTCTTCTTTTCGGCAAAAGAGAATGGGGATTTTGGTAAATCCACCAGGCCACTAGTTGCAACATGTGAGATTTTAAATTTTGACTGTAACCATTCGTAAGCTTTTGCGTGATGGGCACCCATTGGTTGAAATCTACCTGGGTATATTGCGACAATAGTTTTAATGTCGGAATTTTCCAATATAATATTATCTGCTAGCCAATTACCTAAGCTCATGATTTTCTCAAATCTAATTCTTTTTTGATCCAAAGTTTAGCAACATGGTTTTGTATTGGTCTACTAACAAACTCTCTGGCGTTTGCTTTTACAACGTTTTCAAAATCTTTATATTCTGAGTTATCAACAATCAACATGTTGTTTGCGCCAAATAGAGCTTGAAACTTGCCCAGGTTATTATTTACAGCTTGCCAAGATTTTTTTACCAACTCTGTGGGAAGTGTTCGTTCTCTGTTATAATTTCTTTCAAGAGCAACGTCTAAGTCTGTGTTTACAAATATCATAAAGCAATCATAGCCTGCGGACTCAAGTTTTTTCTTTTGTTTAGCTATATTAGGATAATTTTTACCTGTTCCGTCAATAAGTAAGCCGAGTCTTCCATTAATATAATTTTTAAGGGCAGCGTCTCTAACTTTCTTACTCTTAGTTCTTAAAGCCATTGCTTGTTCATATTCAGCTGGATTAAGCTTGGCTATATCTTGACTTAGGCCTTTCATTTGTAAATATGTTTCGAAGTATTTGTCACTATTAACGGCTTTTAGTCCCTGGGCAGAAACGAAAGGCATTTTTTCTGGCATCCCAAAAAGGGAGGATGCGGCATATGATTTACCACTACCCGGGCCTCCTGCTGTAAAAACAGCTTTAAATATACCTGGATCGTATACGCCTTCGTTTAATATGTCTTTAAGCTTTATCATTATCGTCCCTATATATTAGTGCATCTTTTATTGTATTTACTTCTTCTATCAATTCGTCTATTTTAGA
>Ga0307986_10002632_pt1 | contig 12776 bp, 9 predicted proteins | sample EllFjometageno82_FD_203170 | JGI IMG/M metagenome (GOLD analysis project Ga0307986, IMG submission 203170) | Marine microbial communities from Ellis Fjord, Antarctic Ocean - #82 | ecosystem: Environmental > Aquatic > Marine > Unclassified | place: Southern Ocean | collected 2014-10-09
AATCTTAAGCTTTAACCCCTGAGTAACAGCGAGTTTAAGATATTGTTGTAATCTTGCGTTGCTATCGATTAACCACTGCAACTGCTCGGCTGGGTTGAAGCTAGAGTTGTGCTCAGCATAAAATTTAGCCACCGAGGCAATTGGCATGGGCTTGCCCATTAAGACATTGGTGTTTGGGTCTTTGTCGGTCATCGCTTGAAGAAATGGCCTATGGAAAATCATCTGTGAATTTGTCTTTGCCCGTGTTGAAACGTACTCAACTAGCTGTGGGCTTGGAATCGATTTGGTTACTACACGATAGCTTTTACTTGGCGTCGTATTGACCGACTGAATCACTCGATCAATATTTCTGTCCAGAATATCAAGGTCAATTACCAGCACAGGAGTGTCAATGCCATTGCCGCGCAACACGCTGTTCATGTTAGAGAAATAATCTGTGTAAGAACCTCCTCTGTCGCTTGGTCGTGAAATGGCGGCCAAGCCTGCAAGGCCAACACCGCCGAGTAACACGTTGCGTCTTGTTACCATTGTTAACTCCCAAATATGCTTTTAAGATGCGTGTTCATTAACTTTCCCTGTGGATCAAGACTACGACGAATCTCTTGAAAGTCTTGCCAATGCCTAGGGTAAAGTTTGGCCAGTTGATGCGAGTCCAAGGTGTGTATCTTGCCCCAATGTGGCCGACCTCCATACTTCAAAAATATTGTTTCAATCACAGCAAATGAGGCCTTAAAATCGAGGTCACCATATTCATGGATCGAAATTGAACATCCGTCCTGCCCCTCAAACATCGACAGCCAAATATCATCAGCTTTTACGTATCGGTACTCTATGGGGAAGCTAAAAGGCAGTTTTTTATCTTTAATCGTCTGCATTATTTCTCTAAGACAGGCTGGACCCTCTGATGCTGGTACCGTATATTCCATCTCTCTGAAACGCACGATTCTTAGATGCGGAAATACTTCAAAGGAGGGGCCAGTACGAATAACATTTGCCTCACTACCTAGAATCATGGTGAGCGCGCTATCATAAAGCGCTTCACCAACCAACGGAATCCACGCTAGTGACTCGAAAACCGTGCGCAGCGCGTTTACTGCCTGCGGATCATCTTCACCCTTATTTACCTCACCTGACTTGGCAATGTCGGTCGCTACCGAGATGCCGACAGACGCATAGGGAATCGCATACAACTCAAAATGGCGATGATTTTCATTTCGGTTCTCAATATCATCCAGCATCTCTTCAAGAGGCTCTATTTTATTGACCTCAGTAAGCTTAAATGGCTTTTGGTTTTGCAGTGTGAATTCAGTAACAATCCCTAATGATCCCGCGGATGCCCGAACCGCATTAAATATTTCAGAATTTTTCTCTTTGCTACAGTCGAGAAGTTCACCTGACGGCGTGGCCAGCTTTAATGCCGTGGCATAGGCACCCATGGAACCAAAATTCTTTCCGGTCCCATGCGTCGAATTAACAATTGCGCCTCCAAGAGCGGGGTAGTCCATATCGGGCATATTAGGAACCGCCTGGCCGATCGAATTGAGTATTGGTCCAAGATCATGCAGTCGTGTTCCAGATTTCACTGTCGCCTGCAGAGTCATTGCGTCATAAGATACTAAACCACTTAAGAGATCGGTTGAGACAAGGGTGTCGTCTGTGGGAACCACAGCACTAAAAGAGTGACCAGCACCAACCGCCCTAACGACACCTTTTGCAGATTTCAGAACTGAAATCAACTCATCAGCAGTTGCGGGAGAGTGACGCCAACTGGGATTACACGCTTGATTGCCAGCCCAATTGGTCCAGGGTAAAGTTTTACCGGAAACAAATTCCAGTGGTGCTTGAGGTTCCCCACCTTTAGGGCTACATGCGCTCATTGCGCCAAAGGTAAGCCCCCCGCCCAAGGCAATAGACTGCTTTATAAAGGTACGTCTTTTCATTTTTTAAACCTATTTATCCGGAAATCCAGCTACCAATCGCATCAATTCCCTTAAATCTTGTTCAGAGCAGGCGCTGCAGTAACCTAATGGAGGCATGCCACGAATACCCAGAACAAGGTTTTTCATAGTAACGTCCTCGCCTTGCTCAATTACAGCTTTCCAGTCTTTAGCGACACCCATTAAAGGGGCAGTCGACTCCGGATTTGCGTGGCACTGAAGACAGTTATTACTGAGTAATTTAATTTGCCTGGCGCCCGGCGCAGCTATCGACGGGCTTATAAATAAGGCACTGACTATAAAAGCAACTAATACCGTCGATCCAAGGACGATTCGAGAGGTCTTATTGTTATTTGAGATTTCGTAATTGCTCATTGACTTTACCAATAAAAATTTACATTTCATGCAAAGCGAGGGTTAACGCTATACACGCCTAGAATAATCAATTTGAAGTAAAACGGTAAGGACGAGTAAGGTAATAATTGGGGACATTTTCGGAAACCTACTGCCTAACAATACTGATTTCATACGCTGTACTGTTTAGTAGCCATGTATCCAGCTAGCCCCAGCCCGCAGGGGCAACCATAATGGTAGCGCTACTTTTCATTTTAGATCTTAATTAGACTAAATAAGACCGGGTGGGTTGGAGCTTGAACTGTATGTTGCCCAATATAGAATTGGTTTACCTGTAGTATTAATCGCCTGAGTAAACGCATGAAACGTTTTGCCACTATACGTTTGCTCCAGCGACAAGCCTACGTCTTTACCTTTATCTATAGCACGCTTAGTTGGATCGGTCTCTACGCCATATCCGGGCGCGTACCAATTTGGGTTTAAAATGACTGACGGCAAGGTGACCCTGTGGTGCGGATACTCATCCGAAATAATCGCCAAAGCTTGCTCCATCATTTTATTACCTACGCTTGCGGTACAGATGTCTAATGGACCAATATGCGACTGCATGATTTGAATGCCAATAACCTTTGTTTTCATGCCAGCTATAACACAGCCTAAGGTAAGCCCCGCCAATGTTGAAGAACTGCCTACAGGCACATAAATTTCAGCTGGTTCAGGGCATTCGCCGTTGTCAATTTGCTGTTTTAACTCCAAGGCTGCATTGATGTAAGCAAAAGTCGCGGCAGCAGTTGCACCACCACCAGGCAGGAAATAGTAGCCAGTATTTAATCGCCTTGGATTTAAATAAAAACGCCTAGCCGCAGAAAATATAGACCCCGAATTAATGACTTTAGCGCCAAAGTGACGCATCAGCGACTGATTTTTCTGTACAAATGATGACTCAGGTTGATTAAATGTAATGACCGTAGACTTCAGTCCTAACTGCTGGCATACCATCGCTGTAGCGACGCCATGATTGGTACCTGTACCGCCAATGGTATAAATATGGTCCGCGCCTGCGGCGAGGACCCCAGGAATGATAAATTCAAACTTACGCGTTTTATTACCGCCATAAATGGGATGACTCAAATCATCTCTTTTCACCCAGGCATTTTCGCCCATCAAATCGATATGCTCTACCGGCGTAGGTAAGGCACACAAGTTTATTGCTGAAATACGAGGATGTAACTTAGGAAAGTAATCAAATAATGGCCACTTACTATCACCCAGTTGAGGAAGCATTGCACCAGTTTGAAAGGCGGACGTAACGGACCTGTTAGCTACAAGATTGGAATCGACCATGGCACCCCCCCAGCCCAACTGACTTCTCTGTTTAATGTTTTTTTATACAAAAATATACGATTGCGGCTATTTAGGTTTAATCCGATAGGCCCACAGTCTGTTTCTGCTCAGTAGTTAATCGCTAGAGTCACCTTGCCGGACGTACTTCGAACTGAATGATGGGCGACTTAATCAGCGATTGAAAAAATACAATTATTTAACATAAAGGCATTTAAGAACTATGCACAAAAACGGGTTGCCTTGGCAACCCGTTTTTGTTCTAACGTTTTCTGAACCAATACTAGAAGTTGTAACGCGCATGTAACTCAAATGTACGCGGCTGGTTAATATTTTTGAAATAGGTCTTATCGAAACCAAAGGAACCTAATGGAACATCATTACCCCATGAATACGTTACCTCTTCGGTCAGGTTTCTACCAACAACGGCGATTGACCATTTCCCACCTATAGACGAAATGCCGACGCGGGCATCCAATTTTCCATAGCTATCGTGGATAAGATTAGAATCCAAGTCATTCCCGATAACCGTATCATCCTGCCAGTTGTAATCAACACCAAGGTCGAGCATCAAAGTATTAGTTATAGGCGCATCGTAGTTCAGACCTACACTGATTGTAGCATCTGGTGCAAACTGTAACGACTTACCACTCAAATCCTGGACACAAGCGCGCTTTCCAGTAGCTGCTTTCGCTGCCAATATCTGATCAACAGAACATGCCGCATTTGGAAACGAATCATAGCTAGCATCGAGGATCGAAAATGCACCGTTGAATATCAGGTTGTCGCTGATCGCCCAGGTAATATCCGCCTCGATACCTTCAACGTTCGATTTCGCTGCATTACCAACAACAAATGCCGCATTGCCATCAAACGTACTTACCTGCACATCGTCGTATCCACTAGTGAACGCTGCGATATTTATACGACCACGCCCATCACCAACCGTTGTTTTGAGACCAATTTCAATTGACGTTACTGACTCGTCTTCAAATTCGGCTACATCCATACGCCCCATGCTGTTATCTTCATCAAAGCCGCCGGCCTTAAAGCCATTGCCTACATTTAAGTACATCATGGCAACGTCACTGACATCCCACTGGAAATTTATATGACCGCTTACGTGCTCTTCATCGCGGCTTAAAAAGTATTCGTGGCGCGTTCCAAGATTTAATGGTCCGCCGTAAAGGTACTCAAACAATCCATTGGGTAGCACTCCACCGAGGTTCTGGACAAAGCCTCTCTTGTCGGCACTCTTCTTATCATTAGAGTAACGCAAACCAGCGGTGGTTCGGAAGGTATCAGAGTGGTGCCACGTGCCTTCGGCAAACACTGACCACGAATCTGAATCTTGCTGGAAAAAATTAATTCCATTGCCGTCTAAAGCGCCTGATGGCAAGCCGCCTCCCAACTGCTGAAAAATGCCCGCTTCAACCGGCGGAAGGCCACTAAACATAACGTATGTGTTTCGATTGTTGCTTAAGTCTTCTGTTGAATAAAAGGCGCCAGCCAGATACTCAAAGTTACCACCCGTAGCCGAACTCCATATGAACTCTTGGCTAAACTGCTCATGCTTCTCGGTACGTCCACGAGCCAACATCTGCAGTGGGCTGTAGTCACTATCCCCGATATTAGTAAATTCGTATTCGGTATAGGCGGTGATCGAACGTAAGGTTGCGTCACCAAAAACCCATTCAGCCGTAATCTGGGCAAGATTAGTCTCGGTATCATCAAATGGTTTTTGTCCAAGTACACCTACGTCGTATGTTTCATAATTCAAACCTGGTTGGAAATTAGCAACACCATAAGTCTTATAGAAAAAAGACGCCGTAGGGCTTGCTTCTGATAGCACCTGTTGCCGACCAACCACATCGTAAGTGCCATGCTCAACTTTAATATCCAGCGTGAGATCGTCAGAAACGTCCCATACAATAGAACCGCGAATGCCGAAATTATCCTGTGTAGGGCCATCATCGCCACCTGCAGCAAGATTTGTAACATAGCCATCATCGCTGTAGGTTTTAGCGACAAGGCGACCGCGTACGTTATCCGATAGTGGACCTGAGACCATCGCCGTAATTCCAAACCCGTCTAACTCGGTCCGAAAACTTGTATCAATATAGCTTTCAAACTCATCGGTTGGCTTGGCTGTCGTTATATTAACTGCCCCTGCAATCGTATTTTTACCGAAGAGAGTGGATTGCGGGCCTTTTAAAACCTCAACTCGCTCAAGGTCCAAAAATTTACCTCGTGCGCTTCGACCACGACCGAAGTACACGCCATCAACAAAGGTACCTACAGACTGTTCAAAGCCAAAATTGACGCCGGAACCAATTCCACGGATAAACAACGAAGACCCTGCTCCACCTTCCCCTATATGAACATTCGGTATATAGCGGGTGAGATCCTCTAAATTCGTAAAGCCTTTAGTAGTAATTTCTTCGCCGCTAATGACAGATATAGCAATGGGTACATCTTGGAGACCAGCTGAGCGTTTGGTCGCAGTTACCACGATCTCGTCCAGCACTTGGGCTGATGAAATTAGCGGGGTAGCTCCAACTGTTACAATGGCCAACATAGCCAATATAGTCGATTTACAGTAATTCATAGTTGTGATTCCTATTTTGATATCAAAAATATGCCTGTTATCTATTTCACTAAACTTGGCTGCACCAAGATTATACTTGCTCCACATATTAAGTATAAAAAATTGCTTTAGTAAGGACGGATAAGGTAACTTGGGGGGACGTTTTCGGAATTATATTTAAATAATGATTAATTCGGCAACTCAATTATGGCCAGTGCACGTACAACTTCTTGGTTCGATCGCCTTGGAGCTGAACAAACACGGGGTCTCCACTGCAACGCTATTGGCAGGCACGGAAGTAACCGAAGCGATTCTTTTTGATTCGGAAAAGACTCTCCCGTACCGCACTGCGCAGTCTATATTGAACAATGCTATAGATCTAAGCCCCATACCGCATCTAGCATTTGTTGTTGCTGCACAACAGTCGCCTTCGAGTCTGGGTGTTTTTGGCTATGGAATAAATTGCTGCGCTAACTTAAGGGAGGCTGTTGAAATCGCAAAAGCCTACCGCAGGGTCTCCAGTACACTGCTACTAGGCCAGTTAGAAGAAGACAGTTGTTATTTTCGTTGGACGGCCACACCACCGACTGAGCTTGGCGCTCTTAAGCAGTTTTTAGTCGAAGAAGAGTTCAGCACTGTCATCCATACCACGGAAATTTTAGTGGGCGAGCCTTTTCAAATTAAGGAAATACATGTTCAACACACCAAGCCAGAATACTCTGATCTATACGACGAAATTTTCAGGTGCCCAATAATTTACTCTTCAGATAGCAATCAAATAGTTCTGCCCAAGCATATTCTGGACACTCCTATTTTAAATGCAAATCCCCTCAGCTCTAAAACAGCGAAGCGCTTATGCGAGGACTTCTTAACTCAAAATCCGACTGTTGATGATTTGATTTTGAAGGTGCGGCAGTTCACGCTCCAAGAGCCGTATTTTGAGTTAAACGAAAGTGCTGTGGCAGGTAAGCTAAATATCACAACCAGAACCCTTAGAAATAGACTCAAAATCCAAGGCACTAGCTATCGAGAAATCGTTGACGGTTTACGAGAAGATATCGCCAAGAATCAACTAGGCAATGAATATATTAGCCTAAGCAATATCGCCGAACAAACCGGCTACAGCGATACTCGCGCATTTAGGCGTGCATTCAAACGTTGGACTGAGGTCACTCCGGAAGCCTTTCGCAACCAAATATTAAAACCATAGCGATTAGCTCTAAAAACCGACTAATATTAAAACCCAACTCTAAGAGAGCGCTTATAAAAGGCAAGCGATACACCGGCAAGTTCAATTAATAAGCGGTTAAACATGTCTATTAGCGAGGTTATTCGGTCTCTGACGTTGGCCACGGGCTGATAAACAACTTCATTACTTGCTGAAAAAATAACACACTGACTTTACGTTCACTTGATTTTAGCCACAGTCCAAGATATCTAATCGTTGCGTTAATACCCCCAACAAACGTTAAAAATAGACTAAAACAATAGAAAGCCAAACGCAAAAGAAATTAGATCCAGAGTACTGAGCTCTTCCTGACAGGCCATTCCGATCCATTCAATCTAATCTGGGACAATAGGTAAATCGATATAGGAGCTGTCGACCTGTGATCGGTACACGGTGATTGTGGGGTCGCCAGATTCAGGAATACGGATGAAATTATCTTTATCCGCGCCAGCAATTGCGATTCGCACTCGATGTCCCTTAGCGATACGCACCGACACTGGGATCATTTCGAATTCGATCGTCGTGGTTTCCCCCGGCACCAAGCGCATTGCATCTGCACGCTTGAAAGAATGAAACGGCACTGGCAATCCGTCCACAGGGTTATTTGAAACCTTACGATGCAAAGCACGCAAGCCTCCTTCATTAACATAGATACTACGACCCGTCTCATCGACGTCTTCGAGATAGGCAATGAATGCACCATCAGCGTGTGTCGACGACACCTGAAGTTTAATAATTGGCCAACCCGTTATCTGAAGGTCCGCAGTAAGCGGTTCGCTGGTGTAGGTCAAGAGTTTTTCATCTTGCGCCCCGCGGTCACTGAGATTGAGCATCGGTAACCCCATACCACTCCACCACCGCGAGTTTTTGCCGGTAGTGGCATCGAAGTTGATGTCGTAAATATCGGCAGCCTCTGCCTGGCTAGGCTTAATGGGCGTCAGAGTATGTTCTTCGCTGAAATAGAGACGCAAATATTCAGTGCCTTCGATAGGCCAGATGCCAGAGTGTCTAAATTTTTCTTCACCTAAGTTCCAGTACGTCACAACTGGCCATTTATCATAGCCATTATCGACCCCCTTAAGATAGTAGTCGAAAAAATCGATCGCCTTCCCCCACGTCTCTTCACCCGACGGTATTGGTGGAATTGGCTGGTCATCCACTAGATAGGGGCTGGCATGGTGACGTGCGCCGTGCTGGCCTCCGGTCAAAAATATTTTTTGCTCATTATTAAAATGCCTTAGACGAACAAAATGAGCGTCAGAAGCGCCGGTGTCATACCAACTAGCGAGTGATAATATCGCTACGCCAGAAGCTTCAATTTCTTCTTTGTAGTCCCGCTGGGAGAACGACTGAACACTGAGGTTATCCGGTCCAATGAGATCGTCACTGAAGGTTACCGGCGTCAACAGGTCGCACACAGTTTCGTTTCGTTTGTGTTCTTCGAGCGCTTGTTTTAGCAGCGTCGCGCCTTCGTCGCCCATAACGGGCATCGGGCTTTGCCCTACACTACGCCAGTCATTACTCCAGAGGCCGATAAGGTGGTCGCTCCACGCGCACAAAACGCCCGGCTGGACCAGCCCATACGGTTGCATGGCAGTTTTGTATTCATCATAGATTCCAGTCCATCCAAGCGCCACTGCCTTGAGTGCGGGATGCTGTACGATCGGTGCGAGGCCAGCCGTCATTCCAGTATATGAGACGCCATAGGCCCCCACCATACCGCTTGACCATTCCTGACTAACAATCCAGTCAATGACGTCTTTAGTATCTTGGATCTCTTCAGGCGGCAATACCGACAACCGTTGGCCAAAAGATGCACCCGTACCCCTGACATCGACCTTAATAATCGCATAACCCTCCTTCAGGGCCAAAATATCCATCGGCCGCATAGCGCGGTGGTCAAGCCTGGGTTGATCTTGCCAGTGATTAGGATTTGCGAGATCAGGATCATCAACCAGTGGTGTTCGGTGGGATCGTTGGTACAACGTTTGGTAAAGTAGGGCTGGAATTTTTTCTTTAGATTTTCGCACTGTGGGCAAGTGCAGATCGATAGCCAAACGTACACCATCGCGCATCATGACGTAGCGCGATGTAGTGGTGGCCAGTGAGCGTTCGATTTGAAGTTTTTTACTAAGCTCGTTAGCCGGAAGGTATGAATCGTCAACTGGACTGTCTATTCCGCAGGCATAAAGGCACAGTAGTGTGAATATTGTAAAAACTCGAGAAATCATAATCTTCGGCTCATAACGAAGTGGGTGGCGGCACTGAGGGCGATAGCCAATAAAGCAGGGTCGATGTGGATATCGTAGCCCGCGAATTTAATACTCACTGCCAGGACAAATGTCACGATTCCCGCAATGGAGGCGCCGAGCGCCGACTTCGAAGAGGTCTTCTTTGCATACAACGCGGCCATAATGGGTATTAACAAGCCCGTTACGAGCAGGCCGTAGCTCAACACTCCTATCGTAAACAGTTCGATTTTGGCTAGAGCGAGAAAGACGCCGATCAACGCGACGACAATGATTGCGACCCGCCCGGTCAGTAACAGTGCACGGTCGGTTGTTTGTGGTTTGAATCCCTTCACTATATCCATGCTGAAAGTTGTACCGGCTATTAGCAATACAGTGTCCGCTGTCGACATAATGGCTGCCATGATCGCTGCGAGGCACAGGCCTTTGGCGACCACAGGCACATGATTAAATATCAATGTTGCTATAGCTGCATCGGAAGATTCCAAATTTGGATAAAGGTGGAACACTAAAATTCCGAGGCAGACAATCAGAAAACTCCAAACTAGATAGATTCCTGCAGTAATGTACAACGCGGGTTTAACAAACTCACTTTTCTCCGCAGCCGCGATCCGTTGCCAGGCACCCGGATCGATGACAACAACCGCAATAAATGTCGGGATTAATGCAAGGTATGGCATCCAATTTAAATTACCATCATTAAGGCCTGGCGGATTTTTGAGTGCTTCAAATACTGAGTCAAGTCCACCCATATCGATCGTTATAATGATAGGGAGTATCACACCAATGCCAACTAGCAAGATAATCGCCTGCAGTAAGTCTGTAATGGCGACAGCCAGTAGGCCGCCGACTAGGGTGTACGCTAGAATTACAATGACACCAACTAGCACTGCTAACTCATAACCGACACCAATTTCTTTTAGTAAGGTACTCGCGACCACGCCGAAGGCCGTCAATTGCAAAGCAAACATCAGCACGACACACCCTAAAATAACAAACGACGAGATGGTCCGCATACCGCTACCGAATCGCTGATGTAAAACGCTGGGTATGCTGGTCATTTTTTTGGCACGAAGCAGTGGAGCGAGCCGTGCCAATATTAGATAGCCAACAAAATACGCCAAACATGTAATTAGAACGAGGTAGCCGATGTTGAATGCTTTGCCGGCATTCCCCATGGTCGCTCCCGCACCGATGACTGTGCCTACTAGGGTTCCAAGCAGGACCGGAAATTTAAGACCTTTACCGGCCAATGCGTAGTCAGTTGCACTTTGATTTTTCTTTGATGCGTAAATGCCAACACCAATCAACACCACCAGGTATAGGCCGATAACCACAAGATCTGCGCTAGCTAAGCCAGTCATATATTCAACCACGCTGTATTTAAATTGACCTGCGGTTCGCAGTGGTTGTTGCGTGACGTTCGACAGGGCGCTATCTGTGCGCTGGCGCAACCGTAGCAGTTACCGTCAAAGGGTGACGGTATCAGGGTGCCGGCATTAGGGTGTCGGAATGAAGGTTTCGCCGTTTTAGTGTGCATTGCTCTTCTCATTATCTCAAAAGATGACCATGCGCTCATAAAAAGATGACCAAGCGCTCATATTTGTGTATCCTATATGTATTACAGCAATTTGCAACTACGAAAAGGAGTGTCGGTTGATCGTAAAAAAACCCCAAACTGTGGAGCTAGCTCGGCGAGTTCCGCAACAAGTGCGAGCTAAAGACGCGATTGAGAAGATTCTTGCAGCAAGTTGTAAAATTCTTATTGCAGACGGAATTGGTGGTCTAACAACCCGTAAAATTGCGCTTGCAGCTGGTATAAGCACTGGTGTTCTGTATCAATACTTTCCCTCTAAGCAAGCCGTTCTCTATCGTATTTTTGATGAGCGACTACAGCGGGCGCTTGCTGTGTTTGATAAGGCGACTGATGATCTCAGTCAACCGTTAGAAACTGTATCCAAACGTTTTGTTGAATTGCAGCAACAGGCGGACATTCCAAACCGCCTGGACCTCGAACTTCGTAATGCCGTCGATCGTGACCCGCGTCTTGCTGAGATGACACAACATTTTGAGCGCGATTTAAGTGCCCGTTATATTAAAATATTAAAGGCTTACGGATCTACGATGACCGACGGAGAGCTCAACGCGCTAGCAAATTATATGCACGAGCTCGACCATATCAACATGAAATTACAGCTGCACGCATCGAAAGAGGAGCGAAAGCTTCATGCAGAAACCACCGCGTATATCTCTTACTCACTCTTTAGTCGCAGCGCCGCATTTCGCGGAGAGTCAGCATTGGAACCGAAAACATGAGTGTTCATTACGAAACCAGCAAGGGGATTGCGCGCTTCACCTTAGACAACGGCAAGTTAAATTTACTCAATGTGTCGATGTATGAACAGCTTTGCACATACTTCAGCCAGTTTATGGCTGACGATAGCGCCAAGGTCGCGATCATTATGGGTTCGATTGGAAATAGCTTTTGCGCTGGAGATGATCTCAAGTCAAAGCCACGACCATTACACTCGACGCCGCATTGGCCAACAATACTCGCCACCCAACCGCGTAACAAACCGGTCATCGCAGCCGTCGACGGCTGGTGTCTTGGAGCCGGCTTCCAAGTCTTGATGAGTCAGTCTGATATTCGTATTGCCACAGCCGACGCTAAGTTTGGATTCCCTGAAATCAACTACGGCATGGGCGGTGCCGGCGGTGCTGTTCGGCTCGGCCGGCACCTACCCCACACGGTTGCCATGTACATGTTAATGACTGGCGAATATATGAGTGCAAAACAAGCGCGTCGCTATGACCTGATAAACCAAATTGTTGCACCGGAAAATTTGTTACAGCGAGCCGAAGAAATTGCCGCCAAAATCATAAAACATCCACTGCTCGCGATTCAGGTCGAAATGGATGCGTATACGCGCGGCAATGATCTTTCGGCAAGCGATGCAATGAGTCTAACAAGTACCCTGTACCGCATGGAGCAGGCGCTTGTTTCGAAAAAAGGTGCTGGTTTGGACGACATAAAGTTCCGCGGCAACCAGGCAATGGACGAGTTCATTGACGAATAAGCT
>Ga0307986_10002633_pt1 | contig 12773 bp, 10 predicted proteins | sample EllFjometageno82_FD_203170 | JGI IMG/M metagenome (GOLD analysis project Ga0307986, IMG submission 203170) | Marine microbial communities from Ellis Fjord, Antarctic Ocean - #82 | ecosystem: Environmental > Aquatic > Marine > Unclassified | place: Southern Ocean | collected 2014-10-09
GCCAAGACTCGATCCCAATGTCCGTAGAATAGAGACACTACCTTGATGCGAGTCCAGGTACTGATTAATGGTCTGTAAGAGCTTGTCTCCGTCACTCTCGCTGATCACTTGTTTGTTGATGACGACTTGACCGCCATCGTATCCCTCCACCAATGATTCCTCCTCTTTGCTCAGCATCTCCCCGCACACCTTACAAGAGATCGCCCCATCCTGGGGCGGGAGACCGAAGATAGAGAGCATCGTCTGAAAGACATGATTGTCGTTCGTTGCTTTCACGTGATAGAGATTATGGCGACAGAGCAATGGGTCTTCGGTGAAGCGATTGTAGAGCCACATCGGCTTCTCGTGGCTCTTGTCCGGTTCTCGCGTAAATTTATCAATGAAGACCTCCAGGTAGGGACGCTTCTCTTCCTCTTTGAGACCCAAGATATATCGCAAGGCTAGCTTGATTCGAGATTGGAGGGGGACTTCATGGCTGATCTCTTTGCTCTCTTTGCTCTCTTTCCCTTTGCTCTCTTTCCCTTTGGTCCCTTTCCCTTTGATCGCTTGCAGGTTCGCATGGAGGATCTCTCGCAATATCTTACGGAGCTTCGGATCACAATCACCATATGTGATCCCATACATTCCCAGAGCCACCGTGATATCCGTGAGATTATGGAGAGACTCTGCGATATCGGAATCGTCTTGGAGTCCCTGGATGATCGTCCCTTTGGTCGGTAGATGACTCGCTAGCCTCTCCATGACCTCTGACAACGATAGATCGTGGGGAACCGAATAACGCGTGAAGACATCGCTGAGTTCTGAATCCGCTTCAATCGCTTCGTTTAACGAGACCTCTTGGATCAAGATATCCTTGAGCAACGAGCCCTTCAGCAGGTCATTGTGACGATGGAGACTAAATAATAGATCTTCCTTGAGATCCTTGGCGTAGATCCCAGCGACCGAATCATCCAAGAATGGCGAGCCTAGGAACCCAATCACACGAAGCGAACGAGGACCCACACGTTCCCCAATGGTTCCGTCGACGATCTCACGGATTCCTCCATGATTCTTCGCCTCTACTAGGCCGTTGGTACCCTCTCGGGCGTATCCACCCACATACTCCGAGGTGCGGAGACCGTTGTCGTCCTCCGACAAGAGGGCTTGACGCCTGATGCTGGATTCAACCTTGTTCTGGAAGGTCCCTTGTTCATCCTCTTGGAGCTCGGTGAGCAAGCGTAGACCATCTTCATCATAGATCTCAAGGATCTCCGGTCCCTGGGGAATGAGCGAAGGGGGGAGAGTCCTCATCGCGAGTTCTCCCTCAAAGATACGTTCGCTGTAGGGGATATCAGGGAGCAACGAGAGACGCATGAGAGCTTGACTCGCCTCTTGAGCTTCCTTGATCTTCAGCTCCTTGCCATAGATCCCACGGAGCTGGATCAGCGACGATAAGATATCATCGGTCTTGATGAAATCCGAATACACGTAGGCGGACCCGTCGATCTCTTCGGTCTCAATCTCAATCTCCGTATCGACCGATACATATCCATCTTTATCTGGTTCATAGGGGACCACCAGGAGGATGTCAGCGATGGTATAGCCATCTGTGGACCAGATCAAGAGGACCCGATCATCTTCAGGTATCGCCTCGACCAAGAGCTCCCTGTCTTTTTCATCTGCGAGGGTGGCGATGCCCTCTTGCTCATCGTAATGCGTCATCCTTACCAGAAAAGGCTCATATCGTTCCTTGAGCTGTGACCCTTTGCCCTTATCTTTGTCTTTGTCTTTGTCTTTGTGTTTCCCTTTGTCTTCTTTAAGGACCATCATGTAGGAGGAACCCTGCGCCAGCTCAATATCGGGATAGGGTGCTTCATTTGTTCCGAAGGAACCTTCTGAACCTTCTCCTGTCTCTATGGTCTCGTTATCGGCGTCTGTCATTCACGACCTATAGCAAACCTTGATATTATATTCTGTGGATTTCGGACACACGACTTAAACCTTACGGAGGTCCATATAGATATAACGAGACGATGGAACTCCACACCTACCTGAAAGAGACCCCTGACTACGAATCCGAATTTCGGAGACTCGGTCTCCAGGTCAAAAAACGCAAAGGGCTTCTGTTGGTCAAGTATCCCTATGATATGGATCTCTCCGAGATGCCCGAATGGATGGGGTTCTGCCGAGGGGCCATCATCGATACGGAGACGAACCGACTAGTCTGTGTCCCTCCCGTCAAGGCCGAAGAAACCACGTTCGGTGATCAGCTGGTTCCCATCGCTTCATCAGACCCAGATGATTCGGAAACAGAGTATCAAGTCTTGATCGATGGCACGATGATGAACTTGTTCTGTCATAAGGGCGAGTGGATCCTTGCGACCCGTGGGAGCATCGGAGCCCGGAACAAGTGGGACGATAACCTGTCCTTTTACGACATGTTCCAAGAGTGCGATAAGATTGACTATGGAACTCTCGATCCCACCTGCAGCTATTCCTTTGTCATGAAACACACCGCGAATCGGATTGTGTCGCCTATCATGTATAACGAGAACTATTTAGTTGAAATGTATCGGTATTCAGAACAGGGTCCCCATCGCTTGCTCGTGAAGGACTACCCCCCCTCTTCATTTCAACACATCGAAACCGGCGAAACATCAACTGGGTCGTTCAAAGATGTGACATATGCCTGCAAGGGGTTCACGGTGAAGCAAGGGTCCAAGCGAACCAAAGCGATCAATCCCAACTATCGTCTGGTCCAAGACTTGAAGCCTAACACCAACAGCGCCTACCTGAACTACCTGGAACTCCGACAGAACGGAAACCTCAAGATGTATCTCAAGTATTTTCCGGAGCACGTCCATCCCTTTAACGAGTATCGCGACAACATCCACAAGCTGACCAATGATCTCTACACGACCTACAAGAACGTTCATGTTCTCAAGACAAAAGAAAGGAAGGATATCCCGTATCATCTGAAGCCCTTGACCTACGAGGTCCATGGGAACTACCTGGATTCCAAGAAACCGACGACCTGGCAAGACATCAAGCAGTATGTCCATGAATTGCCTCCTAAGAAGCTGATGTTCGCCCTCAACTACAGCGATCACTCGAGTTGAAGTACGATAAAAATAAAATAATAGCAACGGATGGGTTTCTAGACATTTCTAGACATTTCTAGACCAATGTCTTATCGGCGACCTCGTATATTCCTTTGAGCTCTTCTTTGAGAGCTTCCAGCTGATCCATCAGGTACGCCGAGACCATCTCGGGATACTTGTGAGGTTCGGCTTTCTTAATATATTCTTGATGTGGGTTCACTGAGATAAAGAGTTTCAGCGAATCTTCCAAGGGATGCGGTTTCTTGTAGCCGCAACTCAGGAGCAAGCTATCCTTGCTTGGCTCACCGCCTTTGCTATCGTTATCGTTATCTTGGATCGTGCGCCGGACCAAGTGATTCTGGAGCATGTTACCCATCGTGTGGCTCTGGTTGTTCAATGTGTAGACGATGGTATACTCGTCCTTGACATCGAGCGTGATCGCCGACGCCTTTTCTTGGAGGATCTTCAAGAACCCTTGTTTCATGGCTTCACACGAATCCATGAGGAGGTCCAACGCTTTCTTGAAGAGATCTTCGGACGACCAGTAGTGTGCCGACTTGATCTTGAAGAGATACTGATAGGGCTCATTGAAGGCGTCTCGCTTGAAGTAGCGAGCCGATTCTCCAAGCATGAACTTCCTCGTGAAGGACTCCACCTCCTCTTCGGGAACCTTCTGGAGCGTCAGCTTGGCATCCAAGGCTTGCTGGATCATATCGTCGTCCTTGACGAAGGAATACGCGGACTGCGACACCGCCTGATACCGACTGTCACTCGCAGCCGTCTTGACCGACGGCGAGCCAAAGAAGTGGACTTCCTGATAGACCCCTTCGGTCCCCGTCTGCTTCAGCTCGTTCAAGAGACAGTAGGTGGTTTGTCCGCGAAATCCATAGGGTCGCAAGATCTCGTCCTTGTCCTTTTGCGTTAAGGGCTTGCTCAGGTCATAGTTGTCCGGAGAGTTGGTTGCCAAGATATCGTTCAGGTCGCTGTCTTCGCCCGCCTCCGATTCAATCGCTTCGTCTCTCAGGTCATCGATGCGATCTCTCAAGTCTTTGACGAGAGGATAGATGTTCAGGTCGTTGGCTGTGATAAACCGAAAGGGCTCTGGAGACTCATGCTTCACGTGGCACTCAAAGAAGTAATGCTTCTTAAAGAGGTCTGGATCCAGATAGAGAGGCACCAAGGCCACGCGGTGCGCCAACATCTCGTTGTGCAAGGGAGAGTTATTGGTGACCATCGTCAAGTCTCGTTCCTTGGGTCTGATGTCTTCGCTCGTCTCAAAGGCCACTGTGGGAATATCGTTGAGCAAGGTCCTCCGGATGGCGTTCGCTACTGACTTGTCCAAGCCGTAGCCATGGGACCCCGAAAGCACGAACTGGAGGGCCCCTTTGTCATTCTGAACATCGGTGATTGTAATCTGACTCATAGGTGTCTGTGATTCCTTAGATTAATTATCCGTTTAAATCGGTGTTGGACGTGTGTGATGGTTATGAGACTATCATATGGTGCCTATCAAATTTACAAAAACTATGGTTATGTATAATCAAGGATGGTGAAGCGTAGCACCCGGAGGAAGAGCTTTCGTGGGTATCCCCCCAAGAGACAGAGGAAGACTAGAACGAGTAGTAAGAGAAGGACGACTCGTAAGAGAAAGACGAGTCGTAAGATAAGGAAGACTAGGAGACACACTACATCCAGAAGGAGACGATTAGTTCAACGGAAGATGAGATTGAGAATGAGGGGAGGATCGCGAGATAAGCGTCAACGAGTAGAGTCTCCATGGGATGGTCCTAGCGAACAGATTATGAGTATACCTAAACAGCTTGTGGACGACGCCCTCGAATTTCTTGAATTGGAGGAAGAGGGAGTGGATGGGGGGGGGGCGCGGGGATTCACTTCAGTTGGATTCGAAGCTGAATGTGGTTTTATTATGGGGAACGTAAGTGAAACACTTCTAGAAGAATATAATGGACTTACCGTCACACCTCCTATGGATGTAACATTGCCAGATGATTGTGAATTCAAGATCACTCCCGATATGAGTCCCGATTTTAATGATTGTAAAATATATTCAGCTGGAGCTATGAGTAATTCAGACAGGGGACTATTCCAAACACTTGCTAGTCGTAGTCTTACCCCTATAGATGTCACACATGGACCAGGTAGACTGTCTAACGAAAAAGTAATAGAGGTGTTCAAGACTCTGAAAGATAATAGTGAAACCCCTGGTATCATTTTTCAATTTCATGATTTTAATACCGAATTCCATGATACCTACCAGGATGGAACACGACCACTCCAGTCCTTCAGAAGTTTCCAAGAAATAATAACCTCAATTGTAACTCCAGTTGGTGGTCGTTTACATCTATATGTAATACATTTTTCTGATAAAGATAAACTACAAGGAGAGGGGAACCATCTATCTATGCCAATATGTATAAACGAGAGATCGCCTGGTAAATACTATGTTGTATTTAATCCCCGAGCCTTATATAAGACTGATGATGTAATCAAGGTCACGAACCATCCAGGAGGACAAGTAATTAATGCGAAGATGGGGACTCGTGCTTGGTCTGTACCTGATATACTGAATAATTCTAATTATCAAATGACATTCGGATGCATGACTGAACATTTAGAGGAGAATGTGCTTAATTTAGAATTATGTAGGATGATGGCCTTAGGTGGGCTGACGGACAGCGGTGGCGATGAGGTCACTATGAATATAAGGCATTCCCTTCAATGGCGGATTATGCAGAGAATTAAATCAATGATTGAAATATGGTCTCCCCCACACCCATTTGCAAGTGCCGTAATAATATATAATTTGTGTGAGGAGAGGAAGTCAATGGGTCCATTACAGCGCGAACACTATACCGGACAGAGTCTCAAATATAATCAGTTGAATCTAAGATCATACGGCAATTCTCAGGAATATATGGGAACGCCTTTATATAATCACGTCATATCTCACTTGTGCAATAATTATGGGATCGAAGGGGGGGGGACACAGATTTCAAGGGATCAGCATACCAGATTCAGTGAAAAACCATCTGATATGGTATATGTGGAATGGAGGTGGTTCACATTATTGTTTAAGAATAAAACAAGGGGTAATTTTAACTACATGAAAACGTTATTGAGACAACCAGAAATTGTTGGAACAACTCTTGTTAAGGACGCTTTAAATGAATTACATGAGAGCGGGCTGTTGTTGCATGGAGACGAGGACGGTCCAGTCATCGAATCGGAACTTTACAAAATGTCATCATTCCTTACCGGGAAAGAATCAATGGAAGGGTTAGGGGAAAAAATAAATGACGACGACAAGTACTTTACCCCTGTGATTAAACAACAGTTGTTGGCTAAATTGCAGTTGGATAAGCCAAGTATTTTACAGAAGAAGGGGGCATTACAGCATTTCGTCGACCTCGATGATGATAGTTTAATTGACACGTATATTAATAATCAAATACGTTTAACCGAAGGTCCACCCAGCGCCCCCCCTGAATTGTTGTTGGAGTAGGTGACGACTAATCGACGTTCTCTGGACGATATTACGGTCGGAACTGCCTTGTCAGACCCAAAATTTATATCTATGGTATAACCACATATGGTGAAGCGTAGCGCTCGTCGGAAGAGAAGCGTTCGTAGAATACCGAGGAAGGGACATAAGACGGTTCGGAAGAGGACGAGGAGACGTAGTGCATCTCGCAAGAGACATTCATCCCGTCGCAGAAAGAAACGTAGTGGGTCCAGGAAGAGACCCATCGCGTCCAGAACTAGAATGAAAGGAGGATCTACTCATGAGCTCACCATCAAGGGTGTCCTCACCGGTATTGGCATTTCCAATCCGGAAGCGGGACTATTACAAGTCACAGAGGAGCTTTATGAGAAGATTGTAGCTATACCGGCGAGTACCCAATCAGAGGAGGTACTCATGGCGATCCTGGATACCCTATATCTAGATAGTGTGAATCAGGATGAAAAAATACGTATGATTACTAAAGGGTTAGCGACGATGACTCGTCCACTTGCTCGTATTTTTCTCAGGTTGATACGCGGATTTCCAAAAGAAAAAAAGGAAATTCCTGAGAATACACCGAATCAACTTTTCGTAACACAGCATAGTTTGTCAGAGGTGTTTGCGAGTATGGCGGCAGTCTTCGGACAATTACAAGCGCTTGCGGTTGCGGAGATGGCGAGAGCCGCTGCATTGGAGGCGGATCAGCGCGCCAGGGCGGCGAAAGCCGCCCAGCAGGCGAAGGTTGTGAGGGATGCGACGGCAGAGAATATAACGATTATAATCGATTTACCCAACTCAGGAAATGTTGAATATGATGCTGGACTCGAGCGTATCCCCAAAGATGAGTCGACAACTACTGTAAGAATTTATGTTAACAACCAAGACCCTATTGAAACCGAAAGAAAGCTAAATACTCGTATCGTTAAGATGAACACTACAATGGGCTACTCGCAGGCGGTGGCGGTGGCGGCGGCGAGCAGCGTTAACGATGCCGACGGTATAGGTCCTATATTGAAGTTAAACGCAATTGAAGCTAATGAAGAAATTGGTATGGCTATACAGAGCTGGTATAAAGCAGGGCCTATATTAGAGAATATAGCATTCGGTATTTGCATGCCACCAGGTTTACCTGGTATGTTGGACACCGGAGGTGAGACAGATGATATAGTACAATTAATATTACTGTACCTTACAATTAATACCAAGCGCAAGGGAAAGAATGGACCGAAACAAATAGAGGTGATAAATATAGATAAAACTCCAACATCACTCAACGTTGACACAGTCTACCTTATAACAGGAGATACGATGGGGGATTCAGCCCCTTGTAAAGCTAACCTTTTAGTTGGAGGAGGAACTGTTAGTACAAAGGTATGTCAGCACATCGGTCTTGCCATTATGGAATGTATGAACGACGTCGTGGGAACGTGCATCACGCAGGATGACTACACTCGACAAACCGATACTTCTAAGCTAGGTAGTAAATACGGTACTCACAACACCACTGTATCTTTAAGCCAAATATTTGCGCATTCTACCGATATAGGAACAGTTCTTGACAGCCGGGTATTTACCACAGTAGCCGCCTATCCGGGGTGGTCCAACTTCTTACGTGTCCTGCAGAGATTGTACAATTCTGATCTCGCTCACGATACAGATGGAACTTTAACGGAGTTTGGTAAGCGCGTAATTGGAATACTAGGAGAGTTACTATATGTAAAATTTAATAGACCTGGAGCCGTTTATGTAGAAACTACTATATCTCTCGTTGGCACTACCTTGCATAATGCATTTATCAAGCTAGATAGTCATGCGGTACAAGGGTCTGATTGGTTAACCCTTACCGCAGTAGAGAGAAACATGCATCATGCCGCCGCAGCCCTCACGGAGCCCCCAACCGTCGTTGCCATGGATGGCGACGCTGCCATGGATGGCGACGCTGCCATGGATGGCGACGCTGCCATGGATGACGTCCCAATTATTCCTGAACCCACCATCCACATAACGCCTGCTGGCATGCCTAATATGGTGAGTGACGACGAACTGGACGGTATGGACGGTATGGACGAGATGGCTTCACCACCCCGATATGCACCAACAGGTTCACGACGCGCCTTCCTTAAGGCTGGAAGAGATCTCGCCGTAAGAGGTGGAGGTGGAGGTGGAGGTGGAGGTGGAGGTGGAGGTGGAGGTGGAGGTGGAGGTGGAGGTGGAGGTGGAGGTGGAGGTGGAGGTGGAGGGTTATAAGTTCATTTGCCAAACATTTCTTCTAGTCACTAGCCATAGAGATGGCCAATCGTGTCTTGTTTATTAGCGGCAGATGCCCGCACTCCAAGAAAGTTTTACTCGGTATTCATCAACACACCTTCCTGAAGGACATCTTCAAGATCGTGAACATTGATGTGCACCCCTATCCCAATTATATCAAGACCGTACCCTGTATCCTGATCAACAACCAAGTCGTGTCTGGGACGAAGGTCTTTGAATACTTTGGGAAGATCGTTGAATCCAAGATGGCCCAAGAGGCTCGCGAAAAGGAGGAGACGTTAACCGAACAAGACCAAGGCTCATGCCAAGTCAACGAGGAAGGGATGCTCGAGGGGTATTGCGGAGGCGGAGATACGTTGGGCGCCATGATCTCCGAAGAAAACGACGACTTCACCAAGAAACGACACACCGTTGGCGATAACTTTGACTTCTTGGAAGGCTCAAGCGACTCAAACGCCGTCTATCAAGATCTCAAGCAAATGGAAGCGAGCGACGATCAACTCGGCGAGAAACGCAAGAGTTTCGATAGCGATTACGAACGTCTCCAATCCGAGAGAGGCGAACTCATGAAGGGCTCAGGAGGGATGGGACCAGGTGGACCAGGTCCAGGAGGAGGTGGCGGTCCCGGAGGTGGATCTCCGCCACCGATGATGAGGAGGTAATGTTTGATAGGAGTAAGTTCAAACCCATTTAAATAGATCATCCTCCATCATATATCATACAATGGAGGTTGAATCGCAAGTGTTTCCCCTATTTTCAAGTTTCATCCGTGATCTCGGGAAAACCTATCCGGAGATCAAGAATTGCTTGTATCGTAACTACGAGACATGTCTGACGGGCTCGGACGATCTGACTCTCAAGGATTGTCCGAAGCTCCAGGTCTTTCTGGATCTCATCTACGACAATCAAAAGCTCATCTCCAAGAAAGACGAGGCCTTCTTTGCCAGTGAGGTAGATATTTTGGAAGAGATCTCCTTCAAGAATCTGTGGCAAAAGAACATCTCGGATAAGACGAGGGCCACGGTGTGGAAGTATCTCCAGACCTTCAGCATCCTCACGATCAATCTGCGATCCAGCCAAGATCTCAAGGATGCCCTGTCGTCGATGCAGAACGACGAAGAGGTGACCGTCAAGGACAAGGCTCTGGCCAAGGATATCCGAAATCTCAAGAAACTCACAGAATCGGTACAGCAGGATATCCCAGACGGAGGCGGTGATGGCGAGATGGATCTTGAGAACATGCTCGGAGGTCTCATGGACTCCAATATCGGCAAGATCGCCCAAGAGGTCGCGGGCTCCATGGACATGGAGAAGATGTTTGGAAATGTGGACGAATCCACGAATCCGATGGAGCTCATGGCGCAGATGATGAACCCCGAAAAAATGGGATCTATCTTTCAGAACATCAATAGCGTGATGGAGCAAAAAATGGAATCGGGGGATATCAGCCAGGACGACCTCAAGAAAGAAGCCGAAGGGATGTATGGCAGTATGGCGGAGAACCCGATGTTCAAGGGGATGATGGGTCAGATGCAGGAGGGCGCTGCCGCTTCTCCTGCTTCTCAAGCTTCTCCTGCTTCTCAAGCTTCTCAAGCTGCGGACTCTAATGAGTCAACAGATATGACGAAAGACGACAAGCGTACCTTGCTCAAGGAGAAGATCAAGGCCAAAGAAATGGAACGCACAGGTCAATGAGACCGCTGAGATATATGAGAGAAGGGGTGCGTTGTTGTAATTATTTAATGTGGAACCTTACTATAGTATGAATTCCATCATGATGAAACAGGGTCTTCTCAAGACCCCTTTTTGGTACGATGATCCAAGTGTGTTGATAGCGCCTGGATCGTTCTTTGAGATATTTCCGTCTCGGAAGTATGATATGACACGCAAGCTGAATGCGCTGGTCCGCTTATCGCTCTACTATGCGGTTATCATGTATGTCTATCAAAAGGACAGGAAATATCTGGTCCTTCCTCTGATTGTCTTGGGGATCACGTGGCTGGTCTATTACAAGCAGGATGATAGCCAGAAGCAACAAATCTACAAGCAGTCGGTCAATAATCAGCTCCAAGATCTCGTGCAGCTCAACGACCTTCAGACCGAGTGTCAAGTACCGACCAAAGACAACCCTTTCATGAATCCCGAACTCAAGGACTATGGCAACGATGGGTTAGCGAAACCCAAGTCATGTCCCAGCTATAACAACGTGGGGGTTCAGCGGAGAGTGGATGATCTCTTCAACGAGGATTTGTATCGCGATGTGACCGATATCTTTGGCAAGGGCAACAGTCAGCGTCAGTATTACACCGTCCCAGGGTCGCAGATTCCGAACGACCAAGGTGGCTTCGCGCAGTGGCTCTATGGGACCCCGAAGACGTGCAAGGAAGGTAATAAGACCGCATGCTTGACAGCGAATGGTCATGGGGGTGGTTGAGGACCCCCTTAATATCTTAGGCTTCGCTAACCCACTAACCCACTAACCCACTAACCCATCGTTTTTTTTATGGCAGTTCACTATATACAATGTCAGCCGCCTCTACGTCGATGGGCTATTCCACGTTTTCAGATAAGAAGCTCGACGAGTGTCTGACGCAAGACACCGAGAGCAAGAACGACCTGAAGCTCTTCAAACAGAACATCTTACAGGAGGATGCGATTCAGCTCAGCTTAGAGATGATGCAGTCCCAAGGTCCGGGCTACTACCACATGGACAACCAATATGGCTGTGAGTGCGATCTCAAGGAGGCTCGGGAAATCCAGACGTCTCAGCCGGGGATCAACTTCAAGGGTGGGTGCGGATGGGCCGGTCAGCTCGGTTGCTTAGTTGATGTGGATTCACAGCTCCGAGAGAACAAGGATCAGCTCACGAATCGGCGTCAGATCTTTCAACTGACGGAACGCTTGAGTCTCACGACCCCGAACCTGAACAAGGGGTTCTTTGATGTGGACATGGAGTCGGTGATCCGACCGGGTGATTTCGCCAAGACCCAGAAGCCTTGTGGACCTCTGGCGGGCGTGACCATCGGCAATTACTTCACGCCGATGATCCCGAAGCTCAAGGCGGAGGTCCAAGATCCGATCCACATCATCCCCGAGATGTCCAAGGGGGATTGGGTCAGAGGTGGCTTACCGACTCGGGAGATGATCCGCAATGAGGATTACCTGAGACGATGCCAAGAAAAAACATTCCAACAGGATGCCTGAAACAACTAATTATGTCGTGTGCCCTGCTTTTTTATATGATTCATTACTATATAATGGAATCTCTTGAACAGAAGTTGGGACTTCGCAAACTTACGGATGCGGTAGAGGATCCGAATCAGACGCAAAACGCCCTCTTGCCTGGCTTCCCTGGCTACGATGTCAAGGATGTGGCGACGTTGGAGTATGCGATGAATACTGGAGAGCTCCCTGTGAACGACTTCACCAAGATTGGTGTCGGCATCAATCGCTGGCAACACCTCTTTTTCAATCCTCAGAAGAACTGCATCGAGCCGTTCCAGCGGATCGGTCAAAATAGCGTCTTGCCAGTCTTGGACGCCCAAGAGCAGAATTGTTTTCCGACCTACAAAGCCCAAGAACAGGTCCAAGGACCCATTGTAGCATCTAATCAGATGCTCTGAATTTTGACGCAGATGTATATGAAGAGTAATCATAATCATAATCAAGACGAGCACTGGGTCTGTGGATTCACGATCGTCTTCAGCTTGTCTTTGAAGACAAACGAAAGCCCACCTGCGATTATCAACAGAAATAAGAGGAGCTTGGTCTCGAAGCAGATTTTACCCATCGTTTTCTATAGTTCTGTCATAGATTTAAATTTGACAGTTGTGATATAAGATATGGTCGTAATTACTCACCTTCCAATGATGACAGAGAACATAGAGCCTCGGTACCTGACC
>Ga0307986_10002634_pt1 | contig 12766 bp, 28 predicted proteins | sample EllFjometageno82_FD_203170 | JGI IMG/M metagenome (GOLD analysis project Ga0307986, IMG submission 203170) | Marine microbial communities from Ellis Fjord, Antarctic Ocean - #82 | ecosystem: Environmental > Aquatic > Marine > Unclassified | place: Southern Ocean | collected 2014-10-09
AAAGCATTGGCGACTACGAACAGCTCTTGTATCTTCGAAATAACCACCCTACAGGATTTTCCCCGATATTTGAAAATAAGATTCAGCGGCACAATGAAATTAGGGAAATGGATGAATTCTTTGATTTGCTACACAAATTAAAGGTAATGGAGAAGTCTTTAGTCCTTGTCAGAAGGATTTACGGACTTGATCAGTAAGGTGAAAAATATGAAATGCATTGAACCGTTGAAACATAGACCTCAATTCGAGGGCAAAGTTCACTGTAAGAGATGTGAAGCGGAAGCGAAAGCGAAAGCAGTCAGTAAAGAATAGTCCTCAATCCAAGAGAACGCTCTTTTCTCACATTGAGTCGGTTGAGCATTTCTTGTTCTTTGGGGTCTCTTTGGATTTCATTTGAGGCGGATTCTTTGTAAATTTTCCAAAGTGCACTCATTTCACTTCTACCTTTGCCGGCGTTGGATTTTCGGAATTCATTGTAAGTCATCTTCTCGCTCATGATTCTTGCATGAGCCCCAGCCGTTTAATCATAACTCAACCGATGATTTTATTGGAGGGAGTCTCTTTTACCAATTATGCCTGATGAATGTGAATGCACAGAACCTTGCCCTCGACACTCTGGATGCCATCCGATGACCTGTAGAAAATGCGGGGAAGTCATAGACTGACCCCGACTTCACCTGGGCCAAAAAAAAGGGACCCCGTTTTCACAGGGCCCGCAAATCAACCTGCCATGCGCTCGCATGACAGGTGTTCAGTGTTCAGATTGTCTTTTCTTTGAGCCACATTACTGGAAACGATATTATCATCACCAATAAGAGTGTGGCACCTCTCCCAATTACATACAGGAATATACAACTATATGCAAACAATCGAATTATTCCCTTTTTGTTTCTTGCTTTCTTATCCATCCATTCGACATCTTTTGGAAAGTTCATGTTCAGTTATTCAGAGCAAAATCAATTCTTCGATTTGCACCCGTATTAGTTCAAGTTCGAATTGACAAGTCGGACAGACTTTCATCGATATAATCTTCAAAGTCAAGGGATCTTGTCCCTGCCACATGGAGAGACGCTCAAATCCTTCGCAATTTTCTCTTATCGCCTCACAGGCACCCTCGCCTGTATCCTTCGCAAGATAAGGAGGGTCTGCCATGATAATCGGCGCTCCACCGTTCGACCAGTTGTATCTCAAAATATTTGTAGATTCATGCCCACGGACTTTGTGCATGTGCATAGGGCAATCTGGCTGACATTTTTCTTCGCTGCATATTTTACATTGCATGTTCAGTTGTTGTTTGACAGCCTGATAGATGAGGCAATGATATCCATTACATCTCTTTTACTGTAACCCTGTTCTTCATTCCACGACTCTGCTGTTTTTTCTGCAGCATCTCTCGTTTTTACAAAATTATTTTCGTGGTGCTCAAATTGAGCCAAATACCACGGCGCTTGCAGAGGTTTGAATCCCGTCATCGGGCGATACCCTGGCGTGTTCTCCTCGACCATGCACCAAATGAAACCATGTTCATTTGTAAGCTCGCCGTTCCATGCAACCATTCTATTCTCAGTCATGTTCAGTTTGTTTTACACCATGGGCACTTGAAACTGTCTTCAACAGTTATCCAAAGATATCCCACTTCATCTCTCCAGGTCCCTTCTCCATTCTCTGACAATTTAAATTGCATCATTTTTCCGCATTCCGGGCAGTTCATGTTCAGTCATTGAGGATTTTCTCCAATTCTACCCTCAAGTTGTCGGCTTTTTCTTTGAACAGATATTGAATCACATTGTCCAATGCCTGTTTTTTTTGTTTATCAGGCAAATCCTCCATCTGTGCGATGATTGCCGACTCAACGAAGCTTATGCATTCGTGATCGTTCTCTCCTCTGCCATCCATCCACTCGCATTCTTCTCGCTCGCAACACTTGTTAGTCATGTTCAGTTATTCTTCTTCCAATACCTTTGGATTTTCTGCCACGGCTTCTTTGAATGCGATTACCAATTCCGTTTTTCGTATTGGTCTAATATTGCCGTGATGTTCTCGAATTCCGTCTTCGGTGACATCGCATCCCTCAAGAAAACACCAATCGCCTTCAATCCCCATTTCAACCCCATCGCAAGCGAAACAATCGCATTCATCAGGGAACAAGATTAGGTAATCGGTTCTGTCCATCAAGAATACGCCGCTACCTTCGCAGATTTCGCATTCAATATACTCGTTGGACATTGATTGCCCACCATTCAGTTCCAGCCCACCTGTCCCCCTGCAGGGTTCACATGGGGCCTTATACAACTTATCTTCGTCAGTCATGTTCAGTTGTCCTGTTGTAGCTTTTCCTCGGCTTTACGCCAAGACTTCATTTCTGCCTCGACATCCTCGATGCTGATGTTTTGAGCCATTTCGTGAATCAATTTAACCAAGTTTAATCGTGCCAACATTTCATCACGATTCGTGTCATCTGTATCAAATTCATACCACCTTTCCTCTACATCTTCTAAATCGCCTTTCGTGTTTATGTGTCTGCAATAACTCATGTTACCCATGTTCAGTAATCGTTCTCAACTCGCGGCGCCAGGAAAGCCATGGATTCAATCACATGACCTCCGACATCGGTATTGGCCGATAATTTCAATGGGAATCTATCCCCAAATTCAATTTTTATTTCTTTTGCTGCCTTCCATTGCCTTAGAAGTGGCAAGATATATGTCAGTGAGTATTGAGACACCAACTCGGTGTCCACCCCCTTTACCTTTACCTCGGCATCAAATATGCTGACCCAATTGGAACAGCTGCCGCGTGTGTTCAATGCGAACCCGTCTTCCCCCGTAGAGAATTCAACAAGGTCGCCAACAGTTCTTTGCTTGTTCATGCTCAATAACAATTTCTTAACCTCCAAATCCTTCACAACAACCTCCACTGGGAAGGCCATATCTGGCATTTGGGGCGGTGTCATTGTTTCCTTGTCGAGACAACGAACGGTATAGTAATTTTTATCCCCCATGTCCAAATGAAGTTGGCCCGTATTGTCGTCATACTTCATCGTAACCATTTGGGTTTCTTTTTTATTCAGTTTCGTATAGCCAGCCAATGCTTCTTTTATGTTCCTTAGTTGAACACCAAAAGAAAGGCCTACTTCTTCTCCATCTCCGATTTTAATCGTCATCATCATTACATGGGATTGATCTACTACTCTCACAGCAATTCCATTCTCCAAGCAAACCATCAACGCATCTTCAACAGTCACGCCCAGTTCATTAACGAAAGCCAAGAGTGCCTTACCGGCAAATTCATGCTCCCATATTTTCCCTGATTCTTTCTTTATCGCTTTTTTAGCCATATGTTCAGTTTTTTATCTCTTCCATTATGTAGAACCGCTCTTCGAAGTTCATTATTTCATTACTTTCTTTGCCGACAATCTCACAGTGAGTCGCAACCATATCCTTTTTTACACCTGGACAAACAACCACATATTGGTTTAGGTCGTCTCTATTGCTCATACTAATCCAGCCTTCATCTGGCCAATCGAATATGGCGTAGCAGAATTTACATTTTAATTCAAATTTGTATTTGCCCATGTTCAGTCTATATTGCAATCTTTTTCAGCAGGCGATTACACCCCTCGCAAGCGCAAATGAACTTACGGAAAGTGACTTCCTCGTAAGTGTCTTTCAAGTCATCTTCAACGCCTTCTACAACATCCTCAATATGGGCCACAAATACGCCGCCATGCTCAGCGCAATATAGTGGTTGCCACAATCTTTGATATTCGTATCTTTTAATATCTCCTTTCATGTTCAGTATTCATTCTTTTAATGTCCACAGAGTGATATTATACTCTCCACTTAAGGCGGACTCCTTCCTTTCATACCCTGAATTGAAAAATCGGCCATCCCTCGCCAAGATGTTGCTTAACTGTGACGGAGTTGTTCCATGCCGGGTATTTTCATTCACGAAATCTTGTATCTTCGAAAATGACATCTCCCCATTTTCCTCCAATATCTTAGCGATTTTCTGCCTAATCAAATATGTCCCCATGTTCAGTAGTTGGGATTTCCCCGACTCCAATACTCGCTTTGCATATCTGAATGCTCACCATTATGCATCTCTCGAATCTGCCCATCATAGATTTCCTCCACATTTACTATTTCTGCGGAACAACAAAGAGAAGATGCCCAAAACCACAATCCATTCATTGGATTGACGGAACCGTCTGGAGAGCCATGCCTTCCACATTTGCTCCAAATATTCCAGCAGGTCACACCCTTCTCAACCGCTTTGTGACATTTGGAGCAGCGTGGTATTCCCATACACACTGGCCCAAATCCATTCAGTTGCGAGATTACATCTTTCAGTGGCCTTTTACAGCACTTACAGTTTTCCTTTAACAATCCCATGTTCAGTTTCGTTCAATGCGAAGGCTGTAATCTATTCCAGTCATTTCTCTTTTAAGAAATGAAATGAATTTAGTCATTGCCTCTTCGCTGCGAAATCCAGTATCATAATCCTTGATGCTGGGGTCATTAACCGTCACATAAAGTCGATAGCCGTTTTCCTGTTGGTCTGATAATTCATCCATGTTCAGTCTTCTTCTTCTTCGTTCTCAACCTTTTTCAGCCCGAGCAACTTAGCAAGTTTGGCGAAGTGTCCGCATGTTTCCGCTGGTAAATCACCATACATGTGGCCTGAGAATATTTCCTCCCATTCCTCCATGGTGTTTCGGAACCTCATGTTGTATTCCAACCATCTAATGCTACGGAACTCCGATTTTATCTTTTCGAGTTTCTCTTGCGATCTCACTGCGGCTTCCGCCATCATGGTGCGAGGGTCTCTTGGACCATCGTCGTATCCATGAATTTGCAGTTTCTTACTTGCTTTGTGCATTTTTTGGTACATTTCCCAAGTAGTATCTATCGCTTCACTTATCTTTTGTCCTGTTTCTACATCATCAGCAATCTTCACTACTGCGTGCATTCCTGGTCGCCCATCCAAACTTGGAACCAAGCGAAAAGGCTTGGATAGCAAGAATATGTAAACTTCCGGCGGGCAATTCCATACCCACGACTTTGCATAGAAGTTATATTCATTCGCAAAATACTCCTGCGGAGTTCTATTTTCTCTCGCTTCTTGCCACCATATTTGAAGTACATCACGCGCTTCGTTGGCGTGACTCCATGGCCAGTCTCTTGTGTGGTCTTCCCAAAGGTTTCCTTGGAATACCGCAGGTGAGAGAAGTATCCTTACAACTTCGCCCATTGCGTCTTCTGTTTCTGTTCTTTTTGCTCCCTCGGAACCTTCTAACAGGTATTCCATGTTTTTGTCAAAGAGAACATTTCCTTCATCATCATAATAGTCGCTTCTTTCGAAGTCTTCTATGTATACAATTTTCGACATGTTCAGTATGTTTTCTTCCTGTTCTTAAATTCTGTCGAGTTCCAAACCTCTAAGCAAGGTTTGCACATATCAATTCCGTGCTCATTCTTTACAGTGGCTTTCTCGGTACAGATGTTATGGCGACCGAAACTACAAGTTATTTTTTTAGACATGTTCAGTTTAAGCATATGTGTAGCCACCGAATACGACTACTTGCCATATCCAGTCAGCAGTACACATATCAGGATCAAAGGCACCGCCAAAATCTTGCTTTAGATATTCGACCATGTCCACTCTACTCCCGCAATGCCTCATGTATCTGCAATTTCCTTCCGGAGCAACTCCAAGTAGCTTCGGTATTGCATCAATAACATTCTCCATCGTGACTCTGTATTCTTTGTTGTCTTCTCCAGTGTCAAAGAAACTCACCTCCCAGTCTCCATGATAGAAGGCTTCGCCCCAAGTGCGTTTGCTTTCTTTCATTTCGTGGATGCTGTATGTGAATCCATAACCTCCGAACATATTATCACCAAGAGTATTCAATTCATCGCAGACTGCGGAGATATATTTCTCGATTTGCTCAGGGCTTATCTTTTCAACCGTTTTTACTTTCAAATCATCTGCCCAGTAAGGCATCTTTCGTTCTTGTATTAAGTCCATGTTCAGTTTCTTCTTCGTCGTCCGCAATACAACCTTCACAAAGGGTTGCGTCCGATATATCGTCGCTCAAGTCTATGGCACATCTGGTACAGGTTTTGTACCGCTGCTCGCCACCTTCAATGACCCATGCACCAACGCCATTTCCGGCGATGTCTTGGATTAGTCCTCCTTGCGAACCATTGCTAATTCCTTCCTTGACTTCATCAAGTATTCTCTTTGTCTCTGGTAATGGGGTTTCATCGAACGCCGCATTGTCTATCTGATAGATAATTCTAATTTCAGCCATGTTCAGTTTTCAAGAGTAGCAAGGTGCTCATCTTGTCTTTGCGTGTTGTCATCCCCTTCATAGTGGCCCTCTTCCCAGCAATATCCAAGTTCGACACTGTAAACATCAATTTTCCCACCATCACGGAGTTCAACTTCAAACGATTCTATCATCTCTGAGCATTCTTCATCTGACCAATACACTCGCAAAATAGTCTTGCCGCTTTTCTCAACCAATGAAATTTCATCGACGCAACTTGGGTCAGGTTCTCTCAACCAATTTTGCAAGGGGATCCATTTGCGAATCTGTTCTGCGGTCATCACAGGACATTCCCAACCATTCCATGTGTTATGCCTATTGCGCTCTTCACCTCTACTGAGGTATCCTTCCAAATTTAGACCTGCTAAGTGCAGATTTACTTTTCGATATTTATTCATGTTCAGTTGTTGCCCCCAATTACCTCATAGTATTGCGTATCGCTTATTGGTGGTGCACCTGCAAAAATATCCCGTTCGGGCAACCTGCCTTCAACATCACATTCAACAATCTCTCCCACCGCCAAAACAAAGAACGAAACAGTCCCCCATGATTGACCCACAGGTGTTCTATTACCGATATATTTCAATTGTGTTCCTTCGGGCAAGTTGATTTTCTCAACCTCAAACGAAGTGCTACCTCTTGAATATGTGGCCGACTCAACCATGAGCCAACATGATTTAACAATCTTTACAACATCTCCTTTCTTCATGTTCAGTTGCCTTTATTCATTTTCACTTCAATCGGTTTCGAACGGTTCCCGCTATGATACCATTCGTCAATCGCTACATGAAGTGTGTCGTCTTCAAGCCATTCCTCTGCGAGTTCTCCATCAACGCTTAGGAATTCAATAATTTCCAATTCCCATGGAGTCCCGAATCCTCCGACGGCTTCTATTTCAAGCTCGCCGCTTTTTCCGTCAATTGCGAAATCTACTTTGAATCGTTTTTTCATAAACACTACTTCTTCTGAATTCTCGTCCATATCAAAATATACTTTTTTCATGTTCAGTTATTCATCAAGTCCGACCTTATTGAAAGGGCAGTTCTCTTCATTGCAATCACAGTTATCTTGAGTGCAATTCAATACCTCATCTGCGTGCCAGAGAGTGTCACCCTCGTTCATCGGTTCGTAAATATCGCGTGAGTAAGTCAGAAGAATTCCGCAACCCGGGCATCTCCTTTGCTCACCGAACATTCCTTTTTCGGTCTCAATCACTGATGATTGGTTGGGGAGTTTGAACCCCAACACCCTTACATTGCATCTTGGACATCTATCGTCGTGCATTACCATGTTCAGTCTTATCCACGATAAGGAACCCATTGGTTCTCTTCATCTGACCAGGTCATGTATTGACCATTCCAAATGATGCACCATTGGCCATTCATCTCGAATGGCTCATTCTCAATTTGCTGAGGTTGTTCGAATCTTCTTGGAGTTTCTTGAGCTAAACTCATACTTACTGCTCCAACTGGCTGCAATACTGGTAACCAGCACCAAATACCAACGAGAGACACAGTTCCCCAAAAAGCCGGCGAATGCACCCAAGCAGGGACATCGATGCTGGGTAGGTCATAATCAAACCATTTCATCCCGAAATACGCTAAGGCGAAAACAACTATTGCAATCCCCAGTAATCTTCTTCCGATGTTCGCTAACATGTTCAGTCATTCCACCCCAAGTGAATCATCCGCATCAATGCTTTGATTCAAAGTCCAAACGGATGGCTTGGTATTTACCAGTATAAATTCTGGCCTTGCCCTAAGTATGTATTCGACTTTGGATTTATACGCACCATTGCGTAATTCACTGTTTACACTCTCCAAAATCATAATACTGGAGGCCGTCTCATTCTTTTCCAAGACCTTTCTCGCTACTTTCGCTATTCTCTCGTTTTTGGTATCTTGTTTGGCCATGTTCAGTTACTTTTTCTCTTTCGCTTGTTGTAAAACTCAATCAGTTTTCATTTACAACCCACACCAAATTGAGATGGGGCGCACCTTCGCTTTCGCTCTTGTTGTAAAACGCAATCAATTTGCTACCTTTGGGGATTTCAAGATTCTCTCTTGTCCTGCCCTCGAAGGCTACCTTTACGCTTTCTCTCTTTGGCACCCAAAGCCCACTAATGTCTTCAAAGCGCGTTTCTTTCTTTGCGAGTTCTTCTTCGAGGATCTTTGTCCACGCATCATTAACCAAGTCAATGTTGGCAGGTGTTCCAAATTCTCCTAATTCCGTTCGTCTCTTCATTTCAGCAATATATTCAGTTTGCATTGTTCAGTATTTGTATTTCGTTCTTTTTGCAAGAACATTTTTGTCATCATCCATAACTTCCTCGATTAAGTGAGTCTCATTACCCACTGAAATATGTCTCGGCCACCACACAGGATTGCCTTTCTCATCAGAGTCATTATTTGCGGTCCAAATTGTCTTTTGGATTGCTTCGTTAAATTCTATCAGACTCTTATCGTGATGCTCGTTTGCAAACTCCGTTTCCACCATTATGCTTAGTTCATCGACCAATCCTCTTAGAATTGCAATCTCGTTTCTATCTCCATCAGGTCTTACTCTCCAGGTCATGTTCAGTCTTGATGAGGACTATTCAGCCTCAATATTGTCCTTACCTCTTCTTCTTCGAAGTGAACCCCGTTCACCACCATAGCCGTTACCTCCGGCCACCAATTTGCCTCCACGATAGAATCGCCATCCTCCCAATGTGTTTCTTCAAAAAATTCTGCAAAATGCACTCGCCCAAATTCAGCCATTGCTGATTCTTTCTGTTCTGCGGATTGAATAAGAAGCGTTGCGTCTGCTTTTTTCATTTTCCCGACTAATTTTTTAAGATTTGCTTTCGTCAACCTAATTGTCATCGTTCAGTCCTCCAACAGCTTGCGTTGGAATATTTCCGTGTCTGTCATCCAGACACATTTCATCACTTTATCCAATATTTCTTTCCCCAGGTCTTCAAGGGAACCATTCATTTCCGCCCTCAGTTCGGGAGTCATACCGAATAAATTCCCCACGGCCTCCTCGTCAATATCGCAGAAGTAATCATAGCTGCTGTTCTGACATTCCTCAAGCCACTTTTCTACAGTATAATCCAAAATTTGATTTCGTTTCACCCACATGTGCATCTTCACCTGCTCCACCAATGGCGGAACCTTGGTGCCGAATCTATGCTTCTTTATCCAGTCGTAACTTGACAGCGCTTCCAGTCGACATTTGCCTTCCGTCACATCATCCGAGTAGAATATAGTTGAGTATAATTTTTCCATCCAAGGCTCATCGAAGAATTCGTGTAGTTTCCAAAAATTATAATCTGTTTCACTTTCACAATCAAATTCTTCCACCCAGTCGAACCAGTGTTCCTTCCTTTTCATTTCTTCAAAGTTGTATCGGTCCACATCTTCAGCAATTAGGCCAAGAACCTCCGTAATATGGTGTTCTGTCTGCCACAAGGCTTCTCTTTGAATATTTTCCTCCTGCCAAGTCACGAAGACATGATGGTCGTATGGCTCTCCGATTATATCGGGTTGGGTATCGCTCTTCAGACAGATTATCTTGCCTTTGAACATTTGACGGAGGTAATTTAATTCTGGGTTTTCGTCCCAGAATACAGTCTTCCCCTTTTTCTCCCATTCTCCGAGTTCATCTTCTACCGGCAGCCAATCGCCTTCATGTAGCCCTTCAACTTCTCCATCCCAATCAATGTCGTGTGCTTGGAATAAACTCCCTGTACACACTTCCATTTTACTCTTGAGTGTCAATTTATTGTCCTTTGTAATGCCCCACTTCCATGGGACCAATTTCATCAGATCTATTCTTTGGCTGTGGAATCCCAAAACAGAATCCCACTCACCTTCAATGTCTCCCGCTACATCCTCCCGTGGCAAACCAATCATATTTGGAGGCACTTTGGGCATTACCCCTGCCGCTACCATTTTTTTCCTCACATACAGATTCACATCAAGCCCACCATAATGGTGTTCGTGATGCAGTGAATTCCTAATCACCGTCGCCACACCACCTTCTTCGAGGATGGTGTCTGAAAGTTCAATGAAACCACCTTTGAATAGTTGAACATCCCTTAAATCGAATGTTATCACCATATTTGTTGTTTCGTCGGTGGTCTCGAAACTCCCCCTATCTAACTGAGAATTCCCTGTAATGAGTATGATTTGCACATCGAGTCTATCTTTGGCCATTAGCTTATTCCAGCATTCCGGTCCATAGCCTCGATTTTTGGAGGTTGTATCTTTCAACTCCTTTCCACAATTTTTACATCGTTTCATGTTCAGTTTATTCGTGACGCCTCAAGAACATCTCAATCGATTCATCAATTCCTTGGCGGTTATTTCGAATGAATGTAGTGATTCCAACTCTCGGTCTTTCAGAGGTGAACCAACTATACAATCCTTCATCGTTTATTACCCACATCCTTCTTTCTCCATCGTTTCTCATTAAATGATGTCTAAAATCCATGTTCAGTTACTCTTCCTCATCCGCCTGCCTTTTTATGGTCAAACTATTACGCTCAACCTTGACATCGTAAACACCATACCAAAACGGTATTTCCGTTTTGAAATCAAGTGTGCTGTGAGTTTTCTGATGTTGTATGCTGAGAGGCCCGACTCGTTCCGAGAGAGCTTTCCACGCATCAGTTAGCAATTCGTCAAACCATTCGCGTTCTTCCGAACCTTGATGGTCGATGTTAATTCTTGGCTCGAAGTTATATTTCATGTATGCAATCGTTTTCATTGACTTCTCAATGGCTTCTTGGTGGAACCGGTAATCATGGTTCAAAGGAATGTATTCTCTAAAATATCCTTTTTTGACCATTCCGATTTTCCCAAATCCGTATTCGTAGCCAATCTTGTAGATGAACTCAGCCGTAGACGAGTTCCCCCAATTGGTGCTCCATTTCTTTTCATCGAGTTTTTGTAGGAAATCAATGTCAAGAAGCCTATCGAAGCATTTCGCTGCCTCTGGCTCTTGAGTCTTCAACTCATCCCACCCTTCTGGATTCAACATCTTGAAAAGTTCAAATCTCGCTTGGGCTTCTTCTGCCGTTATTTCCCAAGGAGCACAATAGCCCCTATCCTCGTCACTTCCAATGTGTGATACGCCAGTCGCTCCGGATAAAAATCCTAAGCCAAGACCAGCAACCACATGCATCTCTTCTTCTGTGAAAGCTCCATCGTTACTTTCACTTCCTCGTAGTCCATAATGTAATGTCATGTTCAGTTTTTCTTAGGAGTTCCGCCATTGAGTTTGTATTCTTCAATTGACATTCTCATTTTCTTTCCCGTTTTCCCTGCTGGATAACGCAATTGAATCAATTGCGCCGGCCCTGCTTTGAGATTCTTATCTTTGTGACTTGCACAAGCCTGATTGTCACAGTCTCCCGTAACATACGGCTGGCGATGGTGACCATGGTAACATGTCCCGCCTTTGTTGAGCGGCATACCTGCGTCGTGCCATTTTTGGTGCTTGTCTGCTTCTTTGAATCGCTTTTCGATTTCCAAAGCCTCACTTAATCCGACTCCGTCGGCATCCACTAAGCGATCCACTTCCCAATCCGATAGGAAAGGACACCACATGCAAGATGATTTCTCAACTACGCTACCGTCTCCCTTGTAATCCCATTCAAGCACTTTTAGCATTTCCAAACAATCGTCTCGGTCCATGCCGAGTTCAATCAATGGATATCTGTATTCGTGACCTTCTCTTTGGTCAGTCATCTTGTGCCGATTCATGGTGAATCGCTTTTCTCGCTTGCCTTCATTGGCTTCAATGCCTAATGACCAGATTTTGATTGTTTCATCACCGAATTCTTTCTTCGACCACTTCCGCTGGGGGTCTCCCTTGAATTTGTCCGAGCAAACATGGTTTGAACCAGGCATCAATGGCAAATTGCCAGCCTTCGTCAGCCATTCATAAATCTTAAATCGCTCTTCTGTGTGAATATATTGTTCCTTTTCATCCGACCTTAGTTTCCTCCAATCGGCAACATAAATCCTTTCGTTTGTTTCTTTGTGCCGGTAAAATCCTTGCGTGAAGTAAACACGCTTGAAATTTAATCCAGCAGTTTCACAAATCTTCTCTGCATAGTCAAGGTTCTCGTAGGTCTGCGGCCATTCACTACCGGGATCGGCAAAAACAACCCATTCATATTCAGGGATGCTCTCACGCAACTGTTCTTCAGTAATCCCGAGGTGTTCTGCTGCGGCTTCTGGACATAGATTCATTGCCAAAAGACAAGTGGAATCTACGCCACCACCATACGATAACATCTCTACTGTGTGATATTCGTTCATGTTCAGTCCTCCTTCGCAAGTGCCTCAAAGCCCAATTCTTCAATTGCGTCAATGTGGTCACTTATCAAATCCACTATTACATCAATATTAGTTGTGCTGAATGAGCATTCTTTTGCCCCTC
>Ga0307986_10002635_pt1 | contig 12766 bp, 16 predicted proteins | sample EllFjometageno82_FD_203170 | JGI IMG/M metagenome (GOLD analysis project Ga0307986, IMG submission 203170) | Marine microbial communities from Ellis Fjord, Antarctic Ocean - #82 | ecosystem: Environmental > Aquatic > Marine > Unclassified | place: Southern Ocean | collected 2014-10-09
CATTGTTGGAAAAATTGATAATACACAACTGACTGTAATAGTTTTATTTTTTATAATTTTTTCATCTGCATCAACAAATTTAATTGCAAATTATATTCCTACACAAAACATATTGCTTAATTTTTTACCAAGTAAAATTACATTAAAAACTTCAGCAATTATCATTGCTTTTTTAGGTTTTATCATTGGTATTTTTTGGCTACCATTATTAAGCCAAATTGGAATTTTAGCATTTGTAGATACTTTGGGTGCATTTTTTGGCCCTCTGTTTGGGGTTATGGTTGTTGATTATTATTTTGTTAAGAAAACTATTTTAGATAATAAAGATATTTTTTCACCAGAGAGTAATAGTATATATTTTTACACTAATGGTTGGCAAATTAAAGCTATCTATTCATTATTCATAGGCTTTATCTTTGCTGCTTCAACAATTTGGAACGAAAGTTTAATGAATTTTCATTCCTATTCTTGGATATTAGGAGCTTTTATTTCCTCATTAACTTATTACTTAGTAGTAAGTAAATAATTTTTTATGCACCAATTTGATTTAAAAAATAGAATAGCAGTCATTACAGGGGGGGCACAAGGTTTTGGTTTGGATATTGCTAAACGATTTTTAAACTCAGGTGCAAAAGCTATTATTTGGGACATTGATGAAGATGAATTAAAAAAAGTTACTAAGAAAATAAACAATCCAAATCTTTCATACAATGTTGTTGATGTGTCTAATTTTAAAGATGTTAAAGATACTGTTGAAAAAATAACAAAAATTTCTAATATTGATATTTTAATTAACAATGCTGGAATTACTGGCTCTACAACATCTCTATGGGATTATGATGTGCATGAATGGAATAAGATTATTCAAATTAATTTAATGGGTACATTTAACTGTTGTAAATGTGTTGTACCCAATATGATCAAAAATAACTACGGCAGAATTGTTAACATCGCATCTGTTGCTGGAAAAGACGGAAACGCAAATGCTAGCGCTTATAGTTCAGCTAAAGCTGGTGCTATAGGATTAACCAAATCATTAGGTAAGGAATTGGCTGATAAGAATATTGCTGTTAACGCAGTTACACCAGCAGGAGCTAAAACAAGAATTTTAGATCAAATGTCAAAAGAACATGTGGCTAGAATGTTATCAAAAGTTCCTAGAGGTAGATTTTTGGAAATAGAGGAGTTCACCTCATTAATTTGTTGGCTTTCATCAGAAGAAAACTCATTTTCAACAGCTGCGGTTTTTGATATAAGTGGTGGTAGATCTACTTATTAGGCTCTTCTATTAGCTCAGTCTTATGAGTTTTACTTTCTTTAGAGATAACAGGTGCTAGCAAAATTATTGACCAATATATTAAGAGTACAAATATAGAAATTGATTTCATGCACTTTATTTAATATCAAACATTGATTTTAGATTGTCTAAAGTGTGTTCAAATATTGTTTTTTAGAAAATATTTGTTATATAAACTATCTATGAATAAAAATTTTATTACAATATTGTTAATTTATGTTTTATCTTCAAGTATAGCACTTGCAGAAAAAATTAACGTTTTTAGTTTTAATGGAAATGAATTTAAAACACTGAAAGTTAAAAAGGTTAAAGGTGAAACAACATGGACTCTAGGCTCTAATGAGAATGGTAATTTTATTAAAGCGGAAGCTGAAGGTAAAGGCTCAGGATTAGGTAAGGAAGTCCAAATAGATTTGTTAAAAACTCCTTTTATTAATATTACCTGGAAAGTAGAAAAAGATTTATCTGGTATAGTGGAAAACAGCAAAAAAGGACATGACTATGCCGCTAGAGTATTTGTCATAAAAAAAACTGGATCTACACCTTTGTCTAATAGAGCAATAAATTATGTATTTTCTAGTAATAATGATGTGGGAAAAAATTGGCCAAGCCCATATACAAAAAAATCAATTGATTACGTGCTATCCTCAACAAAAGACAACTTGAATACTTGGGTGACCGTCAAAGCAAATGTTAAAGAAGACTTTAAGAAGCTACATGGGATAGAAGTTTCTAATATTTCTGGAGTTGCAATTATGACAGATACAGATAACTCTAAATTGAAGGCTATATCCTATTATCAGGATATTTATTTTTCAGCAGAATAAAGAATTATTTAAGGATTTTTTTAAGACCAATACTCATAAATGATAAAAGTATAGCAACTAAAACGTCTTCAATTGGAGCGGCACTCGGTACAAAAAAATTCCAAGTTATTACTCCTATTAGCCAAATTAGATAAACTTTCATTAAAATTATTATATCTTAGTTTAGTGTTAAATAGCCTTTTTTTTGTTAGTATAAAATTATGCATGAGAATTTTTTTCATAAAATAAAAATTTATTACGAAGATACAGATGCTGGTGGTATTGTATATTATGCAAATTATTTAAAGTTTCTTGAAAGAGCACGAACTGAGGCTTTAGTTACACTGGGCTTTAATAATAAGAAAATCAAAGAAGAATTTGGATCTCTAATTTTAGTTAAATCATGCAATATTGAATATAAAATACCTGCGCAACTAGAGGATGAGCTAAGCATTAGGTCTTTTGTTAAATCAATTACAAAAACATCTTTTTTTATGAATCAATTTATTTCAAGAGGAGAAGATCTGGTAGCTGAAGCAAAAGTGCATTTAGTTTTTGTTAACAGTGAAGGTAAACCGATGAGAATACCTGAAACTTTGATTAAAGATTTTAAACCTTATTTTTGTGAAAGTATTAAAGTTTAGAATATTTTTTAGCTACTTGAAGTAAGCGCATCATCTTTTTTGTATTTATTATTTTTGTATTAACATTTCTTGGACTTGGGTGATAACTGGGAATTAGAATTTTACCATCAGGTAAGTAATATTTTGTACCATGTTTAAATATTAATTTTTCATTGAATATAAAATTTTTTTTATAAAACTTAATATAATTATCAAATGCAATTTTTCCTAATGTTATTATAACTTTTAATCTTTTTAAATTTTTAATTTCATTATCAAAATAATCGGAGCAATTATTTAGCTCATTACTTAAAGGTGTGTCATTAGGTGGGACACATTTTAAAATATTAGTTATATAAGTGTTATTAAGTTTTAAGCCATCTCTTTTGTGAGTTGAAGTTGGTAGGCTTGAAATACCAACTTTATTTAGACAGTAAAACAAAAAATCACCAGACTTATCACCAGTAAATGCTCTACCAGTTCTTGTTCCACCATGTGCTGCTGGAGCAAGACCAATAATCATTAATTTTGCGTTAATATCTCCAAAGCCAGTAACTGGTTTACCCCAATAAACTTCTGTTATATTTTGCTTTCTTTTGACTGTTGAAATTTTTTTACTAAATTTAATTAACCTAGGACATTTTTTGCATTTAATTATTGAATTATTTAGTTTTTTAAATTTAATACTCATTAATGAAATTAATTAAAATTATTATATTCCTATCTATATCTTTCAACACATCATTAAAAGCTAATTCAAATGATGATTTCCTAAACATAATAAGTGAAGGTGGAAAGTTAATATTTATAAGACATGCGTATGCTCCAGGTGTGGGCGACCCAGATAATTTTAACATATCAAATTGTGCTACTCAGAGAAATTTGAATAAAGAAGGTATTAAACAAGCAAAAAATATTGGTAAATTTTTCTTAAAAAAACACATGGAGAACAGTATTGTTCTGTCTAGTGAATGGTGTAGATGTAAACAAACTGCAAGACATGCTTTTAAAAATTATAAAACTAAAAATTTTTTAAATTCATTTTTCAGTAAAAAATTTATTCATAACAAATCTAACCAAATTAATGAATTAAAATACTACATTCAAAAATGGGATGGAAAAAAAAATTTAATATTTATAACACATTATGTTGTAATTTTAGAAATTTTGAATTTATCGGTTGTGTCAGGTGAAATTGTTATAGCAGATAAAGATTTTAATATTCTTGGACGACAAATAATCCACAACAATTAAAACTATGTTTTTTTAAATAAAAATATAGAGTAGAAATATGTCATCAAAAAAAGCAATGAAACTAGCTCAAAAGCAAGCTTATGCAAAACATCGCAGTAATATTACAAATAGTAGATTTGAATCAAAAAAAATAAACTTTTTTAATAAGACCAATAAGACCAATACGTCAAATAAAAAATCTTAACTTTCTTTTTGAAAGACCTCGACCTTACTGCAAGTAGATATTTTTGAAAAAGCTTCTACACCATTAATTACAGTTTTAATATTTATTAAAAGACTATTTTTTTCAAAAATTAATTGAGTATAAAACTGGGGATAACCAATTTTATCTGTAAAAATCAGATTGTTATCTTTGTATAGAAACCTCTCTAAAGTGTTCTCTTTCTTTATACTTAAATCTGTTATTCTAAGTTTTTTATATGTTTTACTGTCATAAACATAGTTTCTAGTCATTAGAGATTTTTCAAAATCTAAGATGTATTCATTTTTGACAAAACTATAATTTAAATTTTTACATCCTGTTAAAAGCATTATTTCTGATAAAATTATTGTTTGAAAACTAACAAAAATAAATGAAAAAAATAAAAACCTAATTTTAAAATTATTCTTTTTCATGTTTTTCAGCATAAAAAAGTGCAACCAGTAGAATTGTTGTCCAAACAATTCCTATAAAAGCCTTAGGTCCTGTTTCAGCACTCCATAGATCTAAAGTTAAAGCACCAAAAATTAGTCCCAATATATAAATTAATATAGCTATTGTGGATCTATTCATTATTTAAATTTTTTTTAAAAAGAGAAATACCATTTTCTAATTTATATTCATATGAATCTTTAAAACTTTCTAATTGCCATCTAGAAAGTCTTTTGTGAATATTGGTTAAATTATCATTCTTCCATTGATTTGAGGTATCTTCTAATTTCCATAATTTTTTTTCCTCATCATCTCTACCACATCCATAACAATAACCAGTTTGAGGGTCAGTTTTACATATACTTATACAGGGAGAAATAATCATTTTTTTAAATTAACACTAAACATAATTGATTATTAATATATTTAATAATTATTGTCATTGGACAAATGATATCAATAATATATAAAACCACAAGAATTGTGGGCGAATGGCGGAATTGGTAGACGCGCTGGTCTTAGGAACCAGTATTGAAAGATGTGAAGGTTCGAGTCCTTTTTCGCCTACCAGAAAGTTTTAAAAATTATGAAAGTAACAATAGAAAACATAAAAGGGCTAAATAAAGACATTAAAATCTTCATAGATAAAAAAACTATGAATATGCATATGGATGAAAAGTATGAAGAGATTAAAAAAACTGTCAACTTAAAAGGTTTTAGACCTGGAAAAGTTCCTAGAGAAGTCCTTAAAAGACAATTTGGAAAAGCAATTTTTGGTGAAGTCCTTGATAAAGTTCTGAAAGAATCTTCAGTTAAAGCTTTAGAGGATAATAAAATTAAACCAGCTGGCCAACCAAAAATTGATCTTAAAATCTATGGTGAAGATAAAGATTTAGAATATGTAATGTCCTTAACAGAACTTCCAAAAGTAGAACTTAAGTCTGTTGAAAATATTAAATACGACGAGTATTCAGTTAAAATTAACACTAACGAAGCTGATAAAAGAATTAAAGAAATAGCAAAAAGTCAAAATAATTTTAAAGATGTTGCTGATGATATTAAAGCAGAAAACGGTAACTCAGTTGTTTTTGATTATAAAGCCACAATTGATGGAAAAGATTTTACTGGTGGTGAAGGAAAAAATACTCAACTGATTCTAGGAAAAGACTTATTTATTGAGGGATTTGATAAACAATTAATTGGGGTTAAAAAAAATGATGAAAAGTCAGTAGAGGCCATACTCCCTGAAAATTATCCTCAAAAAGAATTTGCAAAAAAAAAAGCTAACTTTCTTTGTAAAATTATAACAATAAAAAAATCTGTAGAAGTAAAGATTGATGATGATTTTGCAAAAAATTTAGGGGCAAAAGATTTAGCTGATTTAAAATTATTAGTTTCTAAACAAATTAATGATGAATATAAAAATTCTTTAGATAAATTGGCTAAAACACAAATTTTAAAAGAAATTGAAACTTTTAAAGTTGATGAAATTCCAGCAAATTTGATTGAAGAAGAAGTTAAAATATTATCACAAGGAATGAGTGAGGAAGATACTAAAAAGAGTAGAAAAAATTTTGAAGAAGTAGCAAAAAAAAGAATTAAAGTTGGATTGGTTTTGAATGAATTTGGTGAACAAAATAAAATAAAAGTTACCGAACAAGAAATTCAAACAGAAATTCAAAAACAACTTAGAATGATGCCAGGACAAGAAAAAATGGTTATGGAATTCTACCAAAAAAATCCATCTGCATTGGCAAGTTTAAAAGGCACTGTCTATGAGGAAAAAATTATTGATTTAATTAAAACAAAAGCAAAACCTAACAAAAAAGAAATAACCAAAGAAGAGGCTGAAAAAATTTTAAAAAAACATCAAAAACAAGACCATGACCACCTTAAAAAGAAAAAAACTACAGCCAAGCCTAAAGTTAAAAAACCTAAAGAAACTGCAGTAAAAAAAGTTAGCAAAAAGTAATCACAAGTTGTATAAGTTAAGAGAATCAATTTATGATAAAAAACTTTTCTGATCAGATGAACACCCTAGTTCCCATGGTTGTAGAACAATCTAATAAAGGTGAGAGGGCTTATGATATTTATTCAAGACTTTTAAAGGAGCGAATAATTTTTTTAGTTGGTCCTATTGATGATAATGTTGCATCTTTAGTTACAGCTCAACTTTTATTTTTAGAATCTGAAGATCCAAAAAAAGAAATCAATTTATACATAAACAGTCCAGGTGGCCTTGTTACTGCTGGTCTTGGTATTTATGACACTATTCAGTACATTAAACCTGATGTTTCAACTTTATGCATTGGTCAAGCAGCATCAATGGGATCTTTTTTATTAGCTTCTGGGAAAAAAGGTAAAAGGTTTTCATTACCTAATTCTAGAATAATGGTTCATCAACCATCAGCTGGCTTTCAAGGGCAAGCAACTGATATTGAAATACATGCTAAAGAAGTTTTAGCCTTAAAAAAAAGACTTAATGAAATTTATTCAAAGCATACTGGGAAATCTGTGGATGATGTGAAAAAAGCTCTAGAACGTGATAATTTTATGACACCAGAAGCTGCTAATGAGTTTGGTTTGATTGACGAAGTAGTAGAAAGTAGAACTTAACACACAACATCTAGAGGGCTATCAAACGTATACTTGATTAGTTTGTGTCATTTATACTAAAGTAATTTAACTGATTCGTTTTATAAATTTATGACCACTAATAGTAAAAATATTCTCTACTGTTCTTTTTGTGGCAAAAGCCAACATGAAGTTAGAAAGTTAATTGCGGGACCAACTGTTTTCATTTGTGATGAGTGTGTTGAACTTTGCATGGACATTATAAAAGAGGAAAGTAAAGATACTTTTACTAAACATCAAGATGGATTGCCACCACCAAAAGAAATTTGTTCAGTATTAGATGATTATGTGATCGGACAACCTCATGCAAAAAAAGTTTTGTCAGTAGCCGTACACAACCACTACAAAAGACTTAATTATGAAAGTAAAACAAGCAAGAATGTTGAACTTTCTAAATCTAATATTCTACTAGTTGGACCTACTGGTTGTGGTAAAACTTTATTAGCTCAAACTTTAGCAAGAATTCTTGACGTACCTTTTACAATGGCTGATGCTACCACTCTAACAGAAGCAGGGTATGTAGGTGAGGATGTTGAAAATATCATTTTAAAATTATTGCAAGCAGCAGATTACAATGTTGAAAAAGCGCAAAGAGGAATTGTATATATAGATGAAGTTGATAAGATTAGTAGAAAATCAGAAAACCCATCAATTACTAGAGATGTTTCAGGTGAAGGTGTGCAGCAAGCATTATTGAAAATTATGGAAGGAACAATTGCAAGTGTTCCACCTCAAGGTGGAAGAAAACACCCGCAGCAGGAATTTTTACAGGTTGATACAACTAATATTTTATTTATTTGTGGAGGAGCATTTGCTGGTTTAGATAAAATAATCTCTCAGAGAGATAAAGGAACATCTATTGGATTTGGAGCGAACGTAAAAAAAATGGATGATAAAAAAATTGGTGAATGGATGAAAAGTCTAGAGCCAGAAGATTTATTAAAATATGGTTTGATACCTGAGTTTATTGGTAGGTTACCAATGATAGCTACCCTTGAAGATTTAGATGAGAAAACCTTAGTTAAGATATTGCAAGAACCAAAAAATTCTTTAATCAAACAATATCAAGAATTATTTAAATTAGATGGAGCTAAGTTAAGTTTTAAAGATAGCGCTATTAAAGAAATTGCACAAAAAGCCATAAATAAAAAAACAGGTGCGAGAGGGCTTAGATCTATTTTAGAAAATATTTTATTAAAAACTATGTATGATCTACCAAGTCAAGATAACGTTGAAGAGGTTATTGTTGATGCTGGTGCGGCTAAAGGTCAAACTCAACCAATTATAGTTTATTCAAAAAATAATAACAAAACAAAGACAGATAAAATTTCTGTAGCCTAATCATGGTGTTAATAACCCATAAATAGCTATTGTAATATTAAATTTAATATCCATATTTAAACAATGGATATTAAAATTGAAAGACCATTATTACCCTTAAGAGACATTGTCGTATTTCCAAATATGGTCATTCCACTATTTGTTGGAAGGGATAAATCAATTGCTGCATTAAATGAAGTGATGAAAAAAGACAAAAAAATTGTTTTAGTTACACAAAAAAACTCTGAAACAGACGACCCTAAAAAGACAGACGTTTTTACATACGCATGTGAAGGTAACATTCTTCAATTATTAAAACTACCTGATGGTACTGTAAAAGTTTTAGTGGAAGGAAGTAAAAGAGTTAAAATTCTTAACTTTAAAAGTAATGATAACTTTATTGTATGTGAATATACTCATTACCATGATGTAGTAATAAAAGATGAAGATTTAATTCCACTAGCAATGACAGCAGTTAGAAGGCTAGAAAAACTAACATCAATTAATAAAAAAATATCTAGTGATACAATTAATAGTATTAAGAAGTTAACTAAAGCATCTTATATTGCAGATAATATTGCCTCTCACTTAACTGCAACCATTTCTGAAAAGCAACAAATTTTCGAAACAATTGATGTTAAAAAAAGACTTAATTCTATAATTAAAATTATGGATAATGAAACTAGCATTATTGGGGTCGAAAAAAGAATTAGAGGTAGAGTTAAAACTCAGATGGAGAAAACTCAAAGAGAATATTATTTGAATGAACAGCTTAAAGCTATCCAAAAAGAATTAGGTGAGATTGAAGATGGAAAAGATGAAACATCAAGTTTGAATAAATCTATTATAAAATCAAAAATGCCAAAAGATGTAGAAAAGAAATGTATGTCAGAGCTTAAAAAATTAAAAAATATGAGCCCCATGTCTGCAGAAGCTACTGTTATTAGAAATTATCTAGATTGGATGATTGATCTTCCTTGGTTTAAAAAAAGTGAAGTTGATATTGACCTTAAAAAAGCACTAGCTGTGTTAGATGCAGATCATTTTGGTTTGGAGAAAGTTAAAGAAAGAATAATTGAATTTTTAGCAGTTCAAAAAAGAATGGAAAAAATTAAAGGCCCGATTTTATGTTTGGTTGGACCTCCTGGGGTGGGCAAAACATCTTTAGGTAAATCAATAGCAAGAGCTACAAACAGAGAATTCGTTAGAGTTTCTGTAGGTGGAATGCGTGATGAAGCTGAGATTAGAGGCCACAGAAGAACCTATATTGGATCTTTACCTGGAAAGATTATTCAAATGATGAAGAAGGCAGGAACAAAAAATCCTTTAATTCTCCTTGATGAGATAGATAAAATTGGTAATGATTATAGAGGTGACCCATCCTCAGCATTACTAGAAGCGTTGGATCCAGAGCAAAATGCAAACTTTAATGATCATTATTTAGAAGTTGACTATGACTTGTCAGATGTAATGTTTGTTACAACAGCCAATACTTTAAATATATTACCACCATTGTTAGACAGAATGGAAGTAATTAGATTAGCTGGCTACACAGAGGATGAAAAAATTAACATTGCTAATAAATATCTTTTACCAAAACAAATTAAAGACAATGGTGTTAAAGAAAATGAAATGACAATATCTGAAGACATCATTAAAGAAATTATTAGAAGCTACACAAAAGAGTCTGGTGTTAGAAATTTAGAAAGAGAAATTTCAAAAGTTGCAAGAAAAGTTGTCAAAAAAGTGGTAACAGGTGAAGAAAAAGAAGTTAATATTAATCTACAAAATTTGCCAGACTATCTTGGTATTCAAAAATTTAAATTTGGTGAACTTGAAAACGAAGATAAAATTGGTGTGGTTACTGGCCTGGCCTGGACAGAGTATGGTGGTGAAATTCTTAAGATTGAAACAGTTATTATGCCTGGTAAAGGTAGAATGCAAATTACTGGAAAACTTGGTGAGGTAATGCAAGAATCAATTAAAGCTGCAAAATCATTTATTAGATCTAAAAGTTTAGACTATGGAATTATTCCACCTTTATTCGAAAAAAAAGATTTTCACATTCACGTACCAGAAGGTGCTACGCCTAAGGATGGACCATCAGCTGGAATTGGAATGGTTACTTCAATAGTTTCAGCAATTACAAATATTCCTGTAAAAAGAGATGTTGCAATGACTGGTGAAGTCACTTTAACAGGACTGGTTTTACCTATAGGAGGATTAAAAGAAAAATTATTAGCAGCTCATAGAGCTGGAATAAAGCAAGTTATTATTCCTAAAGAAAATGAAAAAGATCTAGTAGATATGCCGGAAAAAATTATAAATGATATTAAGATTACTCCAGTAGAACATGCTGATGAGGTATTGAAAATAGCTTTAACCAAAGCATTAAAAAGAGTGGAGTGGGTAGAGGTTGAAAAAATATCTAAATCAGACGATAAATCTCAAGCTAGTATTCAGTAAATTTTAATTGTAAGTAAAAATTTTTCCACAAAATAATTCAATAAAGTTTCTACTAGTTTAAACTGATTAAATAATTTTTTTGTAACTATTAACCTTAAGTATTTCTTTAAGCCTTCTAGTAAGTGAGCCTAAATAACTTCTTCTAATTAGCAATGGTTTGTTATCAACAACTTCCGGTCTATAATTAGTATTTTTTTTTAAAGGTGTAGACCATGTTTTACCATATAAATAAACACAAGTTCCCTTAGGATCTTGTGGCATATTAAATTTCTTACTTTTAACAATTGGAAATATCATTTTTTTTGGAAAGTGTAACGCAAATCTTTTGTCTTTAATGTTTCCTAGCCAGTTATGTTTATCAATTATATAATCTTTGTTTGGGTCTTTTAAATAAAAATAAAAGTCTACAAAAGTTTTTACTTCTTTATTTGTTTTTATAAATTGTGCAAAATAATCATTGCATACTTTATTATTAATTTTAAAAGTTTTGTTAAGTTTCATTTTTTTTAACAACAATTTTTTTGATTTATAATTAACCATAAAGTCAACATCATCATCACCTTTAATAATATTATTTTCTCTTACTATTCCAAGTAAAGTGCCATAAAAAATAAAATATTCTATATCCTTTATTAAAGAAGAAACAGATAGCAAATTTTGAAAATTTAATCTCTGTAATTTATTCTGCAAAAACATTAAAATTTAAAAACCATACGCGATAAATTTGGATTATCTTTTTTAACAACTGAAAGATTTATACTAGATTTTTGATAAATTATTTTAGATTTAGTTTCAGAAATAAATTTATTTTTAAATATTTTTGGGTCTATCAATCTTCTAAAATGGCCTTTTTCAAATTCAATTACTTTATTGTGATCTTTGGCTTTAAAATTTCCAAATATTTTATCTTTATAGTTTCTGAATTCAAAAAATACTAAAGTTCCATTATTTTTAGAGTTTTTAATTAAATTGATTAGTTTATCTTCTAAGAATTCATCAATTGTATGAAGAAAAAATCTACAATAAATTATTTCAAATTTGTTTTGAATTTTATTTTTTCCTATATCAAACTTTTTAAAGATTAAATTCTTATTCTTGTTTTTAGAATTTTTCTGAATTGCTTTTTGTGATATATCTATCCCAATAACTTTAAACCCTTTTTTATTAAAAAAATATGAATCTCTACCGTTACCACAGCCAATATCTAAGATCTTACCTTTTGTCTTTTGTATTTTTTTATATGTAAATTGAGCAAATGTAGATTCATCGTTATTAGAATCTTTTTTGTAAAATGTATCCCAGTAATTTATAAGAATATTTTTTTGCATACTGTTAATTTATAATTTTTGATTTAGTTAACAAATTTATTTAATTTAATTGATTTATTTCATATAGTTTTTTTGTCAATAATTATTCATATATAATCTTATTCAATGTAACCAAAAATGTTGACGCACTCACGTATATACACATGAATTACTATAACAATAATAAGTGTTGGAGTAGCTCAGTCGGTTAGAGCGCAGGACTCATAAGCCTGAGGTCTTAGGTTTTGTTCAGTGTCCTGTGACCCTTAATTAACCTCTTCATCTATCTTGGCACACTCTAGGCACACCTAGGAGAAGTAAAAAGGTGACAAGGGGAAATAGTTTTAACCTTTTAAAATTATAGCAATGTAACTACATAAGAAAAAAACTGACAAACCTGCAAGATAAATTGTTTCCCTAGTTTTCCC
>Ga0307986_10002638_pt1 | contig 12760 bp, 16 predicted proteins | sample EllFjometageno82_FD_203170 | JGI IMG/M metagenome (GOLD analysis project Ga0307986, IMG submission 203170) | Marine microbial communities from Ellis Fjord, Antarctic Ocean - #82 | ecosystem: Environmental > Aquatic > Marine > Unclassified | place: Southern Ocean | collected 2014-10-09
CACCAGTCGCAAGACTCCCACCTGAAGTTACCAGCGACTTTCCTTATATGGTAAGTCTTATTGACATCCCATTTACTGAAGCCCCAAGTTCCGAAGTCGGTAGCAATCGTTTCGGAAGTTTGGCTCGTAACAGCGTAGATGATAACATCAACGGTCGTTTCGGTGAAGTAGCCCTATCTCCAGAAGTTGATGCTTCATATATGGCACCATCGGGAGAAACAATGCCATTAAGTCAATGGAGAACAAAACACACAGTCCTTCGCCAATCAGATACCATAGTTAGTGCTATGCCAAATAGTGGTGGAGTCGAATTACAATTAAGGAGAGTATGATTATGACAACAGAAAAAATGGTATATGTAAAATCGAATGACTATTGGGGATATGATGCTTCTGAGTTTGACACTGATGCTAACTTTTATACTTACACATGGACAGTTCCTGAATCTATGTATAACGATATGGATGCTGATAATCAAGCAAAACTTTTCCCTTGTGCTTTGTTCTATGTTCAAGGAGTTACAGACAATCATAATTTCTTAACCCTTACTATTGATGTAGACGGTTCTAATGCTAAAGTTCGTGGTATGCAAGGTGCAAAGCGCAGAACTCTTAAGTTCGAGAGTGGTGTCCCTTATGCTTACTCTGTTGGAAGTTTAACTATGAAGGCTGCACCTGCGGGTTCAGATTCCGTAAGTTCTATTGAAGATGCTGTCAAAGACGGTAGTGCTTCCATGGCAGGCACATTTAATGTTAGTGATTTCTTAACTGATGCTTCTGCTATTGCATCTGCTGTTGGACTCGCTACTGCTACCTCTTCTGCAGAAAGTTATGCTTCCGAAACTATTACTGATTCTTATCCACAATCTTCTGCTGAAATAGGTAACGAACAGTCTGGTCGTGGAGTTCCTGTGGCTTATGGCTCTGGGTCTTCTCAATATGTAGAGCCTCCTGTTCTTGAAATGAGTGCAGAGGTTACAGACGCTTACCCACAATCTTCCGCAGAAATAGGTGAAGAACAGTCGGGTCGTGGAGTTCCTGTATCTTATGGTTCAGGTTCATCTCAATATGTAGAACCACCTGTCCTTGAAATGAGTGCAGAAGTCACCGATTCTTATCCACAATCGTCTGCTGAAATAGGCGACGAACAATCTGGTCGAGGAGTTCCTGTGGCTTATGGTTCAGGTTCCTCTCAATATGTAGAACCACCAGTTCTTGAAATGGGTGCTGAAGTAATTGATGACGATTATATGGATGTCTATGCTACCCAAGGCTACAACGACAGAATGGATGAATCACTCGGTATGAGGCATCGTGGTCGTCACACACAATCAATGAAAGACCGTAGAGATGAAGCGGCTTCTATGGATAGTCGTAAATACGATGATGTTGAAACAATGGATTCCGAATACGAAGTTACTGAACAAGGACTTCCAGTAATTCCTGATTCCTATGGCACAAACTCAGCATTAAGTTCTGGACAAGGAGTTCCAGTATGGTATGGCTCCGCAGAAACTTTTGAAGCCCCACTTTCCACCAGTCCAAGCGACTATATTTTTAATCGTGATAATAGGTTAGAGAGGGATATTAAGAGAGAGCAAAGAAACATTGATAACGGAGATTACAGTGGTGATGACGCTATGACTCATAGAGGTATGGTGGAAGATTGGGAACTTGAGCGAAGGAAACTCAATGAAGTTCACCTTGGAGCAGAAATGGAGTATGTTGAACTCGGTGCTTACGATTTCCCAGTAATTCCTAATACTGTCGGAACTGATTCCGCAGGAGCAAGTGGCTACGGAGTTCCACAATGGTATGGAGCAGATACATTTATTGATTCAGTTGCTGAAGGCGCACCACCAGCCCACATGGGTAAGAAAATCGGAGTTGTTGCTTTAGTGGGTCTTGGACTCGGTGCATGGCTGGCTTCTCGCAAAAACTGAGGTAAAACTTATGTTCGGACATAATGCTTGGGAAAGTCATACTAACCTTTTTAATGCGTTTTCTGATGAGTCTGTAATCCTTGGTGAAGGAAACAACATGAAATCCAGAGGAATAGATGTTCCTGCTTGGTCTTTTGTTAATAATGATGATGAACCTGAGATGTCTGGAGCACCAGTCGAAACTTTTGAGAGAACTTTTGTTGCTCCCTTTGGAACCATTAAGCAAACTAAGAAAGTTCTTCACCCTGACCCTGCCAATCAAGTAGGTGATGCGTGGGTTGGAGGCCAACCTATGTTTGATGTTAAGATTCGTAGTGAACTCACACATATTGATGGAGTTGATACACCATCTAACTTTATTGAGCACCAAGTTGAGGACCCTTTTAATCCATCAAGTGCTAAATGGGAATTATCTGGTTTAGATGACTGGTTCGAAACCTCTGAAACTGAAGAAGAAGAAGATGCAGACGACCAAGAGCCAGAAGAAGAAATCATAACGATAACACCTCCACCTGCTGAAAAGGATTCAAAGACCGGTTTATATATTCTCGGAGGAGTCGGAGTATTAGCCGCAGGTTATTTATATTTCATTATTCGCAATCCACAAGCCTATGTTCAAGCAACTGCTATCAAAACTGGTGGCGGATTAGTTAGTCAAATGTTGGGTTAATTATGACTCATAGGCATTGGGATGATGACCCAGACCCTTCAACCTTTTTTATATTAATTTTGGTTATTATGATGTTTATTATACTTTAAGTTTATAACAGTAATATAACATATTTATATTATGACTGAATACTTTTGGGGTCATTATGGTTACCCTACTGAAGATTGTGTTGTTGAAGATTTAACTCGTGTCATAGCCTTTGCTTGGAATGGGAAGTTCGATTCACTTACTATGGAACGCTACGAGTTCATGGTATCAAAACCTGACCCTCGTTCCTCGGCTCATACTGTAATCGGCTTACACCGTATTACTCACCCCGGAACTGCTGGTGTAGAAATACATATTCATTTAGAAGGCCCATACAATCCTAACGCATGGGAACAATTTAGAGTTTTAGGCTATGATACTCGTGAAGAATTAGAAACTGCCTTTGCATCTGAAATGCCTTGGGCGGGCACACCAAACTTTAAGTAGTCGTGATGATTACAATAACATATGTCTGACGACAGTATTTCACCATTCTTAGCAGAGATTGAAGGTGAAGTTGCAGTTGAGGCTGCGGGTAATCCTAACAACGCCGTAGCATTTGATATGGAATCTGGAAAAAACACAGTTGTAGAGGCTATCGAAGTTACTAAGGAAGATTTCAATAAGTATCTTACTTCTTCTCAACGAGCATCACTTCCTAAACATTTACAAGAAGGGATTGTTCGTAAAGCGAAAACATCAGCAGCCGAGGATGATTCTACACAAACATTTACAGAATTAGCAAATGACCCAGATTTTAATACACCCGATGGATTAAGTGGTATTTCTGCTGAACCTGAAACTCCTGAACCGAGTATTCATGACCCTGACTTAGAACCGACAGAAATGGGTGGACCTGAAGAGATGACTGGTGCAGAACTTTTAGATAGTCCTTTGCCAGTAGAATTATTAGCAGAACGACTTCAAAATCAAGACCAAGAAATGGTTGTAGCAAGCATGACTCAAAAACAATTTGAGGATTGGATGTTCCCAGAAGAGGGTCATACTGATTGGGCATCAGGTCAAATAGCATTAGCCCGAATTATGGCTAATCTTAAAGCAGCAGGTTATGATGCTGCCAATTTATCTTTAGACGACCAACTATACCCTGCTTATGTTCAAATCGCTTCATCTTTGTGGAGTCGTCAGAATCTTTCTAATCCACTTCGTGAAGATGTATTATCCAGAGTAGAAAATGCTCCAGCAGCACAATTAGTTGCGACCTTGCAGGCTACGGCCTCAGCAGTTCCATCAGACCTTGCCGCAGAATTGTTTCGAGCACCTCTTGAACCAACAGCAACGAATTATATGCCATATGTTGTAGTCGGTGTAGCAACTTTAGTGGCAGCAACAGTGCCATTCTTTTGGAAGCGTTAATAGTAATCTTTAAGTATCAAGGATGGGGAGTATATAATATGAATCTTGACCTCGCAATTCAAAATGTTATGAAGCGTAGTGAAATGGAAGGTGCTATGCACGGAGTTATGTCTAACTTCGGAGCAAGTTACGAATTGATGGCTTACACTGATTCTGCTAAAGCAGCAGAAAACATTTTGGGAGTCACAGTGGCTCATATGTCACCGAATCAATTAAGCAGACCGTCTTATGCTACTAAAGCAGCAGAAACAGTTTATACTGCTTCACCTCCTACTGAAGATGTTTCAATTAACTTTGGACTTATTCAATTAAATTACACAGCATCTTCACGCAACTGGACACTAAGTTCAATGGGTCCTGAAACTTTTTGGAATAAACTTTTCGGAACAGCCCCTACCTCTAAGATTCTTATTACTAAGTATGGAACAAACTCTTCTCACAGATTTTTGACTTCAGTCGAAAGTTCTGGACTTTCATCATCAATGAAGAATCAAATTGCTTCATTTGTTATGACACATATGCAAAGTGGTTCAGTTCGTTCATACCAACAAGGTTTCACAGTAGATACAAACACTCTCGATGATGCAATAACTTCATCCACAAGTGCAAAAGTTTTAGAAGCCGATTATTCGAATGGACCTCAAGAAATGTTTTTAGCAGAAACCTACACAGGTGTTGCTAAATTAAGTAATAATACATTTATGGGTGACACAGTTATTCCACAACCGCTTAGTGCGGCACAATTAGGGACGGTTCGCACTGCACTCGGCGACCCAGTAGGTGTTCATATAGCACCGCCAACCCGACACATGGGAGCAATTAGGACTAACCGAAGTCTTTAAGTAGTTGAACAGGAGAGTATTAAACATGAACGCAATAACAGATGTAGCCGAAGATTCCTACGAGGGACTTAAGGACCCTGCGTTTTATTCTGGCGTTGCTGGAATTGCTGTTGGAGGAGTTCTCGGAAGCGTTGTAACTCTACTTCCTTTCTATAAACTTGGAACTATTGGTAATATCGCACGAACTGTTGTTACAGCAGGTTCTGGTGCTTACCTTGTTATGATGTCTAAGCAAGTTTCTGGAGATATGTCTTCAATGTATCTTGGTGCAGGAACAATTCTCGGATTCATAGGTGTTTCACAAGTAGTTGGATACCTTACAGCATTTACAGGACTCAACATTCCCGGATTCAATGGACTCGGTAGTGTTTTAGTCGGAGAGGCTGAATCTACGAATCTTCCACAGAGAGGCTCAGGTCGAGTTCTCGGTCAAGAAACAGCAACCCAAGATTTCTCAGATATTTACAATTCCGAAGATGTATTCGAACAAGGCACACAAGAAATGATTAACCGCATTCCAGCAAATAATCCTCTTGATTCTGTTGTCGAAGAAGCACCACTCGGTCATGGAGTAGCACAATGGTTTGGTGCAGACGGTATTTCATCTACTGGTGGAGTTTCACAAAGTTTTGGTGGAGTCGCTGAATCATCATCTATTAATCATAGTCCTCAAACAAATGTTAGCCAATATGTATCATCAGTTGATACTATGGGTCAGCGTGCTATGAACATTAACAAGAGTTCACCATTAACGCAATCAACCTATAACAAGAACTATGCACCACCAGTTTCATACGCTTCTGAAGAACCAACTATGCGTATGGGTCAAAGTGACGCACCATCCCCAAGTATGGGACAACTTCCAGACATCTGGAGTTCTTACATAAAACCTTCCACCACTGCTGAAGAAATGATTATGGACACACAGCGAATGATTAATCCGGGCCAACCTATTCAATGGTATGGTTCAGAAGAGTCTTCGACAGGTGTTCTTTCACATCATGTCTCATCTGCAGAAGGGTTTGGAAGTGTCATAGGACAATAAGGAGATGAATGATATGTTTAACAAAATATGTAATTGGACTGGAACAGATAACGGACAAATTGTAGTTGGTGCTTCGATGCTAATTCTCGGATTGGCTCACTTTGGAAAGGCAAGCGGTGTTATGGATTTAGGATTAGGTCCTATTAGTGTCGGAATGATTGCAGGAACAGTAGGTGTCGTAGTCGGTGCTTGTGTTCTTTCAAACAGGTTCATTTGAAATAAAAACGGAGATGAAAAATATGAATATAAAGAAAATACTTGTGAATGAATATACAGTTGGCGGAAGTCTATTACTTGTTGGTGCTGGATTCTTTAGCACTCGCTTTACTGATGCCCTATCTTACGAATTGTTTTCACTTCCTTCTATGATTCCATTGGTTGGTGGAGAATCAATCACTGTTGGTCGAGTAGTCGGTCTTGTTCCATTGAGTTTAGGTCTGGCCTTTTTGTTCGGCAAGGTTCGCCCAGTAACAAATAAGATTCCATTAGTAGATAAGGTAGTAGATATTGCTGACCGAGTAGTTAGTGAACTATCCCTTCCAGTTTCTGAAGAAACTACTGACATGAGTGCAGAGTTCTGTTCAGAACACAATGCTGAGTTCGCTGCTTGTGGCTGTGGAGTCAAGGATGCAGAAACCGTAGACCATATCAACCCAACTGAAATTGAAGGCAACGAAGCCGAAGTTTCACTGGAAGCAGATTCAACCACTTCAAAAAAAAACTAAAATGGACTGACGCTGTGAAAGCGGCTCGTGACAAATTAGGTATAAAGGGCTTTACTCCTGTTAAAAAGGGAACACCTTTGTATAACCTCGCAAAATCTATGATGTCTTGAGTAGTATTAAATACTTAGACACCTTGTTATAGTTTATGACAACAGTAAGTTTAACTTACTTTCACGATAGTAAGAACTATGGAAACTTTGGTGACGAGTTATCACCATTTATCATCAATGAACTACTAAGTTCTAATTTTTCTTTAACTCTTAATGACTCCGATTCTACGCATTCTTTATTAGGAATAGGGTCAATTCTACATTTAGCCAAAGAAAATGATTATGTTTTTGGCAGTGGCTTCGGAATTACAGAGCCAGAAACTTTACCACATCTTAACATTTGTGCTGTTCGAGGACCCTTAACTCGTGAAACTTTAGGACATTATGGCATAGATGCACCCGAAGTCTATGGTGATGCGGCATTATTATTGCCAAAGTTTTACAAACCAATCAATCATGAAGGTCTTTCAGACAAGATAGGTTTTGTTCCCCACTACAATCATTATGAACAATATGAAAACATATTGCCAGAAAACTTTCATTTAATAGACCCAACTATGGAGTGGAGACAAGTTATTGATGAAATTACTTCGTGTAAAGCCATAGTTTCTCAAAGTCTTCATGGTTTAATTTGCGCTGATGCCTATAACATTCCAAATATCTGGTTCGCAGAAAACATTTGGTTCTGTAATATGTGTCACCAAACTGTAACTCAAAGTTATCTTGGTTTAGATGAAACTTTTGATATATCTACATCTGGAGAAAGCCGACCTCCCTGTCAATGTGGTTGGAAATATAATTGTTGGGGTCCTAACTTATTACATCATTCAGGAGATTTCAAGTTTCAGGATTACTTCTTGAGTCAAAATCGAGAAAGTTTTTGTTTAACTTCTTTTAGTAATTACGACGAATCTTTATTATATCTTAATGGAAATCAAATAGATTTAGATTTATTAGTATCAGCATTTCCCTTCTAATTTAGGTCAATTCGGATAGAAGACCCAAACCTTTAAGTAGTCAAAAAGACCATGTATAAGTAGAGCGACCAAGACATCGGTTACTTACAAAAAATGGAGATGAAAAAATATGAGTATGAGAAGCCAAGTATATGAATGGGCCAACCTTGCACCTGTTGGACAAACATCGACTCTACGAAGAACAATTGCTGATGTGCCAAAAGCATTGACTGCAAATCGTGAGTTGGATTTGTTTATCGGCGGTGTAGGTAATAACATTACTAAGCCAGCAGAAACGACCGCAACACAATTTATCGTGATTGAAGATATAGCGTGCAGCCCTAACTTGGGCGGTGCTATGCAGATTCGAATCAACACGACAGATTACTTCCAAAACCCGGATGTTACCGATATGCTCGGAATCCCGGGATTGGCAAGTCCTTACCCTCGTGGTGCTAACAGTTCAGTCGCTTTGGCTGCTGCTACTCCTGCTGCATTCCAAGCAGGCGTTATTGGAAACATCCTAAAGTCTTTTGACCTTTACCCAGATGTTTATGTGTTACCGGGTCAAACTTTCCAGATTCTTTACACCCCTCGTTTAGCAACTCCGGCTGCTGCAGACACTGCTACTTCAACAGCAGTTGTTTCAGCATTCGTGAAATACACTCTTTACGACGGACCAGATGCACTTATTGCTAACAAACTTTTGGAACTTGGTGTCACCATCAACCCAAACAATGTAGATTGGTATAAGCGTAGCCTGATTGAACAACAACAACGCTCTGCATCTGCTGCTTCTGCTGCGGCTGCGGCTCTTGCTAACGGAGGCGGTCAATAATGTCGATGAGAAGCCAAGTATATGAGTGGGACGCTGGTCGTAACACTGCTGCTGCTAACGCTAACGCTGGCACTCGAACCAGTATCTTTATTGGCGGAATTGGTAACAACATCACCAAGCCTGCTGAAACAACTGCAACTGAGTTCGTAGTTATTGAAGATATTGCTGTGTCACCTACTCTACCTTTGGGTATTGATGGACACGCTGCTGGACCAGTTGTCACAACTGATGTTCGTGGACTTTCCTACGACCCAGTTCAGGGAACTGCTGGTGGCCGTGCGTTCTGTCAAGTTCGTATCAACACCACTGACTACTTCCTCGACCCAGACAATGTGCCTAACGACGGTATCCCGGGAACTGCAAGTCCTTACCCAAGAAGTTTGAACTTCCAGCCTTCTTTCAACCTATACCCTGATGTCTATGTGCTTCCGGGTCAAGTTTGGGATGTTTTGGTAACTTTCTACCACGCTGCAGGTCTCCTAACTACTACTGGAACCTCATTGGCTGCTGGTGGCGTTGCTGCAACAGGACAACTTCAGTGCTTCGTTAAATACACTCTTTATGATGGACCAGATGCTCTTATCGCTAACAAGTTGTTAGAGATGGGAATCAGTATCAACCCCGGAAATGTAGATTGGTATAAGCGTAGCCTGCTTGCTTCCCAAGCATAAGCGTAACCTACGCTAAGTCCCAAGCCTTTGGGCTGGAGTGGAGATAGTCGAGAGACTGTTAATGATACCCCAGCCTATTGAGGCTAAGATTTGGAGTGATTAGGTGAATACTAAAACATTACTAACTGACACAATAATTGTCGGAACGGTTCTATTTGTAGTAGGAACTTGGATTACCTCGCATCATAGTCATAAGATTATCACGCAGGGTCATCCTGAACATAAAGTTCGAGAGTTTCTTCTCTACACTTGTGGTGGTATAGCCTTGATTACGATAGGTAGCAACATGATTACAGATGGATTTGTGTCTCGATTAAAGGGTGACTAATATGGATGCTCTTTACCTCGGCGGCACAATGTTCCTCGTAGGATTTTTGCTGACGACATATCATGTAAGTGAGTTGTTTGACCCTAAGAAGCGGGGTGTAACACATTTAGCATGGGCTATGATTGGTGTGGGATTATTCCAGATTGGTTCTAATCTTGCTGCTGGTGGTCTACAAGACCGCTTAAAGGCATAGGTGAGTTCATGACTAAAGGTTTTTTTGAATACGCTCAAAACCTTGGTTCAGATACACTAATGATTCTTCTTGCTCAACTGGGTTATGCTCCATCAGGAGAGACACACGCCCAATTAGTGCAGAAGGTAATAACTTATACACCTAAGCCACAAGGTATGGGGATTCCATTAGGGATTCAGATTCATGATGAGGATTATCAAAAACTATTTGATGCTTACCTCAGAATAGGACATCATTTTGAGACTTGCTTTAATTGGAATCATTTCCCTGCGATAGTATTAAGTAAGTCCGATGACATATCATCTCTATGAACTTCGATATTATCATTCCGACTTACAAGGTAGCACCAGAGTTTATTCAACAAGCCTTAACATCAGTAGAATCACAAACTATTGATAATTGGCACTGCTGGATAATTGATGGCACACCTGAAACACATGAAACTTATGATGAGTTCATGAGTATTATGAAGACTTATGACTCTAAGGCTAACTTTAGTTATTTGCGTCAGTCAGGAACTGGAGTTTCACAGGCTCGCAACGAAGGCATAAGTTTAGGTTCAGCAAAAGTTATTGCTACACTCGATGGAGACGATTTTTGGTATCCAGAACATCTTGAATGGATGACTGAAGCGATTCAGGATTCTCCGAATAATACTGTTTTGTGGTGGGCCGGAGCAGATGCAGAAATTGTAATTCAGTCTATTAAGACTGGAGAAATCTATTCTCACGAAGGCGTTTTAGGTTGGTTCGAAGACTACACAAAGTTTCGCCCAGAAGACCATTATTTTTTCCTACGAGGTCATGCAGTTATTCCTTCTAATTCTGTTTTCTTGCGTAGTCGATTCGAAGAGGTCAGTGGTTATAATGAAACTTTACAGATAGGCGAAGACACAGATTTATATCTTAGGATGTTGAGCAAAACTTTTAGAGGATTCCAATTTGATGCGGTCAGTGGTTATCATGGATGCGGACCTTGGCAAACTACTCAAATGGGAGGTCAAACCTCCGCCGCCGAGGGTAGAACTGTTGAAGAAATCAAAGAAGAGTTCATTAAACAAACTTTAACTTCAGTTAGAACTCGAATTACTATGGAAGATAAACCCCCCGAAGTTACTTCTGAATACTGGCAATTCGTTATAGATAGTATATTATCTAATCAAGACAGCGTTCCCGCAACCGTTATGGACTCAGCCCATCTTTAAGTAGGTCATACAGCATATGCTATACTATGAGCCGAATAGAAATAGACACACCAATGGGACCGATTTCAGCAAATCTTGATGAATTAGGTGAGAGTCTTTCTTACTTGGCAACAAAGGTTCAGAAAACTGATAAAGTAGACCAAGCAATATCTCAATTTTTACAGGTTGATGAGGCAGAAACACAGCCTATTGAATCAAAGCGTAAGTATTACCACAATAGGTCGTATATCTTTTGGATGGAAGCCTTAATGGAAATCATTAACAAAGGTTATACTATTACTCGTGCCGAAAACTACAATTTTGGAGACACTATGACTGCTCCTATTTGGTTTGATGAGAAAGTCGGAGATGTTACTGTTAAGGTTCCCCACAAACTTGTTATGTATGTGCAATCTAATACTAATCCCGAAGAAAGATTTGTTATTATGTTCACTCCTTTCGATGAATACGAAGTAGATATGGTCTTTCAATTCCGCAGTTCTTGCTTTGATTATACAAAGTTCTGGGAAGTAGTAGAAGATTATTTTTATAATTCAGGATTACTCAAAGGCGCACATTTTACAGCCGATTTCAAGATGTTAGATACACCTAAACTTAATTGGAGCGATATTGTTATCAAAACTGAAGACCGTCAAATCTTAGAAAGAAACTTAGTAAAGTTTATTGATTCCGTAGAGTTATATCGAAGCAAAGGATTGCGTGGCAGTCGAGGAGTATTGCTTGCTGGACCACCCGGCACAGGTAAAACTTTGTCATGTAAAGTTCTAATGAACAACTTAGATGCTACTGTTCTTTATGTATCTCGTGATAACATCACAGATGTAGGGCAAATTACAGAACTTTACAAAATGGCTCGTAGGTTATCTCCATCAGTAGTTATCCTTGAAGATATTGATACTCTTGGAGGGCTTGGGCGTGACGAAGGAGACCATCCATTACTGGGCGAGTTTCTTAATTGTTTAGCAGGCGTAGAAGACAACAACGGAGTAGTTACTTTGGCTACAACAAATCATCCCGAAAAACTTGATTGGGCATTAACAGACCGTCCCGGCCGTTTTGATGTTAGACTTAAGTTTGATTATCCTGATGAACAAAGTCGTTTAGCAATCCTTGAAAAATACTTGAAACCGTTTGAAACTAAGAAACTTAAACTTAAATCTTTGATGAAAAGAACCGAGAAGTTTTCTGGAGCATACCTTCAAGAAATAGTTCAATCAGCATTTATGTTAGCACACGAAGACTGTGGATATTGTAAGGAACCAGTGATTACTCAAAATGATTTAGAACGGGCTTTGACTCAAATGGAAGCCCAGCGTGCTACTGTCAGTCGTGAAAAGGGACTAAGTTATAGTGGCGACGAAATGACAATTGAGCAATTGTATAACTAACCAAAACTTTAAGTAGCAAAGCCGCCCATAAATTACTATGGCGCACGATTCTGAAGACGAAGCATATGCTTATGCTTATAATGAAGGTCATGCTGGCTCTCGAAAAGGCGAACCATACAAACCAAATCCAACTACAAAAGAAGGGTCCGACTTTAAGAAGATTTACAAACAAAGAGCAGAAACTTTTGAAGCAGATGCAGATTTTCAAGGACAAGATAGTTGTGTTGTGTGTGGTGAATGGGAAATACCATTGAGTGAAATGGATGGAGGGGAGGAGGGTTTAACTGACTACTTCTTCTCATGTGCTAATTGTAATTGGTCTTGGTATGTTGCTATAAGGACTGACGAGCATGAAGAAGGAATGAGTGTTTCCACCGAACCTGCGGGTTGGTTTTATGGTGAGCGTGGTGCTTGTGATGGTTGCCATCTATGTGATGATGATGAGGAATATCATTTGAAAATAATTGAAGCCACTGAACGAAAGGCAGAAACTTTTGAAGCAGA
>Ga0307986_10002639_pt1 | contig 12760 bp, 14 predicted proteins | sample EllFjometageno82_FD_203170 | JGI IMG/M metagenome (GOLD analysis project Ga0307986, IMG submission 203170) | Marine microbial communities from Ellis Fjord, Antarctic Ocean - #82 | ecosystem: Environmental > Aquatic > Marine > Unclassified | place: Southern Ocean | collected 2014-10-09
TTGTTAAATATTATGAGTAGAAAAGGAAAAATTTCTCGAAAAACCAAAGAAACCAGCATTAGTGTTGATTTAAATATTGATGGTAAGGGCAAGTATAAAATTGATACTGGCATAGGTTTTCTAGATCATATGCTTGAGCAACTATCCAAACACTCTTTGATCGATATTAATCTAAAAGCAAAAGGAGATACTCATATAGATCTTCATCACACAACAGAAGACACAGGTATAGCTATAGGTGAGGCCTTAAAGAAAGCACTAAAAAATTATGCGGGAATCAGAAGATATGCTCACGCAATGATTCCAATGGATGAAACGTTAACAAGAGTTGCAATCGATGTATCAAATAGACCGTACTTAATCTGGAAAGTTAAGCTGAAAGTAGAAAGACTTGGAGAAATGGACACAGAACTTTTTAAAGAATGGTTTCAAGCATTTTCTCAATCAGCAGGAATAACATTGCATATGGAAAATATTTATGGTGACAACAGTCACCATATAATTGAGTCTTGTTTTAAAGCGTTAGCAAGGTCACTAAGAACAGCCTTAGAAATAGATCCAAGAAATAAAGGTGTGGTTCCCTCTACAAAGGGATTGCTATAAAAAAGCAATGAATATTGCTATTATTGACTATAAATCTGGCAATATAAGATCAGTAATAAATTCTTTCAAAACAGTTTGCTCTAAACAAAACATTGAAATTAAAATAGAAGTCACATCTGACTTAAAAAGCATATTAAGTTCTGATAAAATAATACTACCTGGACAAGGATCTTTTAAAAATTGTACAGAATCTTTAGAAAAAATTAAAGGTTTAAAAGACACCTTAAATGAATTTGCTATTATTAAAAAAAAGCCTTTGTTTGGTATTTGTGTAGGAATGCAAATGTTTGCAGACGTTGGGTATGAAGAGACGGAGACTAAAGGATTGGGATGGATTGCAGGAAATGTAAAAAAAATTGATAATAAAGAAAATCAATTTAAGCTTCCTCACATTGGTTGGAATGAGCTTTCTTTTACTTCAAATAGCAAGTTGTTTAAAGATATCAAAGAAAAATCACATGTTTATTTTGTTCATAGCTATAAATTTGTTCCTGATAATGAAACTTACGTATCAAGTAAAACTAATTACTCCGAAATAATTGTTGCATCAGTTGAAAAGGATAACTTATTTGGAACGCAATTCCACCCAGAAAAAAGTGATAGCGTTGGTCTAAAAATAATTGAAAACTTTATTAATTTATAAGATGAAAATATTTCCAGCTATAGACATTAAAGATAAAAAATGTGTAAGACTATTAAAAGGAAACTTTGATAATCAAACTACTTATGAACAATCACCATATGATCAAGCTTTAAAATATAAAGAGGCTGGTCTTTTAAACTTACACTTGGTTGATTTGGATGGAGCACTTTCAGGAGAGCTTGTTAATTTAGAAATAATAAAAGATATTATAAAAAAATTAAATATCACAATAGAGATTGGTGGTGGAATAAGATCTATTGATAAAATTAAAGCCTATATCGATATCGGAGTTGATAAAGTTATACTTGGAAGTGCTGCAATAAAAGATCCAGATTTTCTTAGACAGGCATGTGATACATTTGAAGGAAAAATAGCCCTAGGATTAGATGCAAAGAAGGGAAAACTTTCAGTTTCAGGCTGGAAAGAAACTACAAACAAAACTGCAGGGGATTATTTGAAATATGTAAATAACCATGGTTTTTCAAGAGTTATTTACACAGACATTGATAGAGATGGTACAAAAACAGAGCCCAATATTGAAGAAACTATAAATATAGCAAAAATTTCTTCTGCTCCCGTTTTAATCTCTGGAGGAATTTCATCAATAGAAGATATTAAAAAGATTAAAACATTAAATAAATTTAATATTGAGGGCGTGATTGTTGGCAAAGCAATTTATGACGGAGATATAAATCTTAATGAACTCAAGGAATTAGAAAATGCTTAAAAATAGAATTATCCCATGCCTTGATGTTAAAAATGGAAGAGTTGTTAAGGGAATTAATTTTATAGATTTAAAGGATGCGGGTGACCCCGTAGAACAAGCTAAAATTTATAGTGAGAGTGGAGCGGATGAAATTTGTTTTTTAGATATTACGGCCTCTAATGAAAATAGAGAAACTATATTTGATATAATTAAAAGAACTTCAGAAAATTGTTTTGTACCTCTTACAGTTGGTGGTGGGGTTAGAAGTTTAGAAGATATAAATAAGTTATTAGTTTCAGGTGCTGATAAAGTTTCAATTAATACTGCAGCAGTTAATAATAAAAATTTAATTAAGGAAAGTAGTAAAAAATTTGGATCACAATGTATTGTGGTTGCAATTGACGCAAAACAAAAAAATAATAAATGGGAAATTTATACACATGGTGGAAGAACTGAAACAGGAATTGATGCTTTAGATTTTGCAAAAAAGATGGAAGATAGTGGGGCAGGTGAATTATTAATTACGTCTATGGATCAAGACGGTACCCAAAAAGGATATGATATTAAGCTAATTTCTGAAATAGAAAAAAATGTAAATATACCTATTATAGCCTCTGGAGGAGTTGGAACCCTAGAGCACTTATTTGAAGGTGTAAAATATGGAAAAGCAAGCGCAGTTCTAGCTGCTACCATTTTTCACTATGGAACATATTCAATACAAGAAGCTAAGCAATATTTGGACTCAAAAGGAATTCCTGTTAGAATTTAGATATGTCAGAAAATTTAATAAATTTAGTAAAAACAATAAGAGACAGAAAAAAACAAGATGAGGATAAGTCTTATACTTCTTCGTTATTATCTGGTGGCTTGTCTAAATGTATTGATAAAATGGAAGAGGAGTTTAGCGAGCTTAAAGAGGCATTAAATAACAAATCCAATATAGTACATGAGGCCGCAGACATAATTTATCATTTATTAGTTACACTAGAGGTAGCAGACATCAAGCTCGAAGATGTTTTGAAAGAATTAGAAAATAGAAAAAAACAGTCAGGTATTGAAGAAAAAAATAATAGATAATGAGTTACGATAAAAATAATATCTTTGCCAAAATTTTAAGAAAAGAAATTCCATGCAAAAAAATATTTGAAAATGATCATATTTTTTCTTTCCATGACATTAATCCTCAAAAAAAAATTCATGCATTGGTGATACCGAAGGGTGAATATATTAATCTGGATGATTTTAACAATAAAGCTTCAGATCAAGAGATAGTTGCCTTAAGCAAAGCAATTACAGAAGTTTCAAAAATATTAGGAATATCAACTGATGTTGGAAAAGGTTATAGAGCTCTAACCAATCTAGATGAGCATGGAGGTCAAGAAGTTCCACATTTACATTTCCATTTATTTGGAGGTGAAAAAATAGGAAAAATGGTTGAGTGATAGAAAAAATATTTAGAAATTACTTAGAACTAAAATCTCTAGAGGATTTTAAAGAAGGTAAAAAACCATCAAAAGACTATTCAGTAGAATTAGTTGATCCAAAAGATTTTCAATTAAATAAATTTTTTTACAAAAACATAGGTAAAAATTGTCAATGGATTGATAGACTTGTTTGGACAGATTTAGATTGGATTAAATATGTTTCAGATGAAAAGCTTTTTACTTATATTCTTAAGAATAAAGATGAAATTGCAGGATATTTTGAGTTATTATTAAGTAAGGATACTAAAGAAGCAGAAATTGCCTATTTTGGTATTTTAGAGGAATATTTTGGAAGAAAATTAGGTGGGCATCTATTGAGTGAGGCAATAAAAAATTCATTTACCTTGGGTTGCGTAAGAGTATGGGTACACACATGTTCTTTGGATAATAAAAATGCTTTACGCAATTATATATCAAGAGGAATGAAAATTTTTAAATCTGAAACTCTAACTAGGTAAATGCCTCAATTATTTATTGGTAAAATGAAGATTTTATCATCTATTTCTTCATTAATTTTAACTAATGAAAAAAAAGTGATTGTTAGATTTTGATAAATATCCTCAGTCTCCCATCCAACTATATTTAAATTCTTCTTATCAAAAAACAGATTGATTGCATTATTATTTTCAATAATTTTAAACTTTAAATATTTATTATCAATTATTGTTGGTTCCAAAATACTCATTTTTGATATTAAATATTCTTTATTTAATAAAAATTCTATAGGAGTTTTTTTAAGTGGATAAATATAATAGCTTTCACTATTTTTATTTTTAATTACTAAAGATTTACCATTTGAAACTATAATTTTCTTATTAGCATTATTATATTCACACCAAATTTTCTTAGGATATTTTATAATACATTTCCCATTTTCTTGTTTATTGTGAGTAGTTTGTATAAAATTAAAACTTAAATTATTGGTAAGTTGCATCTTAGAAATTATCTTCTTTTTTGTTGAGGAATAAGCAGAATTATAGAAATTTAATATAAAAAAAATTAGTAGAATTCTTAATGTCACAAAATTTCTCTTTTGCCTACATGATTTGCTTTACTTACAATTCCATCAATCTCCATCATATCAATAATTCTTGCTGCTCTATTATATCCTATCTGCAACTTTCGTTGTAAAAAAGAAGTCGAGGCTTTGCCTTCAGATCTAATAATATCCATTGCTGTTTGATATAATTCATCTTTGTCATTTGAGTTAGATGAGTTTTCACCAATCTCTTTTTCATCTGCAAAACTTAATATCTCATCTATATAGTCTGGTTCTGCTTGACCTCTTAAATAGTTGTTAACTTTTTCAATCTCATTGTCTGAAACAAAAGGAGCATGAATTCTTACAATTCGATTAGCAGAGGACATGAAAAGCATATCACCTTTACCTAGCAACTGTTCTGCACCTTGCTCACCTAAAATTGTTCTACTATCTATCTTAGAGGTTACTTGAAAAGATATTCTTGTTGGGAAGTTTGCCTTGATAGTTCCTGTAATAACATCAACGCTAGGTCTTTGAGTAGCCATTATAATATGAATACCTGCAGCTCTTGCCATCTGAGAAAGTTTTTGAATATAATTTTCTATTTCTTTTCCAGCGACTAGCATTAAATCAGACATTTCATCAACTACAACAACTATGTAGGGCATAGCCAAAGCATGTTTGGCATTATAGCCATCTATGTTACGAACTCCATCTTTAGTCATAAGTTTATATCGATTTTCCATCTCTTTAACAACCCACCCTAATACAGAGGCAGCTTTTTTAGCCTCAGTAATAACAGGGCAAAGTAAATGAGGTATGCCTTCATAAGTTGATAACTCTAACATTTTAGGATCAATTAAAATAAATTTACATTTGTCAGGTGTATGTCTGTAAAGAAGAGAAAGAATAATAGTATTAATACAAACAGACTTTCCTGATCCAGTGGTTCCAGCAATTAATAAATGAGGCATAGAGGCCAAATCACCAACCACAGGAATTCCAGAAATATTTTTACCCAGAGCTATTGGCAGTCTAATATCTTTCTTTACAAAATCACTATTTGAAATAATTTCACTAAGATAAACATTTTCACGAGTTGAGTTGGGTATTTCAATACCGATAGTACTTCTTCCAGGTATTGTAGCAATTCTTGCCGATTCAGAACTGGTATTTCGCGCTATATCATCTGAAAGATTAATAATTTTTGAAACCTTGACACCTGCGGCTGGTTCAAATTCATTTAGAGTTACAACAGGTCCATGACTAACTTTCTTAATGTCACCACTAACACCAAAATCTAAAAGAATTTTTTCCAAAAATTCACTGTCAATATAATCATCATCTCTTAATTTTTCTTTATTTTTTTTTGTAGGAATTTTTAATAAATCAACAGAAGGTAATTTAAATCTTATTTTGTTTTTTTTTATTTTATTTTCACTTTTAATAAAAGGTAAGTCTTCTTGAATCAGACTTTTAATTTCTTCTTGTGGTATAAATTCACTGATTACTTCATTTTCATTAGTATAATTTTTTTCTTTTTTAGAAAATAAAAATATAAATATTTTTTTGAGAACTTTATAAAAAATATTAATTTTAAGCTGGATACTGAATAAGAACAAAATTGTAATTAACAAGATAAGAATATAATAAAAAATTTGTGAATTAATATTTATTAAAGAATTTAAAAAAGTTATCTCTAAATATTTTCCAATAAAACCACCGTTACCGTTAATATAAAGCTCAAATGCTGTTGGATAAAAAAATGAAAAAAATAAAGAAGCAAGTAAAGAATATAAAATAGTATAAAAAATACTGTCTATTATTAAGAAGATTTTTTTATTTAGAATAATGTTTGCACCTGATATAATAAGACTAAAGGGAATTAATAAAGCTATCATCCCAAAAGATTGAAAAAAAATATCCGCAGTAAAACTTCCATAAAATCCAAGAATATTTTTAATTTCAGAGTTATCTGGGAAAATAAAATTAGGGTCAGTAGGAGAGAAACTTGTTAATGAAACCAGCAATAAGGTACCCATTATTAAAATAGCCAAACCAACAATTTCAATAACTCTATTTATGACAAAATTTATTGCATTATTAGCTATTATTTTTAATTTCATAATTTAATTAATCTAATTAATCACTTTGTATCATCTAATTTTTATTGTTAAAATTAAAAATTATTATGAATATCTGTATTATAGGAGATGGAATTACCAGTCTATCTTTAGCCAAAAATCTTGTAAATAAAAAAATTAATGTTGATTATTATCATAAAAATAAAATTGAAAATTTATCATCAAGCAGAACAATAGGAATATCTAAAAATAACATGGAGTTTTTTAAAAAAGAAATTAATGAAATCCCCAAAAAATTTTTTTGGGCAATTAAAAAAATAGAGATTTATTCAGAAAAACTAGAGAAAGAAAACTTATTAAGATTTGAAAAAGATAAGATTAACCTATTTTATATGGTAAAAAATAACGATCTTTATAAATTATTAATAAACAAAATATCTAAAAATAAATTTTTTAAAAAATATTTAATAAAAAAAGATTCTTTTTATTTAGATCTGCTCAAGCAAAATAAATATGATTTAATAATTAACTGTGTTTCAAATAATTATTTATCAAAGAAGTTTTTTACAAAAAAAATTGAGAAAGATTATGAAAACCTTGCATACACGACAGTTCTAAAACATAAAAACATAAAAAATGATATCGCAACACAAATTTTCACAAAAAATGGTCCCATTGCATTTTTACCAATTTCTAATAATCAGACGTCGATAGTATGTTCATTAGATACTAATAATAAAGATTATGATGACAGCGAGGTTTTAGATTTAATAAATAAAAATAATCCAAAATATCAAATGCAAAAAACACTTAAATTAAACAGTTTTAAGTTAAGTTCATCTAATTTAAGGAACTATCACTACCAAAATATTTTAGCATTTGGTGACTTACTTCATAGAATACACCCTCTTGCTGGTCAAGGGTTTAACATGATTATTAGGGATATTAAGATTTTATCTGAAATTATTCAAAATAAAATTGATCTTGGCATGCAACTAGATTCTTCAATTTTAGAAAACTTTGAAAAAGAGACAAAAAATAAAAATTTTCTTTTTTCTAATAGTATAGATTTTATTTATGAAGTATTTAATTTTGACAAAAAAATAAGAAATAAAAGTTTTAATAAAATTCTAAAAATTATCGGAAAAAATAAAAGTCTAAAAAATTATTTGATTAAATTTGCAGATAGAGGATTAAATTTTTAGATATTACTGAACTGTTGTATTATCAAAATTATCATAATTATAAGTACTTAATATTTCAGCAATTTTTACTTTTCTCATTTCTAAATTCTGGCTTTCTAATAAAATCTGTTTTTCCTCTAGTGAAAAAGGGGAGGCCATAGCTAGTGCATTTATAGTTTCGTTTAAATTTTGTTTTTCTAAGGATTTCCAATTAATTATGTATCCTTTTTTTTCAAATAATGTTTTTAAATCTTTAAAAATCAATTCAAGGTCTGAGAATTTTAATGTTTCTTTTTGTAAACTTAAGTCATTTTTGTATTCCTCAAAGCTAACTTCACATTCACGGTAAGGCTTATTATTTTTAATTTCTTTAGTTATTTTAAATCGTGCTAAACCGTTAAGTTCAATTAAGTATCTACCGTCTGATGTACCTTTAAAACTAGTAATTTTTCCCATACAACCAGTTTCATAAAGATCTAGAATAGAGTAAATATTTTTTTTTTTAGGTTGAATTAAGCCTATAAATTTATTTGTTTTCATACTGTCATTAATCATCTTAACATATCTTGGCTCAAATATATTTAGTGGGACAGTCGTATCAGGAAAAATAATAAAATTACTTAAGGGAAAGATGGGCACAATTTTCGGCAAATCTTGTTTTTTCATTACCTATACTAGCAAATTTTTACAAACGTATATACTTATCTCTCACTTTATTATTGCTTGCGATAAAAAAACGATCTATTTATAGTATTTTTATAAGCGGGTCTAGCTCATTGGTAGAGCGAATCGTTGCCAACGATTAGGTAGAGGGTTCGATTCCCTTGACCCGCTCCATTAAATATAAAATAAATGAATAAATGAGTGATCTCTTAAATAAGAAATGCGTTCCTTGTGAGGGCGGAATCTTACCTTTTGATATAAGTGAAATACATAAATATCAAAAAAAAGTAGATGGATGGCATGTGTGTGAAAATGAAAAAAAAATTTATTTCTTAGAAAAAAAATTTAATTTTAAAAACTTTATAAGTAGCCAAGACTTTATCCATAAAGTTGGAAAAATCTCAGAAGAAGAAGGTCATCATCCAGATATTTCTTTTGGATGGGGATATGCAAAAATTATAGTTACCACACACGCAATAGAGGGATTATCAGAAAATGATTTTATTCTAGCTGCTAAAATTGATCATATTTTTAATGTTTAAAATGTCTTGTTTTAGAAAAAACTAGAACGGTATCAGTTTGATTTGCAAATTTTATTATTTGGTTATCTCTGATTGATCCAGATGGTTGTATTACTGCAGTAACACCTGACTGAACTAATTTTTCTATACCATCGACAAATGGAAAGAATGCATCAGAAGCTGCAACCACTTCTTCATTTAAATTATGAAATTTATTCATTTTATCTATTGCAATTTGACAGCTATCAAGTCTGCTGGGCTGTCCAGATCCAATACCCACAGTTGCTTCTTGACTAGCTAAAACAATCGCATTCGATTTAACATATTTACAGACATTGAATGCAAAAATTAAATTTCTTAGTTGAGATTTATTGGGTTTTCTTTTTGAAACTATTTTAAAATTTTTAATATCAAGTTTTTCTAAATCCTCAGATTGAGTTAAAAAGGAATCATTAGCAGAGTTAAACCTTACTAAATTTTTCATTGTAAAGCTTGTTGCATCAATAAGACGTATATTTTTTTTCTTTTTCAAAATTTTAAATGCTTCAGGCTCAAAGCCATTAGCAATAATAACCTCCAAGAAAATATTATTCAGCTCAGAGGCTAGAGTTTTATTTATTTTGTAATTGCATGAAACTATTCCCCCGAAAGCACTTACAGGATCACATGCTAATGCTAATTGGTAGCTTTTTAAATTATTTTTATTAATAGAAACACCACATGGGTTAGCATGCTTAACAATCACAGTTCCTAAATTTTTTGGTAAAGATTTGGAAATAGTTAAGGCAGAAAATATATCATTGTAGTTGTTATAACTTAGCTGTTTTCCATGAATTTGTTTAATATTCAAACTTTGTGTTTTTGAGTAAACAGCAGCATGCTGGTGAGGGTTTTCACCATATCTTAATTTCTCAATTAAATTTCCAAAAATAATTTTTTTCTTAGGAAAATTATTATTCTTAATTTTGTTAAAGTAATTTGATATTACAGCATCGTAATATGCTGTTTCAGAAAAAGCCTCTAAAGACATCTTTTCTCTAAATTCAATAGACGTAGAGCCTTTATTCTTTTCTATTTCATTAATTAGTTCGCTATATTGATCTAAAGAAGTAATGACAGTAACATCAGTATAATTTTTTGCTGCAGCCCTGACCATAGTTGGACCCCCAACATCAATATTCTCTATAATTTTTAAATGATTATTAGTCTGTTCTAATGTTTTTTCAAAAGGGTAGAAGTTAACTATAACCAAATCTATTTCATCAAAATTGTTATTCTTTAAATCTCTGATATGAGACTTGTTATTTCTTTTACTTAATATTCCCGCATGTATTTTTGGGTGTAATGTTTTAACTCTTCCACCAAGTATTTCAGGAGAGCCTGTGTATTCCGAAACTTCCAAACATTTAAACTTGAGTTTCTTGATCTCTTTATAAGTGCCGCCTGAACTTATTAATTCAATTTTATGTTTAGTTAAAACCTTTAACAAGTTTTTTAAATTTTTTTTATTAGAAACTGAAATTAGTGCTTTTTTTATTTTCTTCATTATATTTTTGTAATTTCCCACTTTATAGTCTGGTTTTCACCATCAGTCATTCCGGAAATGACTATATTCTGATTATCAACAAAGGAATCTTTTCTACCAAAATATAAACCTTTATCAATATTCATATTATTGTCATCTGAATTAAATTTCCAACCTTCGCCATTAAGCTCTATTAGTATTGACTTATTATCCAGAGTTTTCATTATCTTGGTATTAGGTTCTAAATGAAACCTAATATCAAATTTTAAATTTTTAATACCGTTTTTAGAAATTATTTTATCATGGCCAATAAACTTTATTTGCTCAGGATAAAACTCTATTTCTCTCTCATGAATGATACCATATTGTTTTAAATAACCATCATGTGCCGCATTAATTTTCCAGTAATTTTTTTCAAATACAATATTTTTTTTTAGTATTTTTATTCCATTAGAAATTCTAGAATTTTTATTTTTAGTTTTATTAAATTTACATGAGGACCTATCATCTAAAATTAGCGTACTATGTATAGCGCTTGATTTTGATAGTTTATTTAATTGGTGATTATGGTTTTGAAAATATCCAGAATTACAGATTAATTTTTTCCCGTTTGATATTATTTCAAAAGATAGTGTACCTGATTGATAGTTTGAAGAAAACTTTTTATCAGGACTTGGCCCAACGTCCATGATTAGTGAGGTTTTTTTATTATTAAGAGACGCATATCCTCCCAATTCATTGGTTTGATTTTTAAAACTATATCCAAGTTTTTTTAAATAATAATCAAAATCAATATTATTTGTTTCATGGTTACCGTTGAAAAGAAGATTTACTTTATTATTTTGCCAGCTGAATGCATAAGCTTGACCTAAATAATATATATTTTCATTAATAAAATTAGGTATTTCACTTTGAGATTCTTTGAACCACTCTCTGATTAAAATAAAATATTTTAAGTAAAAACATAATTGTCTGATGCTCCTTGATTTTGGAAAGCCATCACTATCAAAAGAAAATTTTACAAGTTTTTTCAGTAAGTTTAGCCCTGTGTCTAAATAGTTGTTTTTATCACGGTAGGATAAGCCAGTTAAAATAATAGCCGCACAGCTTATCATTTTATTATCAACCCATTCTGATGCTTCTATTTCATTAATTAAATGATTAATCTGTTTTTTTATAACACTGTTAAAATTATTTTTGTAGTCAGCGCTACCATCCTCATAAGTAAGTCTGGAGTTGGATGTCCAGGCAATTATTCTTTTAGCTACTATATCAACCTCCCAGCTTTTAGAGTTATATCTATGATTTTTATCTATCCATTGTAAAATTATATTTTGTGTAGCTTTTTTTGAAGATTTTAAATCCAAACTAAATAACCAAAAAAAACTATTTAAATTTTTATAGTCTTTCTCCTTTAAATTTTTGTTATCCCATATTTTATTTAATGAATAATTTTCAATATCAATTTTTTTTTTATCATATTTTATAAGGGAGTTGAGCAAGTTAGGACTTGGATGATATTCTAAAGAACTAAGAATAGAAGGTATAATTTTTCTGTTATAAATACTTGAGCTTAAATACAGAGAGCGAATTTTTTTTTTTGAAAATATATAAGAGTTATTAATAAAATTTAATAAATCATTATAAATCATTATTCTAACTTGATTTTAGAAGAGCTATATTTTTTTTTATATTTCCATTATTATCTTTAAATACTGTTGTTCCAGAAACTAAAATATTAGCACCCGCTTCGATAGCTAGTTTATTATTATCAAAGTTAATTCCACCATCAATTTCAATATCAAAAATTAAATTTCGTTGATCTCTTATTTTTCTTAGATCTTTAATCTTATCTAGTACTTGAGGCATAAATTTTTGACCACCAAACCCAGGATTGACACTCATGATTAAAACTAAATCTATTTCACTCAACATATCTGTTATTAGATTAATTTTTGTTTCAGGATTCAGCGAAACGCCAATTTTTTTACCTAATTTTTTTATATGATTGATTGACTCTTTTAAATTATCAGTTGCTTCGGGGTGTATTGTGATAATGTCTGCTCCTGCATTAGCATAATCTTGAATATATTTATGAACAGGTGAAATCATTAAGTGAACATCAAATGGCAGCTTTGTATATTGTCTTAAAGCTTTAATAATTGGAGGGCCCATAGTTAAATTTGGAACAAAGTGACCATCCATAACATCAACATGAATCATATCAGCACCACCTTCTTCTAGTCTTTTAATTTCATTTCCTAACTGACTAAAGTCAGCAGATAAAATTGAAGGTGAGATTTGTATTTTTTTCATTGATTACTACATTAGTAGTATCAATTTTATTTTTAATTTGAATTAATTA
>Ga0307986_10002643_pt1 | contig 12738 bp, 11 predicted proteins | sample EllFjometageno82_FD_203170 | JGI IMG/M metagenome (GOLD analysis project Ga0307986, IMG submission 203170) | Marine microbial communities from Ellis Fjord, Antarctic Ocean - #82 | ecosystem: Environmental > Aquatic > Marine > Unclassified | place: Southern Ocean | collected 2014-10-09
TTCTTTTTTATCTTTAGTGACACCTGCTTTAAGAGCAAGTAAACCGATCGGAATTTGACCTTTAAGCTTATCCGCTATTCCAAGCACAGCACATTCGGCGACATCTTTGTGTTCAGCTAATACTTCTTCGATTGCACCAGTAGAAAGTCTATGACCGGCAACATTAATAACGTCATCTGTTCGTGACATAATCCAAACGTAGCCATCTTCGTCAATATGTCCTGCATCATAAGTTTGATAATAACCAGGATAAGTTGACATATAGTTTATTATATATCTTTCATCTGCTTTCCAAAGAGTAGGGAACGTTCCGGGAGGCAAAGGAAGTTTAACAACGATATCTCCCATTACACCCGGTTTAACTTCTTTCCGATCAGAGTTTAATACTTTTACATCATAGCCAGGCACAGGCTTAAAAGCTGAGCCATATTTAACTGGAAAAGATTCAATACCTGTACAATCAGCTGTTATTGCCCAACTCGTTTCAGTTTGCCACCAATGATCTATAACTGGAGAACCTGAGAGTTTTTCAAACCACTTAATTGTATCTGGGTCAGCTCTTTCTCCTGCCAGAAATAATTTTTCAAATTTACTCAGATCATATTTTTTAAAAAATTCTCCATTAGGATCTTCTTTCTTAATAGCTCTAATAGCTGTTGGAGCAGTAAAAAGCGATTTAACCTTATGTTCTGAAATAACTCTCCAGAAAACTCCTGGGTCGGGCGTTCCAACAGGTTTGCCTTCAAACAAAACTGTTGTACATCCATAAAACAGAGGTGCGTAAACAATATAAGAATGCCCCACAATCCACCCAATATCACTCGCTGACCACCACACGTCTTCTTGGTCGATATTATAAATATTTTTCATTGTCCATTTTAAAGCAACTATGTGACCAGCAATATCTCTTACAATTCCTTTTGGCAGTCCAGTTGTTCCTGATGTGTAAAGAATATAGGCGTAGTCACTTCCTTTCATCTTCTCACAATCTGCTGGCTTAATATCTTTTAATGAATCCTCCCAAGTAATATCGATAGAGTTATTAAGTTCTGCTTTAAATTTCTCTCTTTGATAAATAATACATTTATTTGGTTTATGTTTTGCTAGCTCTATCGCTTTATTTAAAAGTGGTTTATATTCTACTGTACGTCCAGGTTCATAACCACAAGAAGCAGATACAATTAATTTTGCTTCTGAGTCATCTATTCTACTAGCAAGCTCGTTTGCAGCAAAACCTCCAAAAACAACTGAGTGCACCGCACCAATTCTTCCACAAGCCAGCATAGCGATTACCGCTTCAGGAATCATAGGCATGTAAATAATAACCCTATCTTTTTTGCCAACTCCTTGTTTTTTTAAAGCACCTGCAAACAAAGCAACTTTATCTCTGAGATCATTGTAAGTAATTTTTTTTTGTGAATTTGTAATTGGACTATCATAAATGATTGCTATTTTTTCTCCTCTACCTTTTTCAATATGATAATCTAGTGCATTGTAGCAAGTGTTTGTTACACCATCTTCAAACCATTTATAAAATGGTGGATTTTCAGTGTTTAGAATTTTTCTTGGTTTTTCATACCAGAAAATATCTTCAGAAATTTTTTTCCAAAAATCTTCTTTATTTTTAATAGATAAATTGTAGATTTCTTTATATTTTGACAATTTTAACTCGTTTTTTTAGTTTTTTGATATTTAATTATTATATATAAAAAATAAAAAATCTAACAAAAACAACAATATTATTAATTATGTTTTAAGCTATTAATTAGTTTTAAATCTTCAAAAGCGTGTAACTTTAGACCCTTGTTCTAATTTTATTAATACTTATATTACGGATAATGCCCAAAATTACTTATATTTCACATGAAGGTAAAAAAAATACTGTAGAAGTACCTTTAGGACTTACTGTTATGGAAGGGGCCTTACAAAATAATATTCAAGGAATTGATGCTGATTGTGGTGGCTCGATGGCTTGTGCGACTTGCCATGTTTATGTTCCAGAAAACTGGTTTAATAAATTAGAAAAAGCGCCAGACGCAGAGCAAGATATGATTGATATGGCCTATGAACCAAAAAAAAATAGCAGGCTAAGTTGTCAAATTATCGTCACAGATATACTTGATGGCTTAGAAGTAGTAACACCCATAAAACAAACTTAAATGATAAAAACAGATGTAATTATAATTGGAGCAGGTCCAACTGGCCTGTTCGCAGTTCACCAACTGGGTATTATTGGACTTAAGTGTGAAGTTGTAGACAATTTAGATCGTCCAGGCGGACAATGCATAGAACTTTATCCTGACAAACCAATTTATGATATTCCGGCTATTCCAGAATGTACAGGAGAAGGATTAACTAACGGTTTGTTAAAACAAATAGAGCCTTTTAAACCTAACTTTCATTTAGGTCAGCGAGTAGAAGAGATAAAAAAAGAAAATGATTTATGGATTTTAAAAACAAATAAAGGAAACATTTTTTCAGCACCTAATATTATCATTGCAGGAGGCGTAGGTTCTTTTGAACCTAGAAAACTTTCTCTAAAAGAAGCAGAAAAATTTGAAGGGACCCAAATATTTTATTCAGTAACAAATAAAGCTTTATTTAAAGATAAAAAAATATGTATATTTGGCGGCGGTGACTCAGCTTTAGACTGGGCTTTAGAACTTTCAAAATCAAATGAAATTACTTTAATTCACAGAAGAAACGAGTTTAGAGGTGCAATTCACACTTTAAATGAAATTAGAAAAAAGGAAAAAGAAGGAAAAATAATAATTAAAACGCCTTATAGTTTAAAAAATATAGAAGGCAGTCAAACTATGACTGGAATTGAAATTGAACAAGAGGATGGAAAAATAGAAAAAATTAAAATAGATTATATTTTAAGTTTTTTTGGATTAATCATGAAACTTGGACCAATTGCAGATTGGGGGTTAAATATTAGCAATAAAACTATTCCTGTTAATACAGAAACTTTTCAAACCAACAAAGAAGGAATATTTGCTATAGGAGATATTTGTACTTATCCTGGAAAATTAAAACTTATTTTATCAGGATTTCACGAAGCAGCCTTAGCTGCAAGAGCTTGTTTTAAAAAAGCTAGGCCTAATGATACATATAGATTTGAATTCACTACTGCATCAAAATCTATTCATGATCGATTGGGTTTGAAAAAATGATTGAACTTTTTACCGCAAACACTCCTAATGGAAAAAAAATTTCTATTATGCTTGAGGAAATTAAGTGGGATTATAAAGTTACGTTAGTCGACATTTTTAAAAATGAACAGTTTAAACCTGAGTTTAAAAAAATAAGTCCTTTAAGTAAGATACCTGTTATCACTGATCACAAAAATAATATTAGCCTTTTTGAGTCTGGTGCTATTTTAATTTATCTAGGCGAACAAAGCGGAAAATTTTATGACCAAGATAAAAAGACAATTATTAATCAGTGGCTGATGGCTCAAATGGCTTATGTAGGACCAATGCTTGGCCAACATCACCAATTCCATCATTATAATCAAGGTAAAAGTCAATTTGGTGAAGAAAGATATTTTAAAATATGTACTCGGATCTATAAAGAGCTAGACGAGAGGCTAGAGAAAACAGATTATTTAGCAGGAAACTTTTATTCTATAGCGGATGTCGCCACTTTCCCGTGGATCGCTAGACATGAATGGCATGATATTGGTTTAAAAAAGTATAAAAATTTAACACGATGGTATGAATTGATTTCAAAAAGAGAAGCAGTTCAAAAAGGATACGACCTTTTTAGAAAAAAAGAAGAAATTCCTGATGTTTAGCTATCAATAAAAATTTTTTCGTCTCGCTCATGTCGTTCTTGAGATTCGATTGAAAGAGTAGCAATTGGTCTTGCTATAAGTCTTTTTAATCCTATAGGTTCAGATGTTTCTTCACAATATCCGTAGGCATTATCCTTAATTCTACGTAACGCTGCCTCAATTTTTTCAATAAGTTTTCTGCTTCTAGCCAACGCTTTCATTTCAACTGATTTATCTGTGTATGAAGAAGCTTGATCAACTATATCTGCCGATGCAACACTATCATCGGAATTATTCAAAAGATTAGTTAAAGCATTTGATTTAATTATATCTTTTTTCCAACGTAATAATTGTTCTGTAAAAAATTGTTTATGCTTAGTACACATGTACTTTTCTTTAACAGTTGGTAAATATTTTTTTTTACTAGATGTTTTTACAATTTTGGAAACTAGTTTTTTTGTAGGTTTTTTAGTCATATTTAAAAAAGTGGGAGTATATGTTTCAAATTATACGTGTCAATAGACTTTAAATTGTATTAATTTGTTACGAAATGATAAAAAAAAAAAATATTCCTCTTATATTCAGTTTATTTCTTTTGATGCATTTGACAATTTGGACCCTCGTACCTTTTTTCTCAAATCATAACTTACCCTTAGATACAATCGAGGCCCTAGCCTGGGGTAGTAACTTGGAATGGGGCTTCGCAAAACATCCTCCCTTGAGTGCTTTCTTTCCAGAAATTTTCTACCAGTTGTTTAGTAATCAAGATTGGGCTTACTATTTATTAAGTCAAATATTTATTATTTTTTCATTTGTTGTTATTTTTAAATTAGCAAAAGAATTTTTAAAAAATGAAACGTATGCATTAATTTCAGTTTTTTTACTTGAAGGAATTTATTTTTATAACTTTACTACTCCAGAGTTTAACGTCAATGTATGTCAAATTCCCTTTTGGTCATTGACTGTTTATTATAGTTGGCAAAGTTTTAAAAATGATAAAATTCAAAACTGGATATTACTTGGTTTGTTTGCTGCGCTAGGAGTTTTGTCTAAATATTTATTTATTTATTTGTTAGTTGGTATAAATTTTTTTTTTATTTATCATTTAATAAAAAATAAAAAGTTTAATGTTAAATATTTTATTCCAATTGTAGTTTTTTTAATATTCTTAAGCCCCCACCTATTATGGTTAGTAGAAAATGATTTTAAAACGATTACTTACGGATTAAAAAGAACAGGACTTGAAAGTGCTACTTTCTTAAATCACCTTATTTATCCGGTAAAATTTACTTTAAAACAAATAGGAACTCTTTTGCCTTTTTTTATACTTTTAAGTTTAATTCTTAAAAACTCTAAATTTAGATTTAATCAAAATGACAAGAAATCAATTTTTCTAATCTTTACTATCTTTGTACCAATTTTATTAATGTTTATAACTTCTTTAGTTTTTGCAGCAAATATTCGTATGATGTGGATGACACCTTTTTATTTATTTTTTGGTTTATTTTTTATTTATCATTTTAAAACTAGTATTAATTTAAATTTCTTAAAAAAATTTATATTAAGTTTTTTATTTATTTTTATACTTTCACCAGCAGCATATTTATATATTTCACTTTCCGAGAATAATAAAAGAACAGATTATCCAGGTAAAGAAATTGCTAACTTAGTTCAAAATAGATGGAATAAAAATTTTGTTAATAATATAGAGATTATAGTTGGAGACGAGTGGGTAGCTGGAAACTTATCCTATCATCTTCAATCTAGACCAAAATGGTTTAATAATTTAGAACCAAAATTAAAGAACCTAAAACTGAAGGGTGGTGTAATTTATGTCGGTAATGCTAAAATTTTAGAATCTGTTTGTCCAGGTGAGTTTGGAAGTATTAAGAGTCAGGGTATCTGTATGATTGGAGTAAGATGAAAAAATTTATAATATTAATACCTGTTTATAATGATTGGGAATCTTTAGTTAAGCTGTTGAGTAATATTAATGAAAATATAAAAAACATAAAAGACGCTCAGTTTGATTGCATCATAATTAATGATTGTTCAACAATAACAAAACCAAAAATTAGAATTCCGCCTCAAATCAACTTAGTAAAAATTATTCATATGAGCAAAAACAAAGGTCACGCTAGGTGCAATGCCCTTGGCATAAAATATTTATCTGACAAGCTAGATTTTGATTATCTTATTTTAATGGATGGAGACGGTGAAGACAGGCCTGAGGAAATAAAATTACTAGTAGACAAGATCTCCCTTGAACCTAATAAATCTGTTGTTGCGAAACGTATTAAAAGATCAGAAGGTTTTTTTTTTCAAATACTTTACAAATTTCATAAATATTTAACTTTATTCACAACTGGCAAACTTATTAATTTCGGAAATTATAGCTGCCTAACTAAGTCTGACTTAAAAAAATTATCAACAAAGGCAAGCTTGTGGAGTAGTTACTCTGGCTCATTCAAAGATAATATAAAAAATTATAACGAGGTTAATTCTATAAGAGGGATAAGGTATTTTGGTCCTACTCAAATGTCTTTGTCAAAACTTGTTGTGCACTCTTTTTCTATTATAGCTGTATTTAAGTATCGATTATTTTTTTTATCACTCGTTTTATTAGTTTTACTTCATTATCTAGGAATTTTTATAAGATTTAATTTTTTAGTTTTCCAGATCTTGACCGTTCTATTTAATATATTAATTTTTATTGTCTCTTATAGAGAGAGTGAAAAAGAGTTGGAAAATAGCAAACTTGATATTGCGAAAATAGAAAACCTCACACACTAAGAGGTTGTATAATGAGTCCAGATTAGAATCAAAAGTGAATCAAAGCGTGAACATTCAATCTATATCTAGATTATTTGTGTATAAGTATGACAATATGTGTTTTTATAAACAATTGATAAAAGAATAAAAAAAATTTAATCCAATAATAAATATGAAAATTGAATACTTTTACAGCCTTGCATCTCCATTTGCATTCCTTGGATCAGAAAACTTTCAAACAATTGTAAAAAAATATAACGCAGAGATAGTTGAAAAACCATGTGATTTAGTAGGAGGAATATTTTCTAAAACTGGGGGCGTACCCGTTCCTCAAAGATCACCGCAAAGGCAAAAATATAGATTGGATGAATTGAAAAGATGGAGTGATTTTTTAAATATTAAAATTAATATTAAACCAAAATTTTTTCCCCCCAAAGATCCACATATTCCAGCAAAGTACACAATAGCTGCAAACTTATTAGGTGTTAAAATATTTTTTGGACATGAACTTTTAAAAAAATTATGGATTGAAGAGAAAGATATTTCTGATGAAAAAAACATCGAATTAACTAGCAAACAATTTAAAATAGATTTTAAAGAACTGTCTCTATTATCTAAATCAGATAAAGTATTAAAAATTTACATAGGTAACACTGAAGAAGCTATCCAAAAAAATGTTTTTGGAGCACCAACTTATATTTTTAATAATGAATTATTTTGGGGGCAAGACAGGTTAGATTTTTTAGAAAGAGCTTTAAAAAAATATTAAAATATTAAAATATTAAAATATTAAAATGTTAAAATATCGTTCTCTAAAGACTCTAGAAAAAAAATATTTACATTTTTTATCTAGCCAAGAAATAAAAACCAAAACTTTCCATGATAAAATAGGTCAATTAAATAATTACTACTTGCCTATGTGTGAAAAAATACATCAAGATTATGTAAAGAATAAAAGAATAAAGATAATAGGACTAACAGGGGGTCAAGGTGCTGGAAAAAGTACCATAACTCAAATTTTAAAATTAATATTAGAAATTAAGTATAATTTAAATGTAGTTTGTTTCTCGATTGATGATTTTTATAAAACATTAAGTGAAAGAACTAGTCTTGCTCAAAATATAAATAAGTTATTTAAAATACGGGGTGTTCCCGGTACTCACGATACTGGTCTATTAAAAAAAATATTTATTAATTTGATTAAAAAAAAATTTAAGCCAGTGCTTATTCCTTGTTTTGATAAATCAAGAGACGACCGTTCTCCAAAAAAATATTGGCAGAAAATATTGCAGCAGCCCAAGATAATTATATTTGAAGGATGGTGCGTAGGCGCTAAACCACAACTAAATAAAGATTTACTAAAACCAATTAATATTTTAGAAAAAAAACAAGACTTAGATTTAAAATGGAGATCAAGAGTAAACAATGAACTAAAAAATGAATATAAAAAAATTTTTAACAAAATTGATATGTTGATTTTTTTGAAAGTACCTAGTTTTAATTGTGTTTATAAGTGGCGACTTCTGCAGGAAAATAAGCTTCAATTGACTTCTGGAGGTAAAAAAATTATGTCTCCTCATCAGGTACGTAAATTTATCATGTATTATGAAAGAATAACCATGCAAATGCTCAAAGATTTACCAAACAAAGCTTACGCAGTTCTTTTTTTAGACAAACAACACAGATTTAATAAAATTAAGTTTAATTAATATGAAATTCATTATTATTTTTATACTTTCCATATTTAATGCAAATGTAATTTTTGCTGCAGAAATTTTAACTTATTTAGAAAATGCTTATCAAAATAATCCAACTTTAAACGCTGAAAGAAAAAACTATAAAGCTATTAAAGAAAACATAAATATTTCAAGAAGTGAATTTTTACCTAATATTTCTATTTCAGGCAGTCAAAACAGTCAACAAAACTCTAACAGAACCAACCAAGCAGGAGCTACGCTCCTTGACACTAGTAACACCTCTGAAGAGCAATCTGTTTCAGTTGAGCAAAAAATTTTTCAAGGTTTTCAAGGATATAATTCAGTAAAAAAATCTATACTAGAGTCAGAACAGGCAGCACTTAAACTTAAGAACATTGAACAGCAAATTTTATTAAAATCTGCTAATGCTTATTATGACTTAATTTACAAAACTGAAAATACTCAATTTAATTTAGCTAATGTTGATTTATTTGAAAGACAAGTCGAAACAGATAGTTCACGCCTACAAAAAGGTGAAATCACTCTAACTGATTTAGCCCAGTCCGAATCATCTCTTGCCGGTGCAAATGCAAAATTTATTGCAGCAGAAACTAAACTTTTAATAGCTAAAAGTAATTTTGAAAAAATAATTAGATTACCTGCGCCAGAAGAATTGAATAAAGACAACCTTATAAAAAACTTTAGTTTAAATTTTCCAATAAGCTTAAATAAAGCCTTAATTTTTTCAGAAAAAAATAATCCTAAATTAGTTCTTGCTAAATTAGATTATGAAATATCAAAAAAAAATGTAGATATTGAAAAATCTAAATTTTTGCCATCTGCTTCAGTTAACTACACACAATCTCAAAGTAAAGATTTTAGCTCATCTGTTGACAAAAATGACCAAGAGTCTCTCAAAGCAACTGTAACTATTCCAATCTTTAAAGGAGGTAAAAATTATTCCTCACTAAAAAAAGTAATATTTAAAAAAGAACAAAATAGCTTAATTCTTCAAGATACAATCAATCAAGTAAAAATAGATACCGCAAACTCATGGTCAACATACCAGTCATCGGCAAGTGTTTTAAAAGCTACCCAAGCTCAAGTAAAGGCTGCAGAAATTGCTAACGAAGGAATTACCCTAGAATATGACTCTGGAAACACACGAACAACACTTGAAGTTATCCAGTCTCGAAGCCTACTTTTAGACGCAAGAATAAGCAACGCAATAGCAGAAAGAAATTTTTCCGTATCTAAATTCGAGTTACTAGCTGTTATTGGCGAATTAACACTGGAAAATCTAAAAAGATCTTGATCGATATAAACCTTTTTTTAAATTTTTATTTCTTGAAAAAAAAGAACAAAGTGTGTACATTGTATTTAACGATTCGAACAAATAAAAGGATATAAAATGATAAAAAATAACTTAAAAGTAGTAAAATCAGACAGTAAAAAAGAGCAAGAACTAAAAGAAAAAAACAAAGCTTTAGAGGCTGCAATCAGCCAAATAGATCAAAATTTTGGTAAAGGTTCGGTTATGAAGCTTGGACAACAACAAGCATTAGATATTGAAGCAGTATCTACAGGATCGCTCAGCTTAGATTTAGCTCTTGGTATTGGCGGCTTACCAAAAGGTAGAATTATAGAAGTTTACGGACCTGAGTCATCAGGAAAAACGACCTTAGCACTTCAAGTTTTAGCTGAAGCACAAAAAAAAGGCGGAATATGTGCCTTTGTTGATGCCGAGCATGCTCTTGATCCTATTTACGCGAAAAAATTAGGTGTAAAGACTGGTGAGTTATTAATATCCCAACCAGATACAGGCGAGCAAGCTTTAGAAATAGCAGATACATTAATTAAATCTGGATCGATATCAGTACTTGTTATTGACTCAGTTGCTGCTCTTACTCCAAAAGCTGAATTAGAAGGTGAAATGGGAGATCATCATGTTGGTCTTCAATCTAGATTAATGAGTCAAGCATTAAGAAAAATAACTGGATCTGTTTCTAAATCCAATACAATGGTCATTTTTATAAATCAAATAAGAATGAAAATCGGTGTGATGTTTGGAAGCCCTGAAACTACATCAGGTGGAAATGCTTTAAAATTCTACTCATCGGTAAGATTAGATATTAGAAGAATAGGCGCGATAAAGGATAAAGATGAGATTATTGGAAACTCAACTAGAGTTAAAGTAGTTAAAAACAAAGTAGCTCCACCGTTCAAGGTAGTAGAATTTGACCTTATGTATGGAAAAGGAATCAGTAAGACAGGTGAACTCGTAGATCTTGGAGTTAAAGCTGGAGTTGTAGAAAAAGCAGGTGCTTGGTATGCTTACAAAGGGGAAAAAATTGGTCAAGGAAGAGAAAATGCTAAAATCTTTTTAGAACAAAATCCTAAAGCTGCTGAAGAAATTGAAAAAACAATTAGAGATCAAGCTACAGCAATAAGAGAGGCGCTTGATGGAAACCCTACATCTAAAGAAAAAGATTCTGAAAGCAAATTGGAAGTTAAAAAAGAAACAGTTGAAAATAAAAAAGATACAACTGATATAGAAAAAAAATAATAATTATAGTCGTTATCTCAGCGAAAGGCCGTAACAAGCCTTTCGCGTCCCTTTATTTCATCTAAAAAAATACAACCAACAATTACATAAAGGTAAAACTTTCCGTATATTGAAAATTAAGAATGTAGTTAAATTTAATATAAATATAAAAAGGAGGAACAATGAGTGCACAAGCAAAAAACTCGAAAATGTCATCTTCCATAGATACCTCACATTTAAAAGTAAAGTTTCCATTTAAATCTAAATACGGAAATTTTATTGGTGGAAAATTTGTAGAACCAAAATCAGGAAAATATTTTGATAATACAACGCCAATTACAAATGAAGTTATCTGTCAGGTGCCACGTTCGAATGAGAAAGATGTTGAGTTTGCATTAGACGCAGCTCACGCAGCTTTTCCTACATGGGGAAAGACTTCTATCAGCGAAAGATCTAACATCCTTTTAAAGATAGCAGACGTAATCGAAAAAAACTTAAACCTATTAGCAACAGCAGAATGTCTTGATAATGGTAAACCAATCAGAGAATGTATGGCTGCCGACTTACCTTTAGTTGTTGATCATTGGAGGTATTTTGCAGGAGTAATTAGAGCTGAAGAAGGTTCAATAGGTGAGATAAGTAATGATGAGTATTCTTACCATGTACCGGAACCACTTGGTGTTGTTGCACAAATTATACCATGGAACTTCCCACTTTTAATGGCTACGTGGAAACTTGCTCCAGCTTTAGCAGCAGGTAACTGTGTAGTATTAAAACCAGCCGAACAAACACCGGCATCTATTCTACTTTTAATGGAACTAATCGGTGATTTATTACCACCAGGTGTTTTAAATATTGTTAGTGGTTATGGTTTAGAAGCAGGAAAACCTTTAGCATCTTCTAAAAGAATTAGAAAGATTGCTTTTACAGGCGAGACAACTACAGGACGTTTAATAATGCAATATGCTGCACAAAACATAATCCCAATAACACTAGAGTTAGGAGGGAAATCTCCAAACGTATTTTTTGAAGATGTTATGGATAAAGACGATGCCTTCTTTGATAAATGTTTAGAAGGTTTCACTATGTTTGCACTTAATAACGGAGAAGTTTGTACTTGTCCGAGCAGAGCTTTAATTCAAGAGTCTATTTATGATAAATTCATGAAGAGAGCGTTAGAAAGAGTGAAAGCAGTTAAGCAAGGTAATCCTTTACAAATGGATACCATGTTGGGTGCACAAGCATCTCTAGAACAGATGGAAAAAATAAAATCTTACTTAGATTTAGGTAGGAAAGAAGGAGCCAAAGTTCTAGCTGGAGGAAATGTTGCTAAACTGAATAGTGGGCTAGAAAAAGGAAACTATATTGAAGCAACTGTTTTTGAAGGAAAAAATGACATGCGGGTATTCCAAGAGGAAATCTTTGGACCGGTAGTTTCGGTTACTACGTTTAAAGATGAAGCAGATGCACTTAAAATTGCAAATGATACTCTCTATGGTTTAGGAGCAGGTGTCTGGACTAGAAATGGAAACATTGCATACAGAATGGGCAGAGGAATACAAGCAGGTAGAGTTTGGACAAACTGTTATCATGCTTATCCAGCTCATGCTGCATTTGGAGGATACAAACAATCTGGTATCGGTAGAGAAACTCATAAAATGATGTTGAATCATTATAGACAAGTGAAAAACTTACACGTGTCCTATAGTGAAAGTAAACTAGGTTTCTTTTAAAAAATATATTATACTGGCCCGTACACATAACGGGCCATATAAACATGAAAGTTACAGCAACCTTATCAGCAATAAAATTACTTAATGACTTGAAAAAAGTTCATGGAAATGATCTTTTATTTCACCAGTCAGGTGGATGTTGCGATGGAAGTGCTCCAATGTGTTTTCCAGCAAAAGAATACCAGGTAGGTGACAGCGATATAAAATTAGGTG
>Ga0307986_10002645_pt1 | contig 12735 bp, 9 predicted proteins | sample EllFjometageno82_FD_203170 | JGI IMG/M metagenome (GOLD analysis project Ga0307986, IMG submission 203170) | Marine microbial communities from Ellis Fjord, Antarctic Ocean - #82 | ecosystem: Environmental > Aquatic > Marine > Unclassified | place: Southern Ocean | collected 2014-10-09
CATTAACAAAAGATTTACCATCTGACGCAAAGATTAAATCACATCAATTAATGCTTAGAATTGGAATGATAAAACAATCATCAGCTGGAATTTATTCATGGCTACCATTAGGGTTTAAGGTAATGAAAAAAATTGAAAACATTGTAAGGCAAGAACAAAATAGTATTGGAGCACAAGAAATGTTGATGCCAACCATACAGTCGGCTGATATCTGGAAAGAGAGCGGTAGATACAACGACTACGGTGATGAAATGTTAAGAATTAAAGATCGACAAGGAAGAGAAATGCTTTACGGACCTACTAACGAAGAACTTATAACGGAAATTTTTCGTTCAAGTATTAAGTCATACAAATCATTACCCCAAATGCTATATCATATTCAGTGGAAGTTTAGGGACGAAGTAAGACCAAGATTTGGAATTATGCGTTGCCGAGAGTTTTATATGAAGGACGCCTATTCTTTTGATATTAGCGAGGTAGAAGCAAAAAAATCTTATAATAAAATGTTTTATTCTTATTTGAAAATATTTTCAAAACTTGAACTTAGAGCAATACCAATGGCAGCGAATACAGGACCTATTGGAGGCGAACTATCTCATGAATTTATTGTTTTAGCAGATACAGGAGAAAGCAATGTTTACACTGATAAAAATATCTTTGATATTGATACTGATAAATATGATCTTAGTGAAAGATCTTTAGAAAAGATGAGAAATGATTTCTCTCTTTTATATGCCGTTACAGATGAAAAATTTAATAAAAAAGATTTTGATTTAAAGGTAAAAAAAGACAACCAAATATCCACCAAAGGAATAGAAATTGGTCACATTTTTTACTTTGGAGACAAATACTCTAAACCTCTTAATTGTCTAGTAGATCACCCAGAGGGAAAAAAAGTTCCTGTTAAAATGGGATCCTATGGAATTGGAGTGTCCAGACTAGTTGGTGCATTAATTGAAGTAAATCTAAAGAATGATGTCATGAAATGGCCAAAATCAATTTCACCTTACGATGTTGTGATTATACCCAGCATAAACAAGAACAACAACCAGAGCCTTGAAACCGCTACTATAATTTATAAAGAGCTAAAAAAACAAAAAATTGACGTACTTTTAGATGATGTTAATGAGAATATGTCAGCTAAATTTAAAAAACATGATTTAATCGGTATTCCTTATCAAATTATAATTGGTTCCAAGTCTGAAGAAAAAAGATTTGAATTTAAAGAAGTAGGTAAAGACGCAACATTATTGAGCTTAGAAGAAATTAAAATAAAAATAAAAATTTAAATTGTTTACCTCAGCAGAAAAATTAATAGCACTAAGAAACTTGAAACCTAAAAGAAAAGAAGGTTTTTTAAAAGTAATTTCAATTTTTTCATTTGTTGGAATAATGCTTGGTGTAGCAATTTTGATTATAGTTATGTCTATTATGAACGGTTTTAGAACCGAACTTACGAATAAGATTCTTGGATTCAATCCTCATGTGACTATCAAACCGTATAATAACTCAATAATTAATTCAAAGTTTAGAAAAAAATTAAATAAAAATTTTCCTAACACACAGTTTGTAGAATCTTATAGTGGTGAAGGAGTAGTAATTAACAATGATTATGCAAAAGGCATAATGATAAAAGGCCTAGACTCAAAAAATAAAAAAAATTCTATTTTTTTAAAAAAAATTTTAATTGAAGGGAAAGTAAATAAGATAAAAAAAGGCAACATAATAGTCGGTAAAGAATTAGCAATAGAATTAAATCTAGGCATTGGAGATAAAATTAACGTACTTTCATCTGTTTATATCAGCACACCTTTTGGAGGTCTACCTAAGCAAGAAATATATTCCGTTGAAGGCATTTTTAGTAGTGGTTTTTATGAATTTGACAAAAATGTTGCTTTTTTAAATTTAGATGAAGCTTTATTCTTTTTTGGAAAAACAAAAGATGACACTTCTTTAGAAGCTTATTTACCAGACCCATTAAAAGCTAATGAAGTTAAAGATAAAATTGGAATAATAGATAACAATTTTTATGTTTATAGCTGGATTGATTTAAATAAGTCATTTTTTAGTGCGCTTAAAGTTGAAAGAAATGTAATGTTTGTAATTCTAACTTTAATCATCATTGTTGCTGCGTTTAACATTATTTCTGGATTGACTATTCTCATTAAAAATAAAACTAAAGAAATTGCTATTTTAAAAACTTTAGGCTTAAGCAACAACTCAATAATAAAATCATTTTTTTTAACCGGTTTTACAATTGGTCTAATAGCTACTGTGTTTGGAATTATTATTGGTATTTTATTTTCAGAAAATATAGAGTCAATAAGAGTATTTTTATCCTACATCTTCAATGTTGAAATATTTCCTAGTGACGTATATTTTTTAAATGAAATGCCTAGTGAAATAAATTCATTTTCAATTATGATTATCTTTATTTTCTCATTAGTAACAACAAGCCTAGCATCATTGATACCAGCTATAGCAATATCTAAAATGAACACAATAAAAGCATTAAAATATGAATAATAATATTTTAGAGATTAAAAAGATTAACAAAAATTTTCAACATAGAAATGGATTAATTGAAATCTTTAAAAATGTAACCTTGAATATTAAAAGAGGAGACCTGGTAGCTTTAATTGGACCATCTGGATCTGGAAAATCAACGTTATTAAACATGATTTCATTAATCGACACCCCAACATCCGGTAAAATTATCTTTAATAATAAGGACATGAAAAATTTAAACGAAGAAAATAAGGACAATGTGAGAAAAAAACATATTTCTATGATCTTTCAAGACAATAATCTTCTTACCGATTTTACAGCTCTAGAAAATGTTTTAATGCCACTGATAATAAGAGAAGAGGAAATAAAATTATCCCGAAAAAAAGCTGAAAAGATACTTGCTGGTTTTAACTTAAGAGGAAGGCAGAACCATTATCCAGATGAACTATCTGGTGGCGAACAGCAGAGAGTTGCAATTGCAAGGGCATTAATCTCTGAAACAGATTTGATTCTAGCAGATGAGCCTACTGGAAATTTAGATTACAAAACATCTCAAGAAATATTTACATATTTTTTAAAACTAAAAAAATTAAATAAGACTATAATTTTTGCAACTCACAATAGAGATTTAGCTAATAAAGCAGATTACAAGTTGAGTATTTTAAATGGTAATATAAAAAGAGCTAATGTCTAATGGTAAAATATTCAATAATTTTAAAATTCACACCCAATATTCTATTTGCGAAGGTGCAATTAAGATTGATGATTTAGCAAATCACTGCAAGGAAAACAAAGTTCCAAACATAGGCATCTGTGATAGTTTCAATTTATGTGGTGCGTTAGAATTTTCAGAAAAACTTAGTAAGTTTGGAACTCATCCTATAATAGGAACACAAATTAATTTTTCCCTAGAAGACACGATTGGTAAGCTGCCATTGTTTGCTAGTTCTTCTATTGGATATAAAAATTTAATTAACCTATCTTCAAAAAGTTATTTGGATTCTGATGAAAAAACTGATGCACATTGCAAAATCAGTGTGCTTAAGAACATTAATGAAGGCTTAATATTGTTAAGTGGTAATCATCACGGACTTTTTGGTAAATTATTTAAACTTAATAAATTAAAACAAGTTGAAGAAGCAGTAAAACAATTAAAAGATATATTTAAAGATAGGTTTTATCTGGAAATACAAAGACACAATGAAGAAGGTGAAGAAGGTTATGAAAATTTTATAATTAAACTTTCTGAATCAAGTCAAATACCTCTAATAGCCACTCAAGAAGTATTCTATTTAAATAAAGATATGTACGAAGCTCATGACGCTCTAGTTTGCATAGGTCAAAAAAATTTTGTTGATGATCCTAATAGACTAAAGTTCAGTGACCAACATTTTATTAAAAAAAATGATGATATAGTAGCTTTATTTAATGACATACCTGAAGCGCTAGAAAATAATTATAATTTTCCTTACAGATTTAATTTTAAACCTGAAAAATCAGCTCCAGTTTTACCAACAATAAAAACAGAAAATAATATTACTGTTGAAGATGAACTATTAGCGCAAGCAAAAATAGGTTTAAAGAATAGAATTGAAAATTACGTTTTAAAAAGAAATTCAAAACTCGATGAAGAAAAAACTTTAAAACTCTACAATGATAGACTGTTTCATGAATTAAATATTATAAATTCTATGAATTACCCAGGTTATTTCCTGATTGTATCTGATTACATTAGATGGTCAAAAAAAAATAACATTCCTGTAGGTCCAGGTAGGGGCTCAGGAGCTGGATCTTTAGTAGCGTACTGCTTAGATATTACAGATGTTGACCCAATTGAATTTGATTTAATTTTTGAAAGATTTTTGAATCCTGACAGAATTTCAATGCCAGATTTTGATATAGATTTTTGTGAGGAAAAAAGAAATTTAGTTTTTGAATATTTAAAATCTAAATACAAAAATGGTGTTGCACACATCATTACTTTTGGTAAATTAAAAGCAAGAATGGCAATAAGAGACATGGGAAGAGTACTTGGCCTACCTTATGGACACGTAGATAAAATAAGTAAAATGATTCCATTTGATCCATCAAGACCTTTATCGCTACAAGAATCAATAGACAGAGAACCAAGGTTTAAAGAAGAAATTAGAAATAGTAAAAAAGTAGAAAAATTAATTGAACTTTCACTTAAAGTTGAGGGATTAAACAGGAATATGGCAACTCATGCAGCTGGAGTTGTTATTGCCGGTGAAAATTTATCTGAACAAGTTCCTTTATACAAAGATCATTCTGCTAATTTAATATTACCATCTACACAGTTTGATATGCACTCTTCAGAAAATGCTGGTTTAGTTAAGTTTGATATACTGGGCCTTACTGCTCTTACCGTAATTAGTAAAACAATTAAAATGTTAAGTTTAAAAAATATAAAACTAGATATTAGTAAAATTGATTTACAGGATCAAAATGTTTTTAAACTCCTATCTACTGGCGAGACAACTGGATTATTTCAGCTAGAAAGTACAGGTGTGAGATCGACTTTACGTCAGATGAAGCCAACAGAGTTTAATGATATTGTAGCCCTAGTCGCACTTTACAGACCAGGACCGATGGGTAATATACCCACATACAATGAGTGTAAAAACGGACAAAGAACACCCGATTATATTCACGAAACTTTAGAAAAAATTTTAAAACCAACCTATGGAATTATAATTTACCAAGAACAAGTAATGCAAATCGCGCAAACACTTGCTGGTTTTACAGCTGGTGAAGCTGATATTTTAAGAAGAGCAATGGGTAAAAAAAAACGCGCAGAACTTGAAAAACAAAAAGAAAAATTTATCTCAGGTGCTTTAAAAAACGGTATTAAAAAAGATGTAGCAAACTATGTTTTTACTAAAATTGAGCCTTTTGCTGATTATGGTTTTAATAAAAGTCATGCTGTAGCCTACGCACTGATTGCATTTCAAACTGCTTATTTAAAAACCTACCATAAAGAAGAATTTATAGCCGCTTCTATGTCCACGTCATTAACAAACACAAGTAAACTTAGAGAATATGTTGAGGAACTAAAAAGATTAAAAGTTGAGGTTATTAGGCCATCAATAAATAATTGTTACGCCGAATTTATACCTGATACAAACAAAATATTTTATGGGTTAGGCGCTATTAAAAGCGTAGGTTTTGATGCTATTTCAAACATTGTAGATGAAAGAGAAAAAAATGGAAAATTCAAAACATTCACAGATTTTATTAATCGCGTTGACCCGAAAGATGTCAACAAATTACAGCTTGAAGGACTTGTTAAGGCCGGTGCATTTGATGAAATCGACCTAAATAGAAGAAAGTTATTTGATGCAATACCTAAAATTATTCAAACAATAAAAAGTAAGTACGATGAAAGAGTAAGCAACCAAGCAAACCTTTTTGACGACACAAACAACAAAGACAATGAAGAATTTGAGTTTGAGACAACCAAAGCGTGGACTAAAAAAGAATTATTAGGCGAAGAATTTGCTTCATTGGGATTTTATATTTCGGATCATCCTTTAAACGAATATAAAGAGTTTTTTACTCAGCTTGAAATTGAACCATATAAAGCTTTTTTAGAGGGGAATAAGTTGGAGTCACTTGTTGCGGGAACGATAATGTCTATTCAAGAAAAAAAGAGTGCAAAAGGAAACTCTTATGCAATTATAAAGTTTAGTGACAATAATAGTGAATTTGAAATATTTCTATTTTCTGATCTTTTTTCTTCTAATAGAGAAAAATTAAAAGAGTCTAGTTCTTTTATTTTAACTCTTCACAAAGAAAAAAACACAGATGAAAATAGTTTAATGAGAGTTAATATTAGAAAAATAGTAGATCTTTCCGACCTAGTTAACAAAACTTATGAAAATGTTTTCATAGAGCTTAACAGCAGAGAAAAACTAAAAGAACTTAATGAGCTATTAAAAAATAATGGTGAAACTAAAATTAATGTTATTTTAAGAGATAAAAATAAAAATTACTCTTTTGAGCTTAAAAACGCTAGGAAGTTTGATTTTAATTTGTTTAGCTTAATTAAAAACAAGGAATATGTTGAAAAAATAAGTTTTTAGTGGCTTGATTTTTTCTCTCTTTAAATATAAGAAAGCGTAATTTCGCACACAGCGTTAAGGAGTAAAATCCTACCGGTCTCGCAAGAGGTTTGCTGTGGTGGATTAACCGGAAAAAAATATGAATATACCTGAAGTAAATATTAAACAATTACTAGAAGCTGGAGTACATTTAGGTCACAAGACACTAAGGTGGAATCCAAAAATGAAAAAATTCATTTTTGGTGAAAAAAATTCAATTCATATAATTGACCTTACACAGACCGTCACTTTTTTCAAAAATGCTCTAACAGAAATATACAAGTGTATTTCAAGTGGTGGAAAAATATTAATTGTTTCCACTAAAAAACAAGCCTCAGAACAAATTTTAAATTTAGCGAAAGAAACAGATCAATTCTACGTAAACTACAGATGGCTTGGAGGAATGCTGACTAATTGGAACACTATTCAGAATTCAATCAAAAGATTGAAGATGCTCGAGGAAACTCTCTCAAAAGAGGATACTGGGTTTACAAAAAAAGAAATTTTAAAAAGAAGCAAAGAAAAGGAAAAACTTCAAAGATCACTTGGTGGAATAGCAGATATGAAGAAGCTACCTCAGTTAATTTTTATCATAGATACAAATATTGAGTCCTTAGCCGTTGCCGAAGCTAAAAAACTTAATATACCAATTGTAGCAATTTTAGATACCAATTCAGATCCAACAGATATACATTTTCCAATACCAGGCAACGATGACGCAAGAAGGTCTATCAATCTTTATTGTGATTTACTAAAAAATACAATTGTTAATGCATCTAAATTTATTGAAATAAAATCTAATGATGATGCGAAAGAAAAACCAAAAAGCAAAAAATTAAATACAGAAAATATTATAAAAAAAACTGAAGAAAAAAGTATTTAATTAAACTTAATTATATGTCCAGCAAAGATCTACTTGAAAGTGTAAAAAAACTTAGAGAACTCACAGGTGTCGGCTTTAAAGACTGCAAGCTTGCTATTGACGAGTCAAATGGTGATATTGAAAAAGCCATAGAGTTTTTAAGAAAAAAAGGAATAGCAAAAGCGTCAAATAAAATGAGCAGAACGGCATCTGAAGGATTGTGTCTTTTACAGGAAAAAAATGGTGAGGTATCACTAATAGAAATTAATAGTGAAACAGATTTTGTTGCAAAAAATGATGTGTTTATTTCTTTTTGTAAAGAGGTTTCAGTAATAAATTTTGAAAATAAGTCTGATTTATTAAAAGTAAATGAAGCAAAAATGAAAAATAATCTTTCAGTAGAAATAAATTTAATAGATCTAATTGCAAAAATGGGAGAAAAAATAACAATAAGAAGGTCTATTTTTTTTGATAATGTAAATGGAAAAAATTCGTTTTATATTCACGGAGCCTTAGAAGATAAAGTAGGAAAAATAATATCAATTGTCAAAACCTCTGAAGAGAGTGACTTAGGAAAAAAAATCGCAATGCATGTATCGGCATTAACCCCTACAGCTCTTGATGAACAGAGTTTAAGTAAAGATATTGTAAATAAAGAAATAGAGATTATTAAAGCTGAACTTTTAAACTCAGGAAAACAACCTGAAATGATAGAAAAAATCGCTAAAGGTAAAATCAATAAATTTATTTCTGATAACACGCTAATTAATCAAACATGGATTATGGACCCAAAAAAAAAAGTTTCAGATGTACTAAAAGATAGTAATATCAAGGTAGTAGATTTTATAAGATATAAAGTTGGTGAAGGAGTTTAATTATGAGCTCAGAGTTTGAAGAAAAAAACTACTCCAGTAAAATGGAAAAGACAGTTCAGTCTTTTGTAAAAGATCTTTCTTCATTAAGAACGGGAAGAGCTAACGCATCAATGCTAGACATGATTAAAGTTGACGTATACGGTCAAATGATGCCTATAAATCAGCTTGCAAGTGTAAGTGTTCCTGAGGCTAGGTTAATAACAATTCAGGTTTGGGATCAAACAAACATTAAAGCAGTTGATAGTGCTATACAAAAATCTGATTTAGGAATTAACCCTCAAATTGACGGATCTGTTTTAAGAATAAGAATACCTGACCTCACAGAAGAACGAAGAAAAGATCTAATAAAAGTTTCAAAAAATATTGCTGAAAAAAACAAAGTCTCTATTAGAAACATTAGAAGAGAAGCAAATGACGAATTAAAAAAACTTATCAAGGATAAAAAAATAAGCGAAGATGACAATAAAATATTTGAAAAAAACATTCAAAAATTGACTGATGAAAATATTTTAAATATAGATAAAATTTCACAAGAGAAAGAAAAAGAAATACTCCAAGTATGAATAATCTTAATCACATTGCCTTTATTATGGATGGCAATGGAAGATGGGGATTAAAAAAGAGAAGAAGTAGAAATTACGGTCATCTAGAAGGCGTTAAAACAGTTCAGGAAATAGTAAAAGTTTCAATTTCATTGAAAATACCTGTCATCACATTCTATGTTTTTTCGAGTGAAAACTGGAAGAGACCCAAATCTGAAATAAATTATTTATTTAATTTAATTAAAATATATTTTAAACAAGAAATTAACAATATTATTAAAAATAAAATAAGAATTAATATTTTAGGACGATTAAAAGAACTTCCTATAGAAATAAAAAAAACACTAAAATTAGCGATAAAAAAAACAAAACAAAATAAAAATTTAACGATTAACTTAGCTATTAACTATGGGTCAAGAAATGAAATTATAGACTCTGTAAAAAAACTAAATTCAATGACAAAAAAAATAACAGAAAAAAATATTACTACTAATTTATATACAAAAACGTCTTTTCCTGACATTCTTATACGTACAGGTGGGCAAAAAAGACTAAGTAATTTTATGCTTTGGCAATTAGCCTATGCAGAAATATTTTTTCTAGAAAAGTTATGGCCTGATTTTTCAAGAAATGATTTAGTTAAAATAATAAAAAAATACCATAAAATTAAAAGAAATTATGGCGCTGTTTAAAATGAATTTTGATCTAATAAAAAGAATAGTAACTTCCCTAGTTCTTCTTCCGGTTATAATTTATTCTACTTATAGCGCAGGTGTTTATTTTATAATATTTTTAACTAGCGTTTATTTGCTGTCTTTTTATGAGATAATTAAGAATACTAAAAATTTATTATTTATCTTTTTTTCAGCTTGCTTTTTAACTTTAGCGTTTTTTTCTTTTTATTATGTACGAGATAATACAGATTATTCACTAGTCCTTATCTATTGGATTTTAGCGACAACATTTTTATCTGATATAGGTGGCTATGTTTTTGGAAAAACTTTTAAAGGAAAAAAACTTACCAAGATAAGTCCAAATAAAACTTACTCAGGATCAGTTGGTTCTATTTTTTTTAGTCTTCTTTCAATCCCGATTTTAAATTTCTTACAAAATTTCTATATAAAAGAAAATTTGATTGATTTTTATCAATTAAAATTTTTGATAATAAATATTTCAATCTCAATCGTCTGCCAATTAGGAGATCTCGTAGTTTCTTACTTTAAAAGAAAAATTAAAATAAAAAATATAAGTAATATTTTACCTGGCCACGGAGGTGTCCTCGATCGCATAGACGGATTAATTTTTGTTTTAATATTTAGCTTAGCGTTAAAAACAATTGGTATAATCTAAGATGAGATTTAAAACAGTTGCTATACTCGGGTCAACAGGATCAATTGGTCAATCTACGCTTGAGATTATAAAAAAGACAAGAAAATTTAAAGTCGTATTGATTGTTGCCAATTCTAATGATTTAAAAATTCTTTCTCAGATCAAAAATTTTAAACCAAAAATAGTTGTTATTAACGATAAACCAACTTTTATTAAAGTTAAGAAAAAAAATAAATTTAAAAAAATAATTATTTTAAACTCTCTTAATCAAATACAAAAATATATTAAAAATATAGATGTAACAGTATCTGCTATACCGGGTATAGCTGGTTTAGAACCAACATTGTCTTTTATAAATCTAAGTAAAAAAATTCTTCTAGCAAATAAGGAATCAATTGTATGTGGTTGGAATTTAATTAAAAAAAAAGCTATTAAATATAAAACTAAACTAGTTCCTATAGACTCAGAACACTTTTCTATCACTGAATTGATAAAGCAACATCCGGAACAACAAATAAAAAAAATCTACATTACCGCCTCAGGTGGTCCCTTCTTAAGATTAAATAAAAATAAATTTAAATATATAAAACCTAAAGATGCTATCAAACACCCCAAATGGAAAATGGGTAAAAAAATTTCTGTGGATTCAGCAACGCTAATGAACAAAGTATTGGAAATAACCGAAGCGTTAAAATTATTCTCTTTTAGTTTAGATGTATATGAAATTATAATTCATCCTCAGTCACTAGTGCATGCAATAGTAACATTTAAAAATGGCACAACATATTTTCTTTACCATGAACCAGATATGAAAATACCTATTTCAAATGCTCTCTTCGATAGTAAAATTAATTACTCTAAATATTTTCAAATGAAAAATACTAAAAAATTTACCGATCAAAATTTGGAATTTTTTCCTGCAGACAAAAATAAATTCACAACTTTAAAGTTAATACCCAAAATGAACAGTAATCGATCAGCTCCAATTATTTTAAATGCGGCTAATGAAATATTTGTTGATGAGTTTTTAAAAAATAACATCCTTTTTAATGATATTTTTACTTGTTTGAAACTTGTTACAAAAGACAGAAATTATATTAAAACTTCTAATATGCACCCTAATAGTATAAATAATATTTATAAAATTGATAGTTGGGCAAGAAATCTTTCTTACCAAATTATTAAAAATAAAATCTAATACTAAATGTACAAATATATTTTAATCTTCTTCTTTTTTTTAAATTTTGAGTTACATGCTGAGGTAATTCAAAATGTCGAGATAAAAGGCAATGATAGAATAAGCGATGAAACCATAAAAGTTTATGGTGAGATTGACTTAAACAAAGATTATACAAATTTCGATATAGACAAAATTTTAAAAAATTTATACGGCACTGATTTTTTTGAAGATATTAGTATTTCTATATCCAATAAAATTTTATCTATTGTCGTTAAAGAATATGCAGTAATTAGTTCTATTTCATTAGAAGGTGAAAAATCAGAAAGAATTAAAGAACAAACCCTAAAAGTTTTAGACTTAAAATCTAAAGGAAGTTTTATAAAAAATAAATTAAATGGAGATAAAAATAAAATAAAAAAATTATATTCCTCAATAGGATTCAATTTTACAGAGGTAGAGGCTAAGATAGAAAATTTTGGTGAAAATAGAGTTGGACTTACCTACTTTATAAATAAAGGTAAAAAAACTGATATTAAAAAAATAAATTTTATAGGAGATAAAAAAATTAAAGAAAAAAGACTTAGAGATATTATTGCCTCAGAAGAGAGTAAATTTTGGAAGTTCTTATCTAAAAATACTTACTTAAATTATCGAAATATCGAACTAGATAAAAGACTGTTAATTAATTATTATAAATCTTTAGGTTATTACGATGTGCAAGTATTAAGTAATAACGCAGAAATCAGCATAGATAATTTTACAACTCTTACCTATACGATTAATGCTGGGACTAGATATATAATAAATAAAATTTCTACTAACGTAAGTGATATTTTAGATAAAAAATCATTCTTAGATCTAAATAAAAAATTTACTCGTGTTGTCGGAGAATACTACTCTCCATTCACCGTTAAAGGATTACTAGAAGAAGTCGATATTTTAATTGCCTCCAAGGACCTCCAATTCATCGAACATTCTGTAAACGAAATTTTATTTGAAAACACAATTGAAATAAAAATTAATATATTCGAAGGAGCTAAAAATTTAGTAGAGAAAGTAAACATATTAGGTAATTCAATTACAGATGAAGCGGTGATACGTGGAGAACTTTTATTAGATGAAGGTGATCCTTTTAACGCTTTAAAACTTGACCAGTCTGTAGCACGAATTAAAGCAAGGAATATCTTTGGTGCTGTAAAGACTAAAGTTAATGATGGCAGTAAGAAAGATCAGAAAGTAATAGATATTTCAGTTGAAGAAAAACCAACAGGAGAGATTAGTGCTGGTGCAGGCATAGGTACTACAGGAGGAAGTTTTT
>Ga0307986_10002646_pt1 | contig 12731 bp, 9 predicted proteins | sample EllFjometageno82_FD_203170 | JGI IMG/M metagenome (GOLD analysis project Ga0307986, IMG submission 203170) | Marine microbial communities from Ellis Fjord, Antarctic Ocean - #82 | ecosystem: Environmental > Aquatic > Marine > Unclassified | place: Southern Ocean | collected 2014-10-09
ATTCGTAAGCCATAACCGAAATAATGAACCAGCAGTAAATCTGGCATTCTTAAAAACAGAATATGACACTGAAAATATTAAAGCCAATTTTGCGCTGGCTGTAGGTACCTATATGCGTGCTAATTATTCAGCAGAACCAGGTTTACTGAAAAATCTCTATGAGAGCAGCATTGCGCTAAAAGTCTCAAGAAAAAATAATACATGGCTTGAAATGGGTGTTTTCTCTTCCCATATTGGATTTGAGAATGCTAAAGGTAGTGATAACTGGACCTTAACAAGGAGCCTCACAGCTGAGAATATTCCCTATTATGAGTCCGGTGCAAAAATTAGCCATACTTCAAATGATGGTAAGTGGTTTATGAGCGCACTTATTCTGAGTGGATGGCAGCGTATTAAACCTGTCGATGGAAATACTCTTCCCTCATTTGGCACACAAATTACTTACAGCCCTTCTTCAAGGATAACCTTCAATAGTAGTACGTTTATTGGTACTGATTCACCTGATCAGAGGAGGTTGATGCGATATTTTCATGACTTCTACAGTACCTTTAAACTGAGTAGCAAGTTGGCTGCAACGATTGGTTTTGATATTGGTATGGAGCAAAAGAGCAAAGGCTCATCAACTTTCAATACATGGTTTAATTCGACGGCAATTATGCGTTATACCCCTACAACAAATACAGCTATAGCCGTAAGAGGAGAGTATTTCGATGACAGAGATAGTGTACTTCTATCTTCTACATCACCAAATGGCTTTAGAACATGGGCCTTCTCTGCAAATTTTGATTGGAACATCACGAAAAATTTTCTCTGGCGAGTCGAAGCGAGGTCTCTTATTAATAAAGATGATATTTTTACCAGACAGGATGGCACCACCACAGATACTAATACAATCCTAACGACAGCATTAGCTATAAACTTCTGATAAATTGCAATTAGAATATAGTTAATTTAGTCATACTAGGTTTCCCATTGCACCACCTTTTTAATACTCCATAAAGAGCGGGGAAATACACCGAGATTCCATAAAAACCCAATTATATATTTGTTATCACAACATTCCTGCGATAGTCTGAGTTACAATTAATCATAGTCTCCTAGACTATTTATAAGCCTATATTTATTTATATAATTAATTTTTAAAGCTTCTAATCTGGTGAGATAGAGTTTGCCGGGATGGCGGAATTGGTAGACGCACGGGACTCAAAATCCCGCGAGGGCAACCTCATGGGGGTTCGATTCCCCCTCCCGGCACCAAATAACACGTGACATTAAGAGTTATTGCCTGCACCCCAGTTCTGTGAACTAGGTGGCACCCTACTAGGGCACAGGACACTCTCCATGGTTGTTCAATACAACCGCCTTAGCTCAGATCATATTGTTAGTACTGACGAAAAGCTTGCTGCACGTTTGGGAGTAGATAAATGAGTGGTGTTGATTGGGATCTTTGGTTAAAAATGCCTACTGTTACAATCGGGCAGGCATGTGCTTTATCACTGAATATTGACCCAGACAAGATGACGCATGGGGATAAAGAAAAAGATGATTTTCAAAAACGTCTTAAACTACTGACTGAAATAGTCTTCTTTATGAGTAATATTAGAATTGCTTCTACAAATAGCGAGAATATTGACTCCGAAATTTATCTAGAAAGTTTTGTGGAGTGGGCATTAGATATAAAGTGGGACATTCCTAAAGAATTAAAAATCCTAGTAACTGCAAAAGAAAAAGATTGAAGATAAACCTAATGAAGAATAACAATTTATATAAAAGGGCAGTTTATTCTCGCCGTGTTTTTACTGCAGATGACGAAATCCGGAGTCTATTGTTTCAAGTAGCAGCTAGCAATGCTCACATGAAAATTAGTGACGCGCGCGAGGAGTGCGTGTTGATGGCCACAAAATTATTTCATTAGACTTATGTGGAATTTGACTAAGCCATATCTTCTAGCCTTTAAGAGATTAATTAAGGATATTCGATATTTTTTTCATTCTTCGCTTTACTCGCTTACAAAAAAAGGCGTCGGTAAAAACCCTACCGTTAGACTACATAAGAAAGGTCTGCCTTCGAACTACAGCAGACCGGTATGTTTCTTTAGTAGTTACGATAAAGAAAGCATTGTCAGGAAAAGTGTTTATTATTATCTCAACGAGATAATACAAGCTGGATTCGACATCGTATTCATAAGCACAAGCGATGCCATCACAGATGAAGACCTAAAAAAATTATCCGCATGTTGTGTGACAGTAATAAACCGAGAAAATAGTGGGATAGATTTCTATAGTTGGAAAACTGGACTAGAAAAATATCAGAATTTCAATATGCACACTGCCTTATTATTAGCTAATGATAGCGTTCTGGGGCCCGTCTTCAGCATAAAGAATATAATTAATAGACTAGAAAAATATGATGCTGATATCGTTGGGATGACAGACTCTTTCATGATGCGCCCGCATCTGCAATCATATTTCATTTTTTGTAAAAAAAATGTAGTTTTGTCTGCAGAATTCAGGCGTTTCTTTCATGGAGTTACTGTTCTAGGAAGTAAGGAAGCTTATATACGGGAATGTGAAATTAATTTTTACCATCTTATGACCCAAAAATTTCATATCGCAGCTCTTTATCCTATTGAGACTATTATGGCTAAAATTAAACGTCATCCAGCCGAAGGAAAATATTATGAGGCTGAATCTAAAAACTATTTAAGACATAAACAAACAATTGACCCGATGGGGCACCTATGGAGGCATTATATTGCTGAGTATAAATTTCCATTTGTCAAAAAAAATCTAATAACGCTAGGTAAGACAGATAATGAGGAGATTCTGAAAATTCTTTCAGAGAATGGCTCTACTTACAACGCTAGCATATTGACTACTTGAACGATTCATCCTGCAGTTTTTATTTCCGTCTCAATTTTCCTATTAGGTGACTCCTATGTCTATTATCAAGCTCATAAAGCCGCATGATTTATAGGGGGATTATCTAAGTCGAACTGAGTTTTTTTGGCCACTAAAAATATCTACTATTACCCTCGGGCGTTTCATACGCGTACTATTAAACTCAAAATTACCTCATTGTTCTGTTTGTCCATTTATTGATACACATCTGTCATGGGACGCTGGTAGGGGAGAATATTGATAGTTGCCGCCGAAGGAATAATGCAGCCATGGAAGACAAAGTAACGGGAGCCTGAGATATGCAATTAACTGGAACGACTTGATAGTAACCAATCAGCTTGTATAAAGAAGTCCTGAACCAGGGTTAAATTCCCATAATTTATACAAAAATGGACTCTCAAACTCTGCAAAAAAAACCCATGAACTTGATTCGCTAGTAAATTAGAGCTCCTGATAATTAAACCAGAGCATCCCATTAACCTATATAAGTAGTAGGCCCTTATATTTAATTTATGCAACTTACGTGCTAATATGTTGTCATATAGAGAGTTTAACTAAATATCAGATGAGGAGAAACAACATAAAGACCATACTTGCTAATCCGAGAGGATTCTGTGCTGGTGTAGTACGCGCCGTAGAAATCGTAGAGCAAGCGCTGTTACTTTATGGGGCTCCAATTTATGTACTACATCAGATCGTTCATAACCAACAGGTAATCCAAGATTTAGAAGCACGTGGAGTCATTTTTACCGAAGATATGAAAAGTATCCCACCCAAAACGGTAACTGTTCTCAGTGCTCATGGTGTATCCGATGCCGTTATGGAAGCTGCCCAAGCTCAAGACCTGGAAATTATCGATGCGACTTGTCCGCTTGTTACCAAGGTTCATTTACAAGCTCAACGTTATAGCAAAAGTGGACATGAAGTGGTGATTATTGGCCATCGGGGTCATGTTGAAGTGGAAGGCACATACGGACGAGTACGCGGAACAGTACATGTGGTTGGTTCTGTAGAAGATGTTCATGATCTAGTAGTTTCTGATCCAGAACGAGTGTCCTATGTAACCCAGACTACCCTTAGCCTAGATGATACCCGTTTCATCGTGCAGGCCCTAAAGGATCGCTTTCCGGACGCAAAAGGTCCTGAGTTGTCCGATATCTGCTATGCAACACAAAATCGTCAGAATGCAGTGCGAAGTCTTGCAGAAAAAGTTGATGTCATTCTGGTGGTCGGTGCTCGAAATAGTTCTAATTCTGCGCGTTTACAGGAAGTAGGTGAGATGAGTGGCGTAAATGCTTACTTAATTCAAGATGCTAACGAAATCTCACCAGACTGGTTTGCTAATAGCTCCAGCATAGGAGTAACTGCCGGCGCCTCTACTCCCGAAATATTAGTACAGGGTGTTCTTGATCGTTTGCGGGGCCTTGGAGTAAATAGTATCGAGGAGATGGACGGAGTATCGGAAGACATCACATTTAAACTTCCCGCATCACTGTTGAGAGAACAGAAACCTTTGTAATCGTGCAATAAATTACAATATAAGAGTAGCTATTTTTTCTATGTATGACTATCATTCTGCCTATTAAATTAATCTTGGAGAGACTTGCTCATGGGAGTTCCATTACGTCAACAATTAGCTGTGGCCAGCTATCTATTAAAACAAAAACTGAATGGGGTAAAAAAATACCCGATGGTTTTAATGCTGGAGCCACTCTTTCGTTGTAATCTAGCTTGTGGGGGTTGTGGGAAAATAGATTATCCTGAGGAGACTCTAGACAAGCGTCTTACATATGAAGAATGCATGCAGGCTGTCGATGAATGTGGCGCGCCAATGGTATCAATTCCGGGTGGGGAACCATTGATCCACAAAGAAATGCCGCAAATAGTTGAGGGCATTGTAGCGCGTAAAAAATATATCTATCTATGTACAAATGCTCTCTTATTGAAAAAGAGAATTGGTGATTATAAGCCATCCCCCTATTTAACTTTTTCTGTCCATCTGGATGGAATGAAAGAAAGGCATGATAATTCTGTCTGCCAAGAAGGAGTATTTGATCGAGCAGTTGAGGCTATAAAGATAGCTGTAGAAAAAGGCTTTAGAGTTACTGTGAACTGCACTCTATTTCAAGGTGAGACCCCGGAAGATGTTGCTGAATTTCTTGATTACGCTATGACTCTAGGCATAGAGGGAGCAACTATTGCACCCGGATTTAGTTATGAAAAAGCACCCCAGCAAGATGTATTTATTAAAGGCGAAGACACCAAAAATCTGTTCCGAGGTATTTTTAAACTTGGCAAAAAACGGGACTGGAAATTAAACCATTCCACGCTATACCTTGATTTTCTTGCAGGAAATCAAAGTTATGATTGCACCCCATGGGGGAACCCAACCCGTAATATATTTGGCTGGCAGAAACCCTGTTATTTACTATCAGATGAAGGCTACGCGCCTACCTTCAAAGAACTTCTAGATGACACTCCTTGGGAGAAATATGGAAATACCAATAATCCAAAATGTGTGCAATGTATGGCGCACTGTGGTTATGAAGCAACTGCAGTTGAAGATATGTTGCAACATCCACTGAAAGGACTATTCACATCTATACGCGGTCCAAAGACTGTAGGGGCAATGGTAGCTGAACCAGTTCCTAAATGGATAACCGAGGAACAGGGTAAAAAGAATACCCTTTCAGAAATCCCTGTTACAGTTAAACTGTAATTCTTATTAGCTTATAAGGAAAATGGCTTGCCTAATATGCATTAGGCAAGCCATTTCCTCTTTTTCCAAATACAGCTGATTAGCTGTGTTCTTCTTCTTTTCTGGTAAAAGAGTAGTTTATTCAAACTAGGAATCTCCATACAAGTAATTTCCTTGCTCAGGCCCCTTACTATATACTCAAACATAACCAGAGTTTATTAGAAATAAATATTCTATATGTATATCTTGAAAAAGAAAAAGTTATGAAAACTTATCTAGAAAACAAATTGACGCTACATTTTTTTATTGTGATTGCAATTCTTTTTTGTATGCCAGCAGCTTGGGCCCAAGAGCCAGGCACTACTACAGGCCCCACAAAGACTATAAAAAATCTGCACGACTCTTTACTAGAGGGGATGCGGGGAGGAGACAAACTTGGATTTCAAGGTCGTTTTAAATTATTATCTCCAATAATTGAGAGCTCTCATGATCTTGACTTCATTGCTAAAACTATCTTAGGAAGAGAATGGACTAAGCTAAGCCCTGAGCAACAACAAACTCTTGTTAACCACTTCCACAAACTAAGTATTAGTACCTATGCAGGATGGTTCAAAGAATATAATGGTGAGCAGTTTAAATATGTTGAGCAAAAAGAAATGCCTAGAGATTATGTGCTGGTACGTAGCCAATTAATCCGCTCTAATGGTGATACTGTAAGTTTTGACTATCTACTCCGTCAGGATAAAAAAGACTGGAGGATCATTAATATTCTGGCTGACGGTGTCAGTGATCTTGCACTGAGACGTGTAGAGTACCGTTCCATTCTTAAAAAAAACGGCTTTGAAGTTTTCATCGATATGCTCAAGAAAAAGATTGAATTAGCTAGAAAAAATTAAGAGCTAATCATACAAACCACTCCCTGAAGGACAGCCCACAATAGTGGAAGCTTCGAAAGGACATATCTACAGTATTTTTGGACGCTGGGCTGCCGCCTCATATCTCTACGCGCCATGGATACTTCTTGTGGTGGTGCTTGCCGCTATGAGCTGTTCCGTATATATATCACGCAATCTTGGCATGAATACAGATACCACAGAGATGCTCGCAGAGCATCTGCCGTTTCGTATCAATCTAAAACACTACAATAAAACATTCCCCCAGGAAATGGAGAGCATGTTAGTGGTATTAGATGCCCCCACACCGGAACAAGCATATGCTACCGCCGGTCTTCTTTCCAATCTCCTAAGAAATGACACGCAGAATTTTCAAGATGTCTACGCCCCAAATGTAGATTCTTTCTTCATACAGAATAGTCTGCTGTACGAAAGTATTCCTGAGCTGGAAAAAATTGCTGACCATATGGCAAATGCACAACCACTGATCGCCCATATTGCTCGGGACCCAACATTACAAACTTTTATTTCTGTACTCTCTGGAGCGACAGATGAATTACGTAAGGGACGCAACCTGGAACTCGGGCCCTTATTTCATAGTTTGAGTGATACTTTAAATGCCAGGCTTACAGGAGTGCCACGCGTTCTTTCCTGGCAAGAACTATTCCGAGGCAAACCACAGAAGAACAGATATCAAGAATTTATTATGGTAAAACCAAAACAGGATTTTACCCAGCTATATCCTGCTGAAAAATCAATTTCCGCATTACAAGCTGCTGCATCTAAAATTGGCTTAACAAATGATAGCCCTATAAAAATGCGCATTACTGGTGAGGTGGCCTTAGCTGATGAAGAACTTAACAGCTCACTGCGTGGCATGGAATATGCGGGAATAATTACATTTGTATTAATTACATTAGTACTTTTTTTTGCAATGCGTACGATTAGGCTGTTACTTTCTGTAATAATCTGTCTTATCTTAGGTCTAATTTTTACTGCGGCTTTTGCTACTGCTTCAATCGGCCACCTGAATATTATTTCTATCGCTTTTGCAATACTGTACATTGGTCTTGGCGCTGATTTTGCAATCCATTTCCTACTACGACACAGAGAAATAATAGAGAGAGGCCTATCAAAAAAAGACGCTATCTACGAATCCGGAAATGTAGCTGGGGGCGCATTAACTGTATGCGCTATAACTAACGCTATTGCCTTCTATGCTTTTATACCTACTGATTTCAGCGGAGTAGCTGAATTAGGAGTGATTTCTGGTACTGGGATGCTGATTAGTCTACTGGTTACCCTTACTATTGGCCCTGCTCTGCTGCGCTATATACCTAAACAGTCTAAATTGGAATCCAACATTGATACCTCTCTTAGTAGAATACTCGAGATATCATTTAAATGGCAAAAATTAATATATACAGCTATTTTCATTGGACTATTATCCGCTGTCATGCTCTTTCCTCAGTTAAAATTTGACTATAATTTATTGAATATGCAAGACCGTAAAGGAGAAGCTGTAAAAACCTTTAAGGAATTACTGTCGGAAGTAGATAACTCGCCCTGGTATGTAGCTGTATTAGCTGGAAATCGTAAAGAAGCGGATCTTCTAGTAGAAGATCTAACAAAACTAAAGGAAGTAAAAAAAGTAGTAACTATTCTTAATTTTGTACCAGAAGAACAGGAAATGAAACTCCCACTTATTGAAGAGATGGCAATTACCACTGGGCCGATCACCATATCAACGCCATCGCAAATGAATAATAAACAAGCCCTGATAAAACAACAAAAAGAATTAGATAGGCTTAGTATCACTCTAGACCATTTCATTGCTGAAGAGCCTGACCATATTTTATTAATTCCTGCCCGCACTCTGAAGAACTCATTGACAGCACTTTTTGAGCATCTTAACAAAAATGATATTGCAAATAGAGAGAAGCTATTAAATTCGGTAGAAGAAGATTTACTCGTAACTTTACCTACTTCTTTACAACGGATGCAGACTGCTATTGAAGCTTCTACCACATTCAGTAAAGAAGATCTTCCAGCACCTTTAATAAGTCGCTGGTACAGCCACGCTGACGAATACAAAATAGCTGTCTACCCGTCAGAGGATATAGATGACAACGATGCATTAAAACGCTTTGTTCGAGCGGTGCAAAAAGTTGCACCCCAAGCCACTGGAGGCCCCATGGTAAGCCTAGAAGCTGGTGAAGCTGTCGTACAAGCATTCATACAAGCATTTTCATTAGCTTTAGCTGGCATAGTGATAGCACTATTAATCTTATTGCGGAGTGTGAAATATACTCTTCTGGTACTAGTCCCACTTCTTCTCTCAAGTATATTTATTGGTATTTTCTCCGTATTGTTCAATCTACCATTTAATTTTGCAAATATTATTGCTCTTCCGTTATTACTCGGTATTGGATTAGATAGTAGCCTACATATGGTTCACCGGAGTCGAAGTGATAAACTAGTCGGCGAAACTCTGGCCCGTACTAGTACAGTACGCGCCGTTTTTTATAGCGCTCTTACTTCCCTCGTCACCTTTGCAAGCTTAATGCTCTCTTCCCATCAAGGCACTGCCAGCATGGGAATATTACTTACTGTAGGGTTGACCTGCACCCTTATCTGTACGCTCTTTATATTACCTGTTTTGTTAAATGCCTCAGCCAAAAAAATAGAAGCCTAAAAACAACAGATCCTTTCTTATTACTGAGTGCACTGAATTTACCCTGTACTAAGCCAGCAATCGACTGGTATTAGGCTAATTAATATATTGAAATAATCTTATACCCCCTTTGCGACAAAACCTACAATGAATATCACAGTGCAAAAGTAGCCCTTTTTACTGTACAGGACCACTCGAAACGAATTACTATAACAAAAATATAAAAAGGGCTGAAAAATCGGTATGAAACCAAGCTATTTAAATACTATTTTTCTGATATTATTTACTGCACTAGCTGCAGGCTGCGCTACTACGCCCCAGGAAGATAGCAGTAACTCCTTTCCAAATAAGACTACAAAATCAACTGCAAATAATAAAGAAATTAAGTCTTCGGATGAAGACCCCTGTTTACAAGGGGACCCTTATGAAAAATTTAATCGCCGTTTTTATGAAGTCACCGAAGATATTGACCGAGGTATATTCGAACCAGTTGCTGACTCCTATATAGAGAATATCCCTGATTCGGTGCGAGAATCAGTCGGAAATTTTTACTCTAACCTTGCATATCCGAATGTGGCTCTAAACGCTTTATTACAAGGCAAAGTAAAGCAAGGAGTAGGAGATAGTTTACGCTTTATTGTAAATACTACAGTAGGCTTGGGCGGGATATTTGACCCGGCAGCCTCCTTGGGTTTGAAAAAAAACGATGAAGATTTTGGGCAGACATTAGGAGTTTGGGGCGTTGATAATACGTCTTATATGTACATACCTATTTTGGGACCAAGCAGTAACCGTGACTTAATTGGCCTTCCTGTCACCATAGCATCAAATATGTTATTTTATGCGGGGTTTTTTGTTGGTGCTCCAATAACCGTTCCCTTAGGCCTTCTAGCAGCAGTTGATAAACGTGCGCAGCATACAGAACAGATGCGTATTCGTGATCAGGCCGCGTTAGATAGATATATATTCACTCGTGAAGCATATTGGCAATATCGAGAAAACCTTGTATTTGACGGTAAGCCACCAACTGAAGCTTATGATAGCCTCTTTATTGATGAAGATCTTTCCGATACATCTGATTCTAGATATTTCAAGGAACCCTGCCCTGAGAAATCTTCATAGTATTTTGATACGCAATAAATCTTACAATTTCTTCTTATAAGAGAATGAATTTACATTAAGCAGTATAACTTCGACAGCTATTATGAAAATATTACCTGCTTATTGTTTACAACAACAAATCGACTCAGTCTGATACACCGGAAGGGAATCCAATGAAAGAAACAGATAACGCTCTTACTGATCTGAGCCAGGAAGATACTAGTTCTACGTCTGACAAAACCACCTCTGACTGCCAGCAACCATCAAATCTTGACGAGAAGAAACTAGCTGATGCCTTGGCATCAGCACGTAAAGCATTACTAGCCTTACAAAAAGAAGATGGTCACTGGTGCTTCCCACTTGAGGCAGATTGTACTATTCCAGCCGAATACATATTGATGATGCATTTCATGGATGATATAGATACTGGCCTTGAAATAAAATTAGCTCGGTTTATCAGGACAAAGCAGGACACAGAGCATGGTGGGTGGCCTCTATACTATGGCGGTCACTTTGATATGAGTTGTACTGTCAAAGCTTACTATGCATTAAAGCTAGTCGGTGATTCCCCAGAGGCCCCACATATGGTAGCTGCTCGTACAACTATTCTGTCACATGGTGGCGCATCAAAAGCAAATGTTTTTACCAGAACCTTACTTGCCATGTACGGCCAACTCCCCTGGCGTGGTGTTCCTTTTATGCCAGTAGAGATTATTTTATTGCCGAAGTGGTTCCCATTTCATCTGAGTAAAGTTGCTTATTGGTCACGTACGGTGACGGTACCGCTGACAATATTATCTAGCTTAAGAGCAAAGGCTGCTAATCCACATAAGATTAATGTTCCTGAGCTTTTCACCATAGACCCGGAAAAAGAACGTGATTATTTCCCAGTACGTACTCCTCTGAACCGATTATTCTTATTTATTGAACGTACTGCTTCACTATTTGAGCCATTTATTCCGAATATCTTACGTCGAATTGCTTTACGCCGAGCAGAGCGCTGGATAATAGAGAGACTTAATGGCGAATGCGGTCTAGGAGCAATTTTCCCTGCAATGGTAAATGCAAATGAGGCGCTTGCATTGCTAGGTTATCCCTATGAACATCCGTACAGAGAACAGTGCCGTCAAGCTTTATTAGGACTATTAGTTGACGATGGCGAGCAAGCCTGGTGTCAACCATGCACATCGCCTGTGTGGGATACCGTCCTTGCAAGCTTAGCATTACAGGAGGATATTGGTGCAGATCAAACGCCGGTCCGAAATGCTCTTGACTGGTTAGTCCCTCTCCAGATACTAGACGCCCCTGCAGACTGGCGGGAAGAAAATATAAAATTGGCTGGTGGTGGCTGGGCTTTTCAATACGCAAACCCACATTACCCTGATCTTGACGATACAGCAGCGATAGCCTGGGCAATGCACCAGGCGGACCCTCATATTTATCATAAGAGTTTATCAAGAGCTGCTAGCTGGCTTAGCGGTATGCAGTCTAAAAATGGTGGATTTGCTGCCTTTGATGTCGATAATACTTATTATTACCTTAACGAAATTCCATTCTCTGATCATGGCGCTTTACTTGATCCGCCCACTAGTGACGTCAGTGCCCGTTGTACTGGTTTTCTGGCTTTATATGGAAACCCTGAGCAACAAGACTCAATGAAGCAGGGGTTATCGTATTTATTCAATGAGCAAGAACCGAGTGGTGCCTGGTTTGGCCGGTGGGGGAGCAATTATATTTATGGAACCTGGTCAGTACTAGAAGCTTTCAGACTAGCAAAAATAGATACTTCCCATGAATCCATTATTCGTGCTGCAAAGTGGTTAAAATCGGTTCAGAGAGAAGATGGCGGATGGGGTGAGAACAATGATACCTACTTTGCACCAAAACTAGCAGGACTCTTCAGAACAAGTACTTCATTTCAGACTGCCTGGGCTTTACTTGGACTAATGGCAGCAGGAGAAACACATAGCGAAGAAGTTAGCAAAGGAATCAAGTATCTTCTAAGCAGGCAGGATAATAATGGATTATGGGATGACCCATGGTTCACAGCGCCGGGATTCCCAAGAGTTTTCTATTTAAAATATCACGGATATTCAAAGTATTTCCCATTGTGGGCTCTAGCAAGATATAAGACATTTACCCAGAAGGATATTAGGTGAATATTGTAGGTATTGTCGTAGCCATGCGAATTGAAGCCCGCTGCATAACTAATCGCCACCTGCCTCTTGGTGAGATAATAAATCTAGGAGATAATTCAAAGATATGTTTATGTGGTATGGGTGAAAGTGCCGCAAGAAAAGCAGCAAAAAAATTGCAGGAAGAAGGTGCAACCTCTCTGATCAGCTTCGGGGTTTCGGGAGCACTAGACTCTAAATTGCGTCCAGGCGACTTAGTCCTTCCTCAGTCAATTTATAATGAACGCTTGTTGCCTGTATCCTTAGCCTGGAGAGATCGAGTACAAGAGT
>Ga0307986_10002648_pt1 | contig 12729 bp, 12 predicted proteins | sample EllFjometageno82_FD_203170 | JGI IMG/M metagenome (GOLD analysis project Ga0307986, IMG submission 203170) | Marine microbial communities from Ellis Fjord, Antarctic Ocean - #82 | ecosystem: Environmental > Aquatic > Marine > Unclassified | place: Southern Ocean | collected 2014-10-09
TAACTTTGAATTCTTTGGAGCGCCGGCTGCAATATTTTGCTTTGTAGACAATCAGATGGGGCCACCTCAGTGGTCTGATTTAGGAATGTTTTTGCAAACCTTTATGTTGCTAGCCCAGGAAGCAGGTATTGATACTTGCGCACAAGAAGCCTGGGCAATGAAAAATGATAGTGTGAGTGAATTTGTTAGCGCTGATGAAAGCGATATTCTATTTTGTGGTCTAGCTATGGGCTACAAGGATAAAGATGCTGTGATCAATCAACTTTCATCAGAGAGAAGGCCAATTGAGCAATGGGCTAAATTTCTCTGATTCATAGATTCTAATTATGACGTTCTCTTCTGAAGATTTTATGTCTCTTGCCGTCATGGAGGCGAAGAAAGCTCTTGCATTAAACGAGGTTCCAGTTGGAGCCATTGTGGTAAAAGACAACAAAGTTATTGGCGCGGGTTTCAACTCAGTCATTAGAGATCATTCTATCACTGCTCATGCGGAGATTAATGCTATCAACGCAGCCTGCAAATTAATCAATAATTACCGATTAGTAAACTGTGATTTATACGTCACTCTAGAGCCCTGCCATATGTGCGCTAAAGCAATAGTAGACGCAAGAATAGACAATGTGTACTTTGCTGCGTTTGAGCCTAAAACAGGATCCATCGTTTCTGTTGATAATTTTTTTGATAAAAAATTTTTGAACCACAGTGTCAATTATGCTTCAGGTATTATGCAAGATGAGTCTTCTTCACTGCTAAAAGATTTCTTTCGTGCGAGGCGCTAATTAGCCCCTATAAATGCAGCCTGTATTACAAGTTTCTTTCACTTCAATCTCACTTAATATAGTCAATTTTGGTTGAATTTTATTCCAGAGCCACTTGGCTATATTTTCACTCGTTGGATTATCTAGACCTGGGACTTTATTTAAGTAGCTGTGATCTAATACTTCAATAACAGGCCCACATGCAGATTTAATATCCGCGTAATCTATTACCCAACCTAGATCGCTTAGCTCATCCTCAACACTAATTCTTACTTTAAAGCTATGTCCATGAAGCTTTGAGCATTTATGAGTATCAGGGACAAGGGGCAGCTTGTGAGCAGCCTCAAAAGTGAAATCTTTATAGATAATCACTTTAATTCTACCCAAACCGGGCAATGATCTGATGGTTTTTCCATTGCCCTGGCAATATAATCTATTCCAGTCTCTTTGATATGTTTTTTCATGTGCTCAGCAATTAAAATATGATCGATTCTCAATCCTCTCTTGGGAGTATCGTCAAACATCCTTGAGCGATAATCAAACCAGGAGTAAATTGAACCCTCATCTGGATTTTGCTCTCTCCACGAGTCAATGAATCCAAGATCCTTAATACTGTTCCACATATCAATTTCTTCTGGCAAAAAAGCAGTTTTGCCTTCTTTTAGCCATCTTTTTGCATTAATTTCACCAATACCAATATCTAATGATGATGGTGCAACATTAAAATCCCCCATTACAATTAGATTATCCTCAGTCTTCTGAATTTTTTTAATGTGTCTGTTCAGATCAGCGTAATATTTTATTTTTTTTGGGAACTTTGTTTCATGGGATCTATTCTCACCTTGAGGAAAATAGCCATTCATAACCGTAATACTTTTCTTGCCCCACTTAAATTTTGCCTGAATAAACCTTTTTTGGTCCTCAGCAGTATCCTTTAAAAATCCCTTTTGAACATCAATAGGTTTTTTTTTGCTAAGAATGGCCACTCCATAATGGCCCTTTTGGCCCCAATACTCCGGATGATAGCCAATCTCTTTGATCACATCTATTGGGAATTCTGGATCATTGACTTTAGTTTCCTGAATTCCAATAATATCTGGATCCAGTGTATCTCTCAGATGGACTAATTGATGCGGTCGAGCCCTAATGCTGTTCATATTAAAGGAAACGATTTTCATATTTTATGCTGCCTTTGAAAGTAATAAATTAGTACTTAGGTAAAGATAGTCTGAAAGAATAAGCATACCTTCATTTAAAAGATAGTCATTCTGGAGATCAATATCAATATCAGTATTAATATCTTCTTTATTCTTGTTAAATTCTTCCAGAGCCTTAAATGTCTTGAATGTCTCTAAGTTCTGAGCTGCTCTTCTTTGATTTTCAGTCTCAAGCACCCAGAGTTGTCTTTCTATTTTTTCAGCTCTTCTTGTATCAATATTAATTGAAATAGATGTCTTTTTTTGCTGCTCATCATATCTTTCTCTTATATCCAAAATATACTGCAGATCCGGACTCTCGAGCATCCTGCTCTCATGAGCAACTTTTAATCTTTCTAGAACACTTTTATTAATCTTAAACTTTCTAAATGGAGTGGGGCTAATTTTATCCCAGGGCAGGGCAGAGTCTAATGAACTTTCACCGCTTTCTTCAATATCCCATGTTGAAGGAAGTGTGATATCTGGTTCCACTCCTCTATTTTGCATGCCTGAGCCAGTCACTCTATAAAATTTTGATTCTGTTAATTTTAGTTGACCGCTAGTCAGATCATCCAATTGTTGAACGGTGCCCTTGCCAAAAGTTTTATGCCCGATGATTAATCCTCTTTGATAATCTTGTATTGCGCCTGCAAAAATCTCAGATGCAGATGCAGAATATCTATCAACCATCACAGCCATTGGTTTTTTCCATACTTGAGTTGCTCTAGCATCTCCCCATGGCCTGATATCTCCATTGCTTTCTTTGACTTGAAGGGTTGGCCCTGAAGATACGAATAAACCAGTTAATTTATTAGCCTCATACAATGAGCCTCCGGAGTTACCTCTTAAGTCTACTATTACCGCATCAACATTTGCTAACTTAAATTTATTTAAAATCTCTTCTACATCTTTTGAGCTACTGCGAAAATCAGGATCTCTGGCCCGCCATGCATTGAAGTCAATATAAAATGCAGGCAATTCAATGATACCTATTTTGAAATTACCTCCTCCTTGAGGTGCATCTATAATTAGAAATTTAGCAGCCTGCTCTTCAAGTTTTACTTCTTCGCGAGTTAGTACAACCCATTTTCTATCACTCAGGTCTTCGGTCTTAGCAGGAATAATTTCTAGCTCTAGTTGAGTACCGGCCTCACCTCTAATAAGCTGAACAACCTCGTCAATTCTCCATCCCACCACATCCACAGAGCCTACCTCCGCTTGCTTAATCTGCCTAACCTTAACTATTTTGTCATCAGGATTAATTTTTCCAGATTTTTCTGCAGGGCCTCCAGGAACAACACTCACAATAATTGGATAATCATCTTCTGTAGTAAGCAATGCACCTATGCCTTCTAAGTTTAAGCTCATGGTCATTTCAAAATCTTCTGCTGATTTAGGAGACATGTATGAGGAGTGCGGATCGTATAATCCAGTTAGATTATTCATTACTATAGAAAAAACATCTTCCTCGTTCCTCTGCGAGATTCTGCGCAGTCTATTTTTATAGCGTTTAGAAATAAGCTCTACCGCCTCATCTTCAGTTTTGTCAGTCAGCATAGATGTCAATACATCATTTTTTGCTAATTTTATCCAAATCTCTCTAAGATCTATATTTGTCTCACGAAATTCCTGAAGTTCATTGTCAATAAGAATATTTTCAACCTCACGAAAATCAAAATCTTTTTTTTGAATTACTTTAATTTGATACTTAGTAGCTTCAATCAATCGGTTGAAATATAAATTAATTAATTCGTAGCTTGCAGCGATTTCAACACCATCAGCCGAAGATTGAAACTTATTTGTAAAATATAAGATCTCATTTTTAGTAAAGTAAATTTTTTGAGAATCTAATTGCTTGATAAGGGCTCTGCCTAATCTTGGATTGATATTTTTTAAAGCTTGATCTTGAAAAAAGTGCTCTTCACTAATCTTTTCATTAATCTCATTTGCTAAGTTATATTTAGCAATACTGGCTTTAATATTTATTTCAGCATCAGAAGAGCAGCTAATACAAATGCTCAGGATTATTGCTATGATTTGTATGTTTTTTGACAAAATTGTTAATTTAAAATATTTGTTATATGAAAAAATCTAGTTGTATAGAATTCTACTTTGACTGCTCAAGTCCTTGGACTTATTTAGCATTCGTAGAAATTTTACCATTATCTCAAAGACAAAATGTAGAAATTATTTGGAAACCAATCCTTGTAGGTGGCGTTTTTAATTCTGTTAATCAAGATGTTTATCAATTTAGAGAAAATCCAAATATATTAAAGTTAGATTATTCTGGTAATGATTTAAACCTGTGGGCAAAACATAGAAATATTAATATTTCTAAGCCACAAATTTTTCCCGTTAATTCAGTTAAGGCAATGCGAGGATGCTTATTCGCCATGCAACAAAATTGCTTACCATTATTTGCTCAAAAGGTTTTTGAAGCCTACTGGGGAAGAGGATTGGATATAAGCGACGAAGCTATGCTTGTGAAGATTGCAGAAGAGGCAGGACTATTACCCCAAGATTTTAAGCAATATATTTATTCACAAGAGGCAAAAGACTTGCTTATTAGCAACTCGGCACAGCTCATAGAAAAAAAAGGATTTGGTTCTCCAACTTTTTTTTATCGGGATCAAATGTTCTTTGGTAATGATCGCTTGCATCTTTTAGAGGAAGTTATTCGCAAAGAGCTTCTTTAAAGCTGGAACTGCATTGCTGCTTCTTGCACTCAGCTTCTTTCTTTTAAAAGCATGGGGATTGTTAAGAAAATAATCCAAAAAATAGGTGCATCAAATGCATCCCAAACCACAGTCTCTATAATTAAAGCATAGAATGCTGCAAAAAATAGTGTTGATTGCATGCTATCAGTTTCCCTGTAGTTTCTCTCAACCTGAAGAAATTTAATTAACACTAGCAATGTGGTAATTGGTCCGCCAATTAGAACTAATGATACCCATAAAAAATGAGGTTCAGCAGAAACGATTGCAATGAATTCATTGTAGTTTCCAAGAAACCAATGAGAAGCATTGAGATAATGAAAGGCAGAAATCTTTAGCCATAAAAAAAAACTAACATAAAATTCATAATCCCCTAATAAAAAAAATTTTGACTTAAAATAATGAGCATTTTCCAACACAGTGTCTATGTGATTAATAGTCAGATGAGACAGTGCTAAATATGAAAAAGAAATTACTATTAAAAGGGTGTAGGCCGAATTAAATAAAAATCTTATCCCAAAAAATGTTAAAAATAAGTAACCAATTTTTGCCTGGGAGAGGATCAAAGCTGATATAAATATCGCTATGAAAATATTTTTAAATCCTTGGCTATAATCAGTGAAGCTTATCGTTGCTAAGCCACCTATTAGCAGGTATGCCGTATAGTTGATACTTAATTGAAATCCAGAGATCTGATAGTACCAATTTGTTGAAAATAAACTATTAAATATGTTCAAAACGGGATTGGGATAATTTGGCGGCTGTATGAGATTGAAGATAGAAGAATTCCCCAGCATCCCTTCTATAAAACCAATCATGACGCCTATTGTGCATAGAATAGCAGCAATCAATATGCTGTTAATGACTACTTTTTTATTCCATTGGTCTTGCGCTCTTCCTATTGAACTAAAGAGAATAAACAAGGCAGCAAAACTTAGGCCATTGATACTAATATGATAATTGATAATAAAATGTAGTGTCAGGAATGCTAGTATCAGAAAATCCACATCAAGAATATTTTTTTGAAAACGCTCATAAGCATATGCAAGTAATTCTGCTTTATACGAATAAGCTAAGATGAAAATTGTAAAGTAAATTCCTATACTGATATTGAAATCAAATCTATCTACTAGCCAACCTTTAATGCTCATCATGAATAGAAAACTACTTAATGCAATTAGCTGCAATTTTTGAGTCATATTGATTAGCATTGATTAATTGATAAATTAGGCTTCTAGCTCTAATATTAATTCGCTTGCTCTTAAGGCAAGCATTGTAATTTTTTTAGTAGAGTCTATATGTAGTGGCAGCATGCTCAGAAAAAGAGAAACCTCGATGACTCTTACTAATTGATATTGATAACCTAAAGATTCAACAAATAATTGAAAGATATTTGTAAAATTAATTTGGTTTGGCTTAAAAAAGATACTTGCATTCATACCATCATCGAATTGAACCTCACAGACATTATTAATAATATGGTCATAGCCACCCAGTAAGGAATGACACAATTTTGCTAAGTCATAATAAGGAGTTCTATAGTTTTTATTAATAGGACCACCCCTGGGATCAATAAATGTTAATTTTTGTTCATCTTCATCCATTATGATGTTGGCAAAACATAGATCTCCATGAGATATTAATGGCTTGGTCGAGTTAAGTGCAGCTTTGTTATCTTTCAATAGCTCATTTGATAACTCAAAGAGATTGCTAATTCCTAAAAAAGAGGTGTGATCTCTTATAAACGTATTTAGCCTATCAAAACCCTTCCAGGACTGAAGCTCTTGCAACCTCTTGTTATTTTTTGAAACTATAAAATCATATGCATCTACCTTCTTAGGACCTTCGACTCTCGCTATTAATTGGAAATAAGTTCTTAGCTCACCAAGAATATCCTGCATGGAATTTTCAGAGAAGCCTTGGTTAATATGTTGCATCGATAGATCCAAGCCATTTATTTTTTTCATGGAGTATTGAGCTTTTTTTTCTCCTACTTTGAGATCATAGACTTCAACATAATGCTGTTGAATTTCTTTAGGAATGTTATCTAAAAAAGTAAACTCCCCAATAATCTTTTCTTTATTTATAGATTCCTTTTTAATAAATTCATGCTCTAGTACTAGTTTATTGAAATGTCTAGTATGTGGCCTATGAAGAGCAATTTCTTTAATATTCCATGTTGTGTTAATTGTAATAATATTTTCCTCTGCTAATAGCTTTATAATTCGCTGGGAGCCATCGAATGATTCCCCTGAATTGATAATTTGTCTTAATTCTTCAATAGTTCCTTTGAAAATATAGCTTTGTTGCGATCCATAAAATAAACCAAAATAAGATTTCTGTAATTTTCTAATAAACAACTCTTGCAATGACCACTCTTTAAAAAAAATATTAGAATTCCAGACAACAATGTCTTGTTTGGTGTCAGAGATATGGTGAATTGATTCAATGGGGCGAAAAAAAAATTCTTTGCTTAAGCTCTTTTGAATTGAATTTGATAAGGATAATTTTTGTACAGTTAGTTCAGAAAATTTTTGTTGGCCTGAAAATTTTTTTAACCCAGTATTTTCTATATTTTTGTCTAAGTAAAAAAAATTCATTTATTTCTTATTCCCCAGAATATAAATTCAAGAAATATTTGAATTCTTTTGAGCAGAGATTTTGACCAGCTTGAGGTGCCCATATTTCTTTCTTTTTGAAGTGAAGGAATGTTAATAGCCTCACCACTTATCTTAAGATATATAGCTAAATCTAAACAAAAGTTGTCTGGCAGGTCATGTATTTGTCCTAGCAATTCCTTATTAAAAATTTTTGGCTGGCCGTTGAAGTCTAAAATTTTCTTTCTGAAAATTACTGAAAGCAAGCCCCGCAAGATTGCTGAATTCATAATATCAATATTGCTTCTATTTAGCCTTTTAGAAAGAATATTTAGACTGCCATGCTTTTTAATGGTTTCTATATTTGAAGAAAGAAAGTCATATAGATTAAATTGAAGATCTCCATGATTCAAGGCAATAATTGGGCTTGATGAATTTTTGAGTCCAGCTTTGAGACCACCGCCATATCCAACATTTTGATCCAATAAAATCAGTCTTATCTTAGAATCTATCCTTGCTAACTCTTGGAGATTCTTTCTTGTATTATCATTAGAGCCATTTTCTACATAGATATATTTGTTGATATTTAATAGCCTTTCACATTTTTTATTTTGATAATGTGCTTTTTGTACATTTCCTTCTTCGTTAAAAAAAGGGACTATTACATCCACTGTCTTTGTCCAAAATGGTCCAGAATATTTAAAAATAAACTCTTCAATATTTAAATTTTTATCATCTACATACCAACCTTCGCTACCACACCATGGCTTTCCTAAGATCAAATCTGAATAATAGACATGGTTTTCTTCTAACCAATTTTCTGCAATTGGTCTTGTGATTCCTTCTATTTTTTTTAAATCACCATTGAATGTTTTCATATTTCTAGAGGAAAAAATAGTTGATGACATACCTAGTTTTTCTGCATTTTTCATTGCTTTAACAACTTCTAAGTTTGGTTTTTTAGATTCATAAACAGATGCTGATTCATCAATTGTGATGGTGTTATCGAGATCCATTATTAATTTATTAGACATAGTTATAATTTCCTAATTTCCTTTTATGAAATCTCTTAAAAAAAAGTATCCAGCAACTAATAAGCCTGAGCCAAATATATAAATACTATAAACAAATGAGTAGTTAACTAGACCGATAGTTCCAGATGCTTCTCCAATTAGATAAAAAGCTGCTTGCAAACCTCCATAACCAAGAGGAGCATTTGGAAGAAGTGTCGCAAAGGAAACTGCAAGTGCAAGAAAGATTAGTAAATCCAATTGATATTCCAATAAATCTAGAAATATAAAAAATGCTGAAATTTCTAATGTCCAGATGATCACGGAGACAAACAAGCATGAAATATACTTATTACGAAGTATAGATTTAATTTTTTTAATTGCCCTGATGAGGCTTCCTGAAATCTCAATAGCTGTTATTGTGAGTTTAGTTGTTTGTTTATGCAGAAAAATTTTATGCAGAATTATAAGCAGCTCATCAAAAATATATAAAATTATGCAAATCACACTTAAAAGGGCTATTGAAATATAAAATAGGTACTTAATTGCTGGTATATCAATACCTGAAAAATATGATGCAAGTGACAGGAGCACAAAAATAGTAAATAAATCTAAGAATCTTTCGGTTACCAAAACCGCAAAAGAGTTTGAGTACGAGCCAAAAAATTTTTTAAAGTATATTAGGCGATAAGATTCCCCTAATTTAAAAGGTAGTAATAAATTAACCCCGTTAGCTTTATATTGTTCTCGCCATAAATCTCTTATATTAAATTTCGTTACAGGATTAAGTATTACTAACCTAAGAACCCTTACTGTATGAGAGAGTAAATATAAGATCACAGCTATTGATATCTCTATAAAGTGAAATTTTTTTAAGTCCTCTAAAATAGATAAAGGTGTGAACTGGTGCAAAGAGTATGCATAGCTAATACACCAAATACCAAATACTAAATAAATAAATCTTCTTACAAAATTTCTGTTAAAAATTTTATCCATTTTTTTTCCAATGCTCATATTCAGATGGCGTGCCTAGGATCAAAGTATCTTGCTTCCTATTATTATGTAAGTTTAAAATTTTTGATTGGCGATTTATCATTTCTTGGTAAACCTCACTAATATATTTTTCGCGACGGGAAAAGATAGTGTTTTCATATGAGCATATAAAAGTTTTACAATTTTTGAAGATATACAATCCTGAGGTGGCCTTCTTGGAGATAACTGTTTTTTCTTTGATGCATATTATATTACCTTGATGAGATACTTTGACATAACTGTATGCATTACTGGTTGCTGGAAAAGTATCTATCGCCCCATCTGCACCCTCGCTTAAGTCTTTTACGATTGATTGAAAATTTCTTTTAAATAATACGGTATCTCCATTGTGAAAGGCTATAGGCTCCTCTAGGTTAATTAATTGCCTATCATTTATATGTAGTATTGCACGATAAGCACTTTCAGCCTGACCTGAAGTATCATCGATAAAGATTAATGTATATTTTAAATTACTATATTGTGAAATAGAATTTTTTATCTGTTCTGCCCAAATTTGATGTTTCTTGTTAAGCACTAAAAAGAAATTTTTTATATCAGCGGCTAAAAAGTTTTTAATAATTAAGCTTAAGATGCTTTCAGTGTCTGAGCTATCTGTTAGCAAGAATTTTGGGGTGCTGTAACCCTCATCAACAAAACGCTGACCTTTTCCTGCTAAGCACAAGACTATATTAAGAGATTTGCTAATTTTATTAGTTGTAAAGTATTTTTATAATTATATGTTAATTAATTTGATCGTTATTACTATAATTAATTAAAATTTATTTTATATAGTTGAATTTAAAAATCAGCTATAACTGATCTAACAGAGCCTCTTCTCTAGCCTGTTCGGGTGATCCAAGAATCTGGCGATTAACTCCTATTCTCTTAAACCAGTAATGCAGACCAAGAAGATCTGTAAATCCCATGCCTCCATGAACTTCAGTTGCTTTTTTTGAAATACCTTTTCCCATCTCTGAAACATGTGCCTTCGCATGGCAGGCCATTAGCCTTGCTTCATCAGGAGAGTAGTCATAACAGTACGCTGCATGCCAAACCAATGCATAACAGGGCTCTAAGTCAGCTACCATTTCAGCGCACATATGCTTAACCGCCTGGAATGATCCAATGACTCTCCCAAACTGCTTTCTTTCTTTTGCATAATCCACAGCTTGATCAATCATTGCTTGAGAGGCTCCCAAGGTATCAGCTGCCATCATTATTCTTCCTGCATCAATACTTTTTGATATGGGATCGGTAGATAAGCAAGAAAGCTCTAGCAAGTCCGCAGGAACATCCTTGCATATAATCTCAGCATATTGCCTTGTTTTATCAACCGTTGTCAGTGTAACAATTTTAATGCCAGAATCTTTGGCATCCACAATAAACATTTGACCTAAGTTGTCTGCAAGTAGAAAATGCGTCGCAACTTGAGCATCCATCACAAACATTGTACGTCCCTCTAAAAGACCATCAGTAAAAGTTAAACCTGCATCATTCCTACTGCCAATAAATTCTGAAAAACCCACTCCTACTAGAATCTCATTTGATGCAATCTTTGTAAGATAGTTTTCCTTTTGTGCTTGGTTACCTGCTGCCATAATGGCAGCAGGCGCCATGACATAAGGAGCTATATACGGCACTGGCCCAACACAAGTTCCTAAGCTTTCTGAGACTACCGCAGCAAATAGCAGATCTAAGCCAAGGCCTCCAAATTCCTCTGGAATGAGTAATCCATTTACCCCAAGATTTAGAAAGCCTTGATGAATTTCTTTGCTAATATTTTTCTCATCACCACTGGCAATCTTCCTGATTTGATCAAGAGAAGCATTATCCTCTAGATATTTTTTTACGTTGTCTTTAAAAAAAGATTGTTCTTCTGATAATCCAAAATACATTTTATACTCCTTGAATTTTAGGTTCTTTTGGCATACCAAGACCGCGTTCGGCGATGATATTTTTCTGAATTTGGCTTGTTCCCCCACCAATAATAAGCCCCAGAAAGTACATGTATATAAATTGCCATGTACCGTCATTTTTAAGATGTGGGCTATCTTCATACAAAGTTCCAATTTCACCCATCACATCAATGGCTAAGCCTTCAAGCTCATGTCTTAACTCTGTACCAGTTAGTTTCTGAATCATTTTTCCAATTTTTACATCTGTACCAGGATTTAACTTGGCTGATAAAAGCCTCAATCCATGGGATTGTTGGGCTAACACTTTTCCTTGAATTTGCATTAAACGATCCCTGTATATTGGATGTTCAATTAAAGGCTTGCCGTCAAGAGTTTCTTTTTTCATTAGATGTATCAGCATGTTTACTCTATTCATGGTTGCATCTGGTGGAGCAAGAGAGCCTCTTTCATGACCCAGGGTTGCATTTGCAACAGCCCATCCTTCGCCTCTTTTTCCAATAATATTGCCTTCAGGAATTTTTACATCCGTAAAAAATACTTCATTAAAACCTGGCTTTAAAGTCATATCTACCAAGGGTCTAATTTCAATTCCAGGAGTATCCATTGGAATTAATAAATAACTAATTCCGGCATGCTTTGGGGCATCTGGCTCTGTTCTTACAAGGCAAAAACACATTTGAGAGAACTGAGCGGTGCTTGTCCAAATTTTTTGACCATTAATTATCCATTCACCATTAATTAGTTCACCCTTAGTTTGAAGACTTGCAAGATCACTCCCAGCACCTGGTTCTGAATAGCCTTGGCACCAGATCATTTCTCCATGAAGAGTGGGTTTAATGTATGCTTGTTTTTGCTCCTCAGTACCCATTTCTAGAAGAGTCGGAACCAACATATCTATTCCTTGGCCTCCCATTGGTGCAGGAGTCTTTGATTTTGAGAATTCTGCTGCAATAATTCTGCTTTTCAGCATATCAGCTTCACCACCATAACCCCCATATTCCTTTGGCACCGCTCTAGCAAAATACCCATGCTCTATTAAAATCTTTTGCCACTCTGTTCGCAGCATCTTTGGCCCATCAGATACCTCAGGATTTGTGAGCATTGGCACTGGAGTCTCTCTTGATGAAAGAAATGAAAGCCCAGCGTATTTTTTACAGAATGACTCAACTTCCTTTGTAAATTCTTGATATTCAGGTCCATATTCTAAATCCATATTTTTTCCTCTTTTATTTCCAATTAGGTTTCCGTTTTTCTAAAAATGCTGCAATACCTTCTTTGGCGTCATCGCCCTGGAAGCACTGTGCAATTTGCTCCTGAAGATATGGTAAAGCCTCATCAAAGGCCAGACTATCCTGTTGTTCGTATGCAGCCAAGCCTAGCTGCATGGTCTCGGGAGCAAGACTCCCTAACTCATCAGCCAAATCACTTACTGTTTTTTCTAATTCATTTGCCGATACAGATTGATTGATTAAACCCCATTGCTCAGCCTTATCCGCATCAATTGCT
>Ga0307986_10002649_pt1 | contig 12726 bp, 9 predicted proteins | sample EllFjometageno82_FD_203170 | JGI IMG/M metagenome (GOLD analysis project Ga0307986, IMG submission 203170) | Marine microbial communities from Ellis Fjord, Antarctic Ocean - #82 | ecosystem: Environmental > Aquatic > Marine > Unclassified | place: Southern Ocean | collected 2014-10-09
ACCGCCATAACATGGCAAGGGTGAAAAGGTGTGGTAAGAGCGCACCGGTTCTATTGGTAACAATGAACGCTGGAAAACCCCACTGGGAGCAAGACTAAGTAGAGATGACATTGCTGAAAAGCTAAAAGCCGTCTTTGGCTAGTCATCAGGGTTAGTTGCTTGAGCTCAAGAGTGATTTTGAGCCTAGAGAAATGATAAGTTTAAATGACAGAACCCGGCTTATAGTTTGTCTAGCAAAACTATCCACAGTTAGAGTTCCTTAAATTTATGGATGTTCACCTTTTGATTCATCATTGAATCATTTATGTTCTCTTTTTTCATTTTTAAATTGTATTAAATTGGAACTAAAAATTGATTTAAATATTAATAGATGTAAGAAAATTTGACATAATCATTGATCAATATCACTAAAAACAATATTTGACTAAATTAATAAATACCCATACTATCCCATATATTCCCAAATATGGAATTTATGAAATATAAAAAATATGTTTTTATCTACTTACGAGAACAAAATAGACAAAAAGGGAAGAGTATCAGTGCCTGCTAGTTTTAGATCACATCTTTCAAATTTAGGATACAATGGTGTTATTTGTTATCCATCTTTCAATAACCAATCTATTGAAGCATGCTCCCAGGATAGAATTGAAAAACTATCAGCCAGTATAGATTCTCTAAGTCCATTTGAGGAAAAAAGAGATTTTTTCTCAACTTCAATTTTATCTGAAAGTATGAATTTACAATTTGATAGTGAAGGTAGAATTTCACTTTCAACAAAATTATTAATACATGCAAAAATAAAAAGTAGCATGTTTTTTGTTGGTCAAGGTCAAACGTTTCAAATATGGGAACCAACAGCATTTGAAAAATTTAAGGTAAATGCAAAGAGAAAAGCCAATATAAATCGAGCAAGCCTTAAATGGGAAAAACTTTTTAATAACAATGAGGGGAAATAAAATGACAATTAACTTTAAATCACCAGAGATCAAAGAATTACAACCAAGATTATTAGTTTTAGGTGTGGGTGGAGCAGGTGGAAATGCAATAAATGAAATGATAGATAACGGTCTACATGGAGTAGAATTTATTGCTGTAAATACGGATGCTCAAGATTTGAAACGTAGCAAAGCAAAAGCAAAAATACAAATTGGTTTAAATTTAACAAAAGGCTTGGGAGCTGGTGCTAAAATTGATATTGGCCAAGCCGCTGCAGATGAATCTTTAAATGAAATTGTCAATACTTTGCAAGGTGCAAATATGGTTTTTATTGCCGCTGGTATGGGTGGTGGAACTGGAACTGGCGCAGCACACGTTATTGCTAGAGCCGCAAAGGAATTAAATATTTTAACAGTAGGTGTTGTCACACTTCCCTTTTTATACGAGGGGCCCTCAAGAATGAGAAGAGCTCAACAAGGCCTTGAAGAGTTAAGAAAACATGTTGACACAATTATTGTGATTCCAAATCAAAATTTATTTAAAATTGCAAATGAACAAACTACGTTTAAAGAATCATTTCATCTTTCAAACAATGTTTTGATGCATGGAGTACAAAGTGTTACAGATTTAATGGTTAGACCTGGTATAATAAATTTAGATTTTGCCGATGTTGAAACTGTAATGGCTTCAATGGGTAAAGCAATGATGGGTACAGGAGAGGCTGAGGGAGAAGGAAGAGCCATGAAAGCTACAGAAATGGCAATTAGTAATCCCTTAATTGACGACTATACTTTAAAGGGAGCAAAAGGATTATTAGTTAATATTACTGGAGGAGAAGATCTTAAACTTTTTGAAGTTGATGAAGTAGTTAACAAAATAAGATCTGAAGTAGATATAGAGGCAGAAGTTATTATTGGAGCAATACAAGATCCCTCTCTTGATGGAAAAATAAGAGTTTCAATTGTAGCAACAGCGTTAGATGGACAACAACCAGAAAGCAAATCTGTGATTAATATGGTTCACAGAATTCAAAATAGAAATCCAGGTTATTCAGACTTTGGAAATTCAGGTGCACCACAGTCATTTAATTTTTCACCAACAATATCCACACCCATTTCTCATGGAGCAAATGCATTGAAACTTGAAAACGAAGTTATTGCAGAAACCACGTCATCAAGTGTTTCATCAGAGGCAATTAATGACCTTAATAATACGTATAATGAAACGTTATTAAATAATCAAGAAACAGAGGTAGAAAGTATAGTTGAAAATAGTCAAGCAAGTGATTATGAACAATCTTTTGCAGAAGAAGCTATAAATGAATTAAGTGGTAATGAGGAGCTTAGTTCAACAGAAGTAGAGCACACTTCTAACGGATTAGAAAACTTCGGAGTAGAAGAAGAATCTGCGCCAGATTTATTTAACTCAGATAGCATGAATACAGAATCTGAAGATTTGTTGTCAACAGAAACTAATGAAGATAGTTCTGAAGATGATTTAGAAATTCCAGCATTTTTAAGAAGACAAAAACATTAATGGTCTTAAAAAAAGTAGATGACAACCACTATAATATCGGATGTAAAAAAACATCATCCGGTATTGTTAAACGAATTAATTAGTATTATCAGCCCTCTACGGGGTGGAACATTTATTGACTGCACATTTGGTCAAGGTGGATATTCAAAAAAAATTTTAAGCTTTGAAAAGACAGAGGTTATTGCCCTAGACAGGGATTTAGAAAGTTTAAAAAAAGCTAAGGAAATTCAAACAGAATTTGAAGATAGATTTTTATTTAAGAATATTAAATTTAGCGAACTAAATAACTTAAAGCTTAAAAATGAAAATATAAAAGGTATAATCTTTGATTTAGGATATTCCTATACACAAATTAAAGACCCTAAAAAAGGTCTTTCCTTTGAGACTATTGGCGAACTTAATATGAAAATGGGAATAAATGATTTTTCTGCAAAAGATGTAATTAATATTTTAGATAAAAAAGAACTTGCTCAAATATTTAAATATTTTGGGGACGAAAAAGATAGCAACAGAATAGCACATAATATTGTAGAGGACAGAGAAACTAGAGAAATAACAACGGAGGAACTAGTAAGAATTATCGAGTCTTCAAAAAGAAAAAAAAATCAAAAAACTCACAGTGCAACAAAAGTTTTTCAAGCATTAAGAATATTTGTTAATAAAGAAATTAGTGAACTTATTTATGGATTAATTAATGCGGCAAAAATTGTTAAAAAAGATGGCATTATAGCAGTTGTTACATTTCATTCGCTTGAAGACAAAATAGTAAAATATTTTTTTAAAAGTTTATCAGAGAACAAAAGTGTTTCACGTTATATGCCATTAGGAGTGGAAAAAGTTAATTTGTTTAAACTTTTGAATAAAAAACCAATTGTACCATCTGAAAAAGAAATTAAAGAAAATCCACCATCAAGATCTGCAAAATTAAGATATGTTATAAAAAAAGAAGATTTTTATGATTTTGAAACAGATATCGTAGAGAAGTTTGATCATTTGATTAAAATTGAAAATTTTTCTAAAAAACTATGAAGAAAGCAGTATTTGTAACCATTATCATATTAATCTTAGCAACATCACTAGTAAAAAATTCTACAAAAGAAATAGAAGACAAAATCTTTATGGTAAATGAAAATATAAGACCTCTAAAATCAGACCTTGGTGATGCACTTTTAGAATATAACTATTTAAGCTCACCAGATAAATTAACTCAATATCAAACCCAGTATTTTGAAAAAGACCTAATAAAGATTGATATTACAAAAATTCAAATATTAATTGAAAAAGGCAATCACATAAAATTAAGAGATTTAATAGAGAAAATTGATGACAAATAATAAAAAAAAAACTTTTATCTTAGAAGAATATGAAAGTGAATTTTCATATAAAAAAAGCAAAACAAATTTAAATATAGAATTTAACAGAATAGCTTTTATTTTTTTTGTTTTTTTAATAGTTTCAATAATATATTCAATACAACTTATCCATTTGGGGTCATTAAAAACGCAGAAAGAGATCAAACCCTCAATAATAAAAAAAAATTACAGAGCAGATATAATAGACAGAAATGGAAATTATCTAGTTAAAACAGTTAGTTCAATTGATATAGGAATTAGTCCATTAGAGGTAATAAATAAAAAAAAATTATTAATTAATTTAAAATGGATTTTTCCAAATAAAAACTACAAAAAAATTGAAAAAAAACTAAATAAAAATAAGTTTTTTAGGTTTGAAAAAACAATATCGTTAAATAACTATGAAAGAATAATGTTACTTGGAGATAAAGCGATTAAACCAAAAGAAAAATTGACAAGGATATATCCTCAAAAAAATCTTTTCAGTCATATTATCGGACAAATAGATGATGATAATAATGGAATATCAGGATTAGAAAAATCTTTTGATGAAAAACTGAAACAAATAAAGGAGCCTCTTAGGTTAACGGTAGATGTTGATATCCAATTTTTAATTAGAGAAGAACTTTTAAGGTTTCAAAAAATATTCGAAGCTAAGGGGAGTGCAGCTATTTTAATGAATGTAAATAATGGTGAAATACTTTCTATGGTATCTTTGCCCGACTTTAACTTAAATAAAAGAGAAGCAATTAAAGATGTAAATTATATTAATAGAATTACAAAAGGTACTTACGAATTAGGTTCGGTGTTTAAAACTTTTACAGTGGCATCTGGAATAAATGAAGGAATAATAGAACCTTATACTGAATTTCTAGCCTCAAAAAAAAGTATTAGTTGTGGAAAAAATCATAAGATTGATGAGTATGATAATAAGATACCATCAGATTTAACAGTTGAGCAAATTCTTATAAAATCAGGAAATGTTGGGTCGGTTAGAATTGTTAGAAAAATAGGAGTAAAGAAACACAAATCATTTTTAAAGACCATTGGTATTTTGGATAAGATAGAATTTGATATTGAGGAAGTAGGAAGACCAATGCCAATAGATTGGGAAGAGGGTTGTAAGATTGAAACTATTGCATTTGGTCATGGTATAACAACCACAATACTGCAATTAGCTAAGGGTTACTCAATAATAGCAAATGGTGGATATGAAATTAAACCAACATTAATAAAAAAAAAACTAGATAGAAAAAATACAAGAAAAAAAGTTTTAAAAAATGATGTTTCGAAAAAAATGAACTCTATACTAAGAAAAGTTGTTTCAGAAGGTACAGCAAAGCTAGTAAATGTTGAAGGGTATCAAGTAGGTGGTAAAACGGGAACTGCTGAGCAGGTAATTAACAGCACATATTCCAATAGTAAGATTAATACAATTGCATCAATTTTTCCAACAGACAATCCCAAGTATGTTTTAGTAGTAATGCTCGAATCAACAAAAAATAATAAAGAGTATGTGTATACATATAGAGATGGATCAGGATTTAGGTTGAAGGGTAGTCCAAGAAATACGGCTGGCTGGACATCGGTTGAAGCTGCAGGCAAAATTATAGATAAAATAGGACCTATTCTAGCCACAAAATATATAGAAGTTAATTAATTCATGATCATAGGAAATTTTATTAAAGAAATAGAATTAAAATATAAAAATAAATATTTTTCAGGTCTTTGCTTTAACAGTTCAAAGTGTAAAAAAGATAATATTTTTTTTGCTATAAAAGGAACCAAAATAGACGGTAATAAATTTATTGATCACGCCATTCAAAAAGGTGCAAAAATTATTATCTCAAATCAAAAATTTGTAGGTACAAGAAAAAACATACTATTTATAAAATCTTATAACGTGAGAAAATCACTGGCAGAATTTGCTTTTGCAATTTATAAAAACAAACCTAAGAATATAATTGCAGTAACTGGAACAAATGGAAAATCTTCAGTTGCAGAATTTTATTTTCAAATCTTAAAATTAAATAAAAAAAAAGTAGCCACAATAGGAACACTAGGTATTAAAACACAAAATTATACAAAAAAAGTTTCAAATACAACTATCGATCCAATTACATTAAGTGTTAGTTTAAATAGATTAAAAAAGGAAAAAATTGATAATGTTATGTTAGAAGCATCGAGTCATGGTCTCAAACAAAATAGACTAGATGGCTTAAAATTTAAAACAGGTATATTTATCAATTTATCTCACGACCATTTAGATTATCACAAAACACGTAAGGATTATCTTAAATCTAAATTATACTTATTTGAAAAATTACTTAAAAAAAATGCCAATATAATTACTGACAAAGAAATTCCACAATATAAGAAAATCAAAGAAATAGCTTTAAAAAATAAATTCAATATTGAAACAATTTCAAATAACAGTAGTAATTTAGAAATTATCTCTCATGAGTATGACAATGATAAACAAATAGTTAAAATTAAATATAATAAAAATATTTATAAATTTGAAACAAGATTAATAGGGAAGGTTCAGATTAAAAATATTTTAATGGCAATAATAGCAGCAACCAAAAGTAACCTAAGTTTTAGGAAAATTATTAATACGATTCATAATTTAAAGCCAGTAAGTGGAAGATTAGAGCAAATTGGAACTATTAAAAATAATTCAAAAGTTATATTGGATTATGCTCACACACCAGATGCGTTAGAAGCATCTTTAAAGAGTTTAAAAGAACAATTTAAAAATAAACGAATTTCAATAGTTTTTGGTTGTGGTGGAAATAGAGATAAAGCAAAAAGACCAATGATGGGTAAAATTGTTAATCAATATTGTAACAGAATTTACTTAACAGATGATAATCCAAGGCATGAAAATCCAAAAGAAATAAGAACATCTATAAAAAAAAATATTAATAAATCTAAGATCTATGAGATTTCAAATAGAGCCAGTGCAATCAAAAAAGCAATATTTGATTTAAAGATTGGTGATATCTTAATCGTCGCAGGTAAGGGACATGAAAAAATTCAAGAATATAAAAAGATAAAAAAATTATTTTCTGATCAAGAACAAATTTTAAAAAACATTACAATTAAAAATAATACACTTTCTAAAAATTTTAAACTAATTATCTTAAAAGAATTGAGCAATTCAAATAATATTTCTTCAAAAATAGAAATTAATAATGCATCAATTAACTCTCAAGAAATTAAAAAAAATAATGTTTTCTTTGCAATTAGAGGTAAAAATAAAGATGGCAATTTATTTGTTAAAGAAGCTCTTGCTAAGGGAGCATCCCTAGCAATAGTCAATAATCAAAAAAAATCTAAAAAAAAAATAATAGTAAAAGATACGTTGAAATTCTTAACAGAAGCGTCCTCTATTTTAAGAGAGAATCTATCAAGCAAAATTATATCAATAACAGGAAGTTGTGGAAAAACTTCACTTAAAGAATTAACAGGAAGATCTCTCAAGAAAATTAGTAAAATAACCTATTCTCCAAAATCATTTAATAATAAATTTGGTGTGCCTCTAAGTTTATTTAATTTAAAAAAAAATGATGATTTTGGTATTTTTGAAATTGGTATGGATAAAAAAGGAGAAATTGATTATTTATCGAAAATCATAAAACCAGATGTAGCTGTTATTACTAATATTTCCTATGCACATATCAAAAATTTTAAGAATATTAATCAAATAGCGTTAGCAAAAGCTGAAATAATACAAAATATAAAGGACGATGGATATCTTATCTTAAATAAAGATGACAAATTTTATAATTTTCACAAAAAGATAGGATTAAAAAGAAATTTAAAAATTCTCTCTTTTAGCTTGATCGATAAAACCGCAACAGTAAATTTAGTTTCAGTTATAAAAGAAAAATCTAAATATAAAATTTATGTAAATATTAACAAAACAAGAAGATACTTTTATTCAAATTCATTCTTTGAAAATGATTTAAAAAATTTATTAGCTTCAATCACAATTATATCAATTTTTAAAGATATAAATAAATTAAATAAAAATATTTTTTATGATCACAAAACAACAAAAGGTCGAGGAGATATAGTAAGGATTAAATTATTCAAAAACTCTTTTTATCTTGTAGATGAAAGTTATAACTCTAATCCATTATCATTGAAATCTGCATTAAAAAATTTTGATATGATAAAAGTCGACAGCTCAAAAAAACACTTAATAATTGGCGATATGTTAGAACTTGGTAAATATTCTAAAAAATTGCACATAGAAATTGGAAAAAATATTAATAAAACATCTCTTAAAAATGTTAATGTTTTTGGGGAACACGTTAAATGGGCTTTTAATAATATTAATAAAAATAAAAGAGGGATTATTTTAAAAGATAATTCTGAAATAATTGATTTGATTAAAAACAATTTAAATAATAATGATTATTTAATGATTAAAGGTTCCAACTCTACAGGGCTTAACAGCTTAACAAATCAAATAAAAACAAATCAAATCCATGCTTTATAGTATTATTTCTGAATTAGTAGACCAGTATAGTTTTCTTAATGTATTTAGGTACCTTACATTTAGAACGGGCTTAGCGATGTTTACATCTATGTTTGTGGTCTTAGTGGTTGGGACGCCATTTATTAAATTTTTTTCGGCAAGGCAAATCTTAGATCCAATAAGAGAAGACGGCCCAAAAGAGCACATTATTAAAAAAATTGGAACACCAACTATGGGTGGTGTTTTAATATTATTAGGTCTGTTTTCAGGAGTACTTTTGTGGGGAGATCTATCTAATTATCACATATGGTTTTTGCTTTTTATAGTAACATGTTTTGGTTTGTTGGGTGCTTATGATGACTATAAAAAAATTAAATACAGAAATTCTTATGGTATTTCATTTAGATTTAAAATTATTTCACAAATTTTAATAGCTACAGTTGGTATATTTGGATTGTCACATTTTTCTCAAAATACAGAACTAACAAATCTATATTTTCCATTTTTTAAAAATGTAATTTTAAATTTGGGTTGGTTTTTTATACCATTCTCTGTATTTATAATTATAGGTTCTTCAAACGCAGTTAATCTGACTGATGGTCTTGATGGATTAGCAACAGTACCAGTTATAATGGTGGCGGGTTGTTTTGCATTTATTAGCTATGTAACAGGCAACATTGTATTTTCAGAATATTTGAACATCCCTTATTTAGAAGGCATGGGAGAGGTATCTGTTTTTTGTGGATCAATTATTGGAGCCTGTTTAGGTTTTTTGTGGTTTAATGCACCACCAGCCAAAATATTTATGGGCGACACAGGATCTCTAGCACTTGGTGGATCATTAGGTGCGATTGGAATAATTACTAAACATGAAATAGTTTTAGCAATAACAGGTGGTTTATTTGTTTTAGAAGCAGTCTCAGTCATTGTTCAAGTGTTGTCCTTTAAGTTAACAGGAAAGAGAGTCTTTAGAATGGCACCTATTCATCATCATTTTGAAAAAAAGGGTTGGCCAGAATCCACCGTTGTGATTAGGTTTTGGATTATTTCAATAATTCTTGCATTGATTGGATTAGCGACATTGAAATTAAGGTAATGTTAAATAACTCAAATATTTTTTATAAGAAAAAAATTTTAATTTATGGCCTAGGAAGAAGTGGCTTATCTGTTCTTAAATTTTTAAAAGACAGTAATGAAATTACCACCCATGATGATAAAATAAAAACTAAAAATAATAAAATAATAAAACAAAAATTTGATTATATAATAATTAGTCCAGGAATAGACATTAACAAGTGCGCTCTAAGTAAGTTTTTAAAAAATAATTCCAAAAGAATTTATACCGATTTAGATGTTTTTTATAACTGTCATAAGAAAAATTATAAGATAACAATCACTGGAACTAATGGTAAATCTACTACTGCTAAAATCTTATACGAAGTTTTAAAGGATCAAAAAGTAGATGTTCGATTAGTAGGTAATATTGGTAACCCAGTCCTTTTGGAAGAAAAGATAACAGATAAAACAGTTTTTGTGATTGAAGCCTCATCTTACCAGCTAGAGTATAGCAAGTTGTTTAAATCAAACATATCTATAATTTTAAATATATCACCAGACCATCTTGAGAGACACAACACTATCAATAAATATGTGAGTGCAAAGTTTAAGTTGGTAAAAAATCAATCCAAAGTTGACTTGGCTCTTTTAAATACAAAAAATTTTTATATTAAGCGACAGATAAAATCAAAAATTTACTTTCCTAAGATTATTAAGATTGAGAAAGAAATAAAAAATAATTTTATAAAAAAAATAAATAATCAGTATTTCAATACTTTTGGAAATAAAGAAAATTTAAAGTTTGTGTTGGAGGTTGCAAAAATACTAAAACTTAAAAAAAATCCCTTATTGAAAACATTACAAAAATTCAAAGGTTTAAAATATAGACAAGAAATAATTTTTCAGTCAAAAAACTTAACAATAATTAACGATTCAAAAGCTACAACCTTTTCTTCATCTGTGAGTTTGTTAAAATCATTAACAAATGTTTATTGGATAGTCGGTGGTCAAGCTAAAAAAGGAGATAGATTATTATTATCAAAAAAAAATTGTGAAAACTTTAAAGCATATATTTTTGGAACAAATAAAAATTTTTTTATAAGTAAATTAAAAAAAATAATGAAATATAATTCTTTCTTAAATTTAAAAAGTTTGGTCAAAAAATTATTTTCAGAGATTAAAACTGATAAAAACAAAATCCATAAAACAATTTTATTTAGTCCCTCAGCAGCATCATTTGATAATTTTAAAAATTTTGAGAAACGTGGAGAATATTTTAATCAGCTTGTTAAAAAATATAAAAATGTCTAATTTCAATTCAATATATAAATTTTATTATGAATGGTGGAAAAATATTGATAAAACACTTTTTGTACTAATATTATTTTTATTTAGTTTAGGACTATTTTTTTCCTTAGTATCAACTTCCTTAATTGCTTCTGATAAATTAAATACTAATAATTATTTTTTCTTCTTCAAACATTTGGCATATATTACTATTGGAATGATTATTTTGATATTTTTTTCATCTCTAAGTAAGGAGAATCTCTTTAACATTTCTTTCTACCTTTTTTTAATATCTCTCTTTTTTTTATTTTTAGTGCCAGTTTTGGGTACTGAAGTAAAAGGATCTAAAAGATGGCTTAATCTTTTTTTTTTACCAAGATTTCAACCCATAGAATTAGTTAAACCTTTTATAATTATTTTTATTTCTACAATTTTGTGTAGTGAAAAAAATTTCAATATTTATTTTAAGTATTTACTAACTTTCATTGCCATTGTACCTGCTTGTCTTTTATTAATGATACAACCAGATATTGGCCAAACACTATTGATTTTCTTATCCTGGGCTACATTAGTTTTTATTTCAGGCATAAGTTTACTAATAATTTTAACTTTTTTTAGTTTTTCATTATTATTTCTAATCTATATGGTTTTTTTTATACAAAAATTCACTTACATAAAAGATAGGATTTTATCATTTTTTAATCCAAATAATGGAACACACAATTTTCAATCTGACAAAGCAATAGATTCAATTAGTAGCGGTGGTTATTTTGGAAAGGGAATTGGTGAGGGTACGTTAAAAAATAGAGTGCCAGAGGCTCACACAGATTATATTATTTCTGTAATATCAGAAGAATTTGGTGTTGTAGCTATTGTATTATTATTGATTTTATTCTTATTTTTTATCTATACCGTTTTCAAAAAAATATACTTAGAAAAAAATGAAAAAATTAAATTAGTACTTACTGGAGCTATATGCTTAATTATTTTTCAAGCTTTAATTCATATTGGTGTCAATATTAGATTATTCCCTACAACTGGTATGACTTTACCTTTTTTAAGTTATGGGGGATCGTCAATTGTAGGTGTATCAATATTATCAGGAATAATATTAAATTTAACCAAAAGAAAAATTGATTAAATGACACAAAGAATTTTAATTAGCACAGGTGGATCTGGTGGTCATGTTGTTCCTGCAACCATATTGTATGAGCACCTGAAAAGTCAATTTAATGTTTCTATGTCTATAGATAATAGAGGTATGAAGTTTTTAGATAAGAATAAATATAATTTAGAAATTTTTAATATAACTCCAATATCAAAAAATATTTTTTTATTACCTTTTCAATATTTTTTAATAATTTACTTAATTATAAAATCTATTTTTTTTTTAAAAAAGAGAAGAATAGATATATTAATTTCAACAGGTGGCTACATGTCTCTGCCCTTATGTATAGCATCAAAAATACTAAATATAAAAATATTTTTATTTGAACCAAATATGGTTTTAGGAAGAGCAAACAAATTTTTTATTAAATCTTGTGAAAAGATTTTTTGTTATTCTGATAGACTTAAAAACTTTCCAGATAAATATGTGGGTAAGATTAATGTAATACCAGCATTATTAAGAAAAAAATTTTATGATGTTAAAAAAGCTGATGGTATTAATGTGTATATTAATTTATTAGTCATAGGAGGGAGTCAAGGAGCAAAAATATTTGATACATTAATAAAAAACTCAATAATTGAATTATCAAAAAGATATATTTTAAAAATCTACCAACAAACTAATCTAGTTAATTTTGAAGAATTAAAAAAATTTTATAAAGATAATAATATTAATCATGAATTATTTGACTTTAATGAGAATGTTTCAAATCTTATGAGTAGATCCAATATATGTCTTACTAGAGCAGGCGCATCAACATTAGCAGAGTTGGCCTTTTTAAATTTACCTTATGTTGCAATACCATTGCCTACTTCAAAAGATAATCATCAATTTGAAAATGCCCTTTTTTATAATAAAATTGGTTGTAATTGGATTTTAAATCAAAATGAAATCAATGA
>Ga0307986_10002650_pt1 | contig 12723 bp, 8 predicted proteins | sample EllFjometageno82_FD_203170 | JGI IMG/M metagenome (GOLD analysis project Ga0307986, IMG submission 203170) | Marine microbial communities from Ellis Fjord, Antarctic Ocean - #82 | ecosystem: Environmental > Aquatic > Marine > Unclassified | place: Southern Ocean | collected 2014-10-09
ACCTACACCATTCTTATCTCCAGGATACCAATTTTGAACAGTTGAATATTTAATTTCTGCGTCATCTAAAGCAATTAACTCAACATTTGCAGCATGTAATTGATTTTCATCTCTCATAGGAGCAGTGCAACCTTCAAGATAGCTTACATAACTTCCTTTGTCTGCGATAATTAAAGTTCTCTCGAACTGTCCTGTTTCAGAAGCATTAATTCTAAAATAAGTTGAAAGTTCCATTGGGCATCTTGTGTTTGGTGGAATGTATACAAAGGACCCATCAGTAAAAACTGCAGAATTTAATGTTGCAAAATAATGATCGCTTAAAGGTATAACTGACCCTAAATATTTTTTTACTAAATCCGGATGTTTCTGAATAGCTTCAGAGATAGAACAAAAAATTATTCCTTTTTTTGTTAATTCATCTTTAAATGTTGTGGCTACAGAAACTGAGTCAAACACTGCATCAACTGCTATTCCATTTAATCTTTGTTGCTCAACCAATGGTATTCCAAGTTTTTTATATGTTTCTAATATCTTTGGATCAATTTCATCTAAGCTTTTAGGTTTTTCTAAGGCACTTTTCGGTGCAGAATAATAATATAAGTCCTGATAATTAATTTTAGGATATTTTGGTTTCTGCCAATTAGGTTCTTTTAAACTTTGTAATCTATTATATGCTTTGAGTCTCCAGTCTAACATCCACTTAGGTTCTTTTTTAATGTTAGATATAAACTTTATAGTATCTTCGTTTAGTCCCTTTGGAGCTCTAATACTTTCAATATCGGTAGTGAAACCGTACTTGTACTCTTTGTTGATATTTAGATCTTGATTCTTCATAGCTTTACTTTTTTTTATTAAAAAATATTTTCTTTTTTCAAAATTAGTTCATTAAGATTCCTGTTTTCAAAAAAACTATTGATATGTTTTTCTAAGTCATCCCAAAGATTATGTGTAATACATTTCACTGTTCTCCCTCCACAACCCTTTTTTAAATTTTTTTTGCAATTAAGTGTTTTGACTTCCTCGTTAACTGCAAAAATAATACTGGAAAGCTTTATATCTTTCGCTTTTTTCTCTAATATATATCCTCCATGAGGACCTCTTACGCTTTTAACCAAATGATTATTTTTTAACTTTACAAACAATTGTTCTAAATATGAAAGTGAAATATTTTGTCTAATAGAAATTTCACTCAAGCTTATCGGTTTTAAACTTTCATTAGTTGCTAAATCAGCCATAGCCATAACCGCGTATCTTCCTTTTGTAGTTAATTTCATAATAGTACTGTGTTATATGACTAATTAGCTTATTCCTACTAAAATAGTCAAGTTTATAAAAAATTAAAATGTCGCGATTAAAACATGCTATATATCTATTCTTTTTTTGAAACTAATAATCATTACTAATAAATGAAACCAAAAAGCACTGAAATATTTATACCGGGTCCTGCTGGGAGACTTGAGGCAAAGTATTATAAAAATCCTAAATTTGGAGCACCCGTTGCAATAGTACTTCAGCCACATCCGCAGTACGGGGGGTCAATGAATAATAAAATTGTTCAAACAGCTTATAACATTTTTCTAGAAAATGATTTTTCCGTAATTAAAATTAATTTTCGAGGTGTTGGAAAAAGTGATGGTATTTTTGATAATGGCCAAGGCGAATTATCAGATGCTGCAGCTGCATTAGATTGGATTGAAAGAGAAAATTTAGACTATAGTCAATGTTGGGTTTCAGGATTTTCATTTGGTGCTTTAATTTGCATGCAATTAATTATGCGAAGACCTGAGGTCAATAATTTTATTGCTATATCTCCACAGCCAAATGTATACGATTTCTCATTTTTAGCACCGTGCCCTACTTCAGGGCAGGTTCTATATAGTGATGGTGATGAATTAGTAACTAAAGAAAGTATTGACGAATTAGACAAAAGAATAAAGAGTCAAAAAGGTATAGAGGTAGTTTTTACAACAATTAAAAACTCAAATCATTTTTTTAAAAATAAAGAAGATGAGCTATCAAGAGAAATAGAAAAATATATTAAAGAAAAAACAGCCCTTATTTAAATTTGATAAAATCTCCACCTGTAGTAGGTTTTAATACTCCGGTTGTTTCTGGGAATGAAATAGCTTTCTTAAGAAAGGATCTAATTGCAAGATAAGCAAAGGCTTGTGACTCTATAAAATCACCATTTATTTTATACTTATCAATATTATTTATTGAAATGTTACTTAATTTTTTAATACGTTCAAAAATATATTTATTCTTTCTACCGCCTCCACACAAGATAATTTCTTTTGGTTTTAATTTTAAAAATTTTAAAGCGTTTACTGCCGTTAAAGATGTAAGCTCAGACAAAGTTGCTACAGAATCTTTCAAACTTAAACTCCTTAACGGGCTAATATTAAAATCGTTTACGTCTAAAGATTTAGGGGGTAAAAATTCATAATAAGGATCATTTAGATAATTATTTAAAACTTTTTTTTCTACATTACCGGTGAAAGCTATCATACCATTTTCATCAAACTGAATTTTACCATTAGATTTTAATTGTAATATTTTATCTATTAGAAAGTTTCCTGGACCTGTGTCAAAGCTTGCCATTTCTTTGTCTTTATTTAAGTAAGTTAAATTAGATATGCCGCCAATATTTAAAAAAACTATAGGTGTTTTTAATTTTAATTTTATCTGTAATAATTTATGAAATATCGGAACAAGTGGAGCTCCTTGGCCACCATTTTTCATGTCATTTTCTCTAAAATTATAAATCACATTAAGACCGGTTAGTTGAGATAAAAGTTTTCCATTACCTATTTGTTTTGTTTTTTTTTCTTTAAAATTGTGGAAAATTGTATGTCCGTGGAAACTTACTAAATTAATTTCTGATTTATTTAGCTTAAATTTTTTAATAATTAACATAACAATTTTTACATGTAGAAGTGTTATTATTTCCTCTAAGCTGTCTATTTGAGACTTATGTATCTTTAAATCTGAAATTAAATTTATTTTTTCTTTCAAATTTCTTATTTTAGACCTCACACTCTCTTCATATGGTAAAAAGTGATTGCCTATAAAATGTACGTTATTTTCACCGTCAGATTTTATAATAGACGCATCTACCCCGTCACAAGAGGTTCCGCTCATTAAACCAATGGATGTAATTAAATTTTTCATTAATAATTATTTAATTTATAACTATTATTGTGTAAAAGTAATTTTAATTCAAACTATCTATGAAAAATAACTTTATAAACGAAATTTCATTAAGAGGTTTTTTTCATCAGTGCACTGATAAAGATAAATTAACTAATTTAATCAATAATAAATCAATTAAGGCTTACATAGGTTTTGACTGTACTGCTCCTAGTTTGCATGTTGGAAGTTTATTGCAAATCATGTGCCTCCGCTTGCTTCAGAAATATGGGCACCAACCAATTATTCTACTTGGTGGTGGAACCACTCTTATTGGAGACCCTTCCGGAAAAGACACAACTAGAAAAATTTTAGATGAAAAAACAATTGATAATAATATTAAAAAAATAAAAAAAATATTTGAGAAATTATTAAATTTTAAAGACAAAAAAACTGTGCCAATTTTTGTAAATAATGCTGAGTGGCTAAATAAATTAAAATATATAGAATTTCTAAGAGACATTGGAAAACATTTTACAATTAATAAGATGTTAAGTTTTGATAGTGTGAAACTTCGTTTAGAAAGAGAACAATCTCTTAGCTACATGGAGTTTAATTATATGATTTTACAAGCATATGATTTCTACAAATTAAATAAAGAACATGATTGTATCTTACAAATTGGTGGTTCGGACCAATGGGGTAACATCGTTAATGGTGTTGATTTAGTTAGAAAAATTAATCGGGCAGAATCTTTTGGCCTAACAACCCCATTAATAACACTTTCTTCGGGCGCTAAAATGGGAAAAACAGAAAATGGTGCAGTATGGTTAAGTGAAGAATTGCTTTCTCCTTATGATTACTGGCAATTTTGGAGAAACACTAATGACGCTGATGTAAAAAAATTTTTAAAATGTTTTACAGAAATTGATACAGTTGAATTAGAAAAAATAAGTAATAATGAAAAAAATATCAATAACCTAAAAATTTTATTAGCTAATGAAGCTACCAAAATTTTACATGGAGAAAAAAAAGCGAATGAATCTGAAAGTACTGCAAAAGAAACATTTGCTGGTAACGGTGTTGGTGATAATTTACCTGTTATTTTAATAAAAGAATCAATTCTGACTAATGGGGTTAATGTAGTTGATTTTTTAAGCCATATAAAGATACTAAATTCAAAAAGTGAAATCAGAAGAGCGATTAATGAAAATGGTATTAAAATAAATAATATTGTTTTAACTAATGAAAAGAAAATTATTGGTTTAAGTGATTTTTTTGAAAAGAATTATATTAAAGTTTCACATGGTAAAAAAAAACATTTTAAAATTAAAATTAATTAGTTTTTTTTCATTTGCTCTAAAGCTCTAGTGATAAATCTTGGTGTTAAAGTTTTAACAGGATTAACAGTAGTTTTGATTTTTCCGGATAGACCTTTCATTTTAAAACTAACGCCGAATACCCCTTCGCCAACTTTATCACCCACTAGAATGCCACCTACAACAGGTATTTTTGAAATTAAACTATTTAACATTTTAGCAGGCACTAACGTCCCTCTTAAACTTGTTAATCCACTTTTTTTTTCAATATAACCATTCATGTGTATAGAAACACTCGAACCTAAAGCTAAAATTTCTTCTATAGTTGTTGTGTTTTTATCGTTCTTTAAATTAATTTCCAGTGTATCAAAACTCATTCCTTCACCGGATAATAAATCTGCGATACCTCCCAAGTCAGCGAGGGCTAATAATTTAGCAAAAGCTGGGGCTTTAAGAACTTTAAAGTTTTCAATGGTAATTTTTGATGTTGAGTTCATTTCGTCAAAAACTGAATTATAAAGTAATTTTCCACCTTTAATGCCCTCAAAAAATTTGTAATCAGCTAATAATACTTCTGGTAAGTCTGAGTAAATTTCTAATATCTTTTTGTTGTTTTCGTTTTTTTTTAAAGAAATATCCAGGTATTCATTTTTGGAAAATTCACTTTTAGCAGAAAGCTTTTCAAATTTGCCTTTGTTGATACTACCTATTAAGTAAAAATTATTTAAAGAATCTTGAGATTTAGTGATTAAACTATTTAAATTGATTTCAATATCTTTTGTAAAATTTTTTAATAGATTTTGTTTACTGTCAGATAATAATTGCTTTAATAAATAAGTAGTGTCATATTTTTTTCCTGTAATATAAATTTTTTCTTTAAAATTAATTTTAAAATTATTGTTTTCTTTATTGTTGTTAAAAGTTAACACACTAACATCCGAAATTAATTCTATTTCTCTTTTTTTATTTAACTTAAGGCCATTAATAGAAATAGAATTTTTACCTTCTGTAAAATTTATGTTTTTAAAAATAATATTATCATTTATAATTTTAAACTCACTTTTAATATTACTCTTATTTTTAAGATTGGAAGTGTAGTTAATTGCTTCTAAAAAAATATTTTCAGGTAAATTAAAATCAAGTGAATATTTAGGATTTTTTAAATTTAAATCATAGAAAACTTTAAATTTTTTATTTTCTAGGCCTCCTAAGTTATATAGACCGTTAAACATTAAAAAATTTTGTTTTTTTTTATTTAAATTAATTTCTAAATTAGTTTTAAATATTGATATCTTGTTAATTGGGCGTTCAATAAAACTAGTTCTAAATTGATCTTTTAAAATTATTTTAGACTTCAAAATATTTCCGCTTGTCTTATATTCATAATCGATCAATTTAAAATTTTTATCAATTACTAATGTAAATTTATGTAATAAAGAACCTTGAGCATTCATTTTAATTTTTTCTAGAAAATTTAAATTAAATTTTGAAAATAATTTTTTTGCTTTATCCTCGTTAAAATTAAATTGTGAAGTAAATTTTCCTTCAATTTCAATTTTTTTATTTCTCTTCATGCTAATTGAACCATTTGATATTGAGAAACCTTGGTAATTTGCTCTTATAGAATTAATTAAAGTTAAGTTTTTATCGGATATAAAATTAAGATTAACATCTTGAATTAGTAAATCGTCAAATATTTTTATGTTAATTTTTTTTGCAGAACCATTTATCTTGTAATTAGTAATATTCAAATCTTTATCAAATTCAACATCAATTAATATTTTTTCAATTTCTCCTTTATCTAAATTATTAAGTAAATAAGTTTTAAAATTTGAAGGCTTTATGCGTATAGCTAATTTTTGAATATCATCAGTTTTAAAATTTTGAAGTTTTACTATAGTTCGATTTATTTCGTTTTTTGATTTTAGAATTGAACTTATTTTTGAGTAAATATTTATTTCTGTTATTGGTATTCTAATATCCTGATAAATAATCTTAGGTTCAACTGTCGTGAAATATAGTTGAATTTTTTCTAGATCGAACTTGATTTTTATTTTATCTAATGAAATCTTTATATTAGGTTCTTTTTTTTTAATTCCGTTAATAATTATATTATTAAATTTAGCTGTTTCAAATCCAACGGTAGATAAATAAATAATAATAAATATGCTTAATGATAGTATGATTAAAAAAAATGAATATATAATTTTTTTCATTACGATCGAAATAGGTTTCCTTCAATGAATTGATCTAAGTTTCCATTCAACACATCCTCTGGGTTTGTACTTTCAATTTTAGATTTCATGTCTTTTACAAGTTGGTATGGCTGCAGAACATATGACCGTATTTGATGCCCCCAACCTATATCTGTTTTTTCACTTACACTTTTTTGCTCTTGTTCTTCTCTTTTCTGAATCTCATGTTCGTACAGTCTTGCTTTTAACATTTTATAACATGTCTCTTTATTTTTATGTTGCGATCTTTGATTTTGACATTGCACAACAATTTTAGTTGCTAAATGTGTTATTCTAACAGCGCTATCTGTAACGTTAACGTGTTGCCCGCCTGCTCCACTAGACCTGTAGGTATCAATTCTCAAATCTTTTTCATTTATCTTAATGTCAATTTCATCGTCTATTGAAGGGTAAACCCATATACTAGCAAAACTTGTATGTCTTCTAGCGCTGCTATCAAAAGGTGATATCCTAACCAATCTATGTACTCCTGATTCATTTTTCATTAATCCATATAGATGTTCTCCTGTTACTTTTAAAGTTGACGATTTAATTCCAGCTTCCTCACCTTTATGTTCACTAATAATCTCACAACTAAACGATTTTTTATCAAACCACTTTAGATACATTCTTCTTAACATTTCAGCCCAATCTTGGCTTTCAGTTCCTCCGGCGCCAGCGTGAATTTCTAAGTAAATATCCAGTGAATCATTTTCACCTGATAAGAAGCAGCTAATTTCAGTTTTTTTTATTTTTTTATCTATTTCATTAATTTTATCTAAACAGTCTAAAATTATTTCTTCATCGGACTCTTCTTTTGCTAATTCATAAATATCTTTGAGGTTCTCTAGTTCTTTTTTTAAAGTGTTAAATAATTCAACAACCGTTTCTAAATGTTTTTTTTCTTTAATGGTTTTTTTGACTTTATTTTTATCTTTCCAAAAATTTTCTTCTGCTATTATGGAGTTTAAATTGACTAATTTAGATTTAATATTATTGGTTTCAAAGATACCCCCTAATATTTTTTAAAGCCTTTTCAGCTAGGATTATTTGATTGTCTAGTATTTCCATTAATAAAATTGTCTGAACTTCATTAAACTATCATAGTTTGCCTTATTATTAAGATTATTATTTCTCATTTTTTCAATATCGATTGATTTAAAAGCTTCAATAATTGAATTAGGACTATTAAAACTATCTTTTTTTCCTGTGTCATAATTAATTGCTGCAAAAATTATTTCCTCTGGAGGAGTAAATGATTTAAATTCATCTTTATACAATGCTTGTCTAATGAAGTTCTTAAATATTGGCAAAGCTGCTTTTGATCCAGTTTCATATTTTCCAAGTGTTTTCGGATTGTCAAAACCAATATATACTCCTACAACTAAATTAGATGTGGCTCCGATAAACCAAGCGTCATAATTATCATTTGTTGTTCCTGTCTTGCCAGCAAGAGGAACATTTAAATTCTTAAGTTTTTTCCCCGTTCCTCTTTGAACTGTCCCTTCGAGCATTGATAAAATTTGGTAAGCAGTTTCTTTACTTATAACTTGTTTGTAGTTGTCTCTAATGTATGGGGTTGATGTTTCTGAAAATTTATCACATCCAATACATTTTCTTTTCTCTGAATTGTAAATAGTTTTACCTCTTCTATCTTGAATTCTTTCAATTAGAGAAGCATTAATTTTTTTTCCGCCATTAATAAATGAGGAGTAAGCACTGGTAATTTGTAATAAAGTTGTCTCTGCTGAACCTAGTGAAACCGACAATAATTCTGGTATTTCATTGTAAATATCTAGATCTTTTGATAGCTGAAGTATTTTCTTTAAACCTAGGTCTTGGGCTATTCTTACTGTCATTAAATTTCTAGAATATTCAACGCCTTTTCTTAAAGTGGTTGGGCCATAAAATTCTTTACCATAATTTTCCGGCTTCCAGTTTTTTAACCCAACACCTTGTTCGGCTATAAAAGGAGCATCTAAAATTATAGAATTCGGAGAAAAATTATTTTCTAAAGCTGCGGCATATACGAAAGGTTTAAAAGCAGAGCCAGGTTGTCTTTTCGCTTGAGTTGCTCTGTTGAATTCGCTGGAATTAAAACTAAAACCTCCTACTAATGCTTTCACTTTGCCACTAAACGGATCTATCACTACAATGGCACCGTTAACTTTTGGATACTGCTTTAGATCCCAATTACCATTTAAGTTTTTGTGTACAAAAATAACATCATTTATTTTAAATGTGTCGTAAATAGTTTTACGTATTGCCCATTTTAAACTACTAGCCTTAATGGTTCCTTGATATTTTTTGTTTAAAATTTTAAAAACTATTTCTGAATTTTTTACGTTAGTTATTTCAGCAAAACTCCATTTCAAACTTGAGTCTATTTTTTTTTTCTTTAATTTTTCTTGCCAGTTTTTTTCCAACTTTGTGTTTAAAATTGGCCCTCTCCAGCCATGCCTTCTGTCATAAGACTCTATGCCTAACCTTAAAGCGCTTAGAGCATAAAGCTGATAATTAACATCTAGTGATGACTTTATGGAAAAACCTTCGGCGTAGAGCTTATCGTATCCATAGTTATCTTTAATGGTTCTTCTAATTTCTTCAGTGTAATAATTGGCTTCCTGAAGAAGTTTAATTTTTCTTTTTTTTAGATTAATTTCTTCTAATTTATATTTTTTTAACTCATCTTTATTAATAAAATTATTTTCATTTAAGTTTTGTAAAACTAAGTTTCTTCTTAACTTTGCCTCTTCGTAGAACTTGAAAGGGTTGTATCTGCTTGGTGCTTTTGGAAGTGCAGCCAACAAGGCAGATTCTGAATAACTTAATTCTTTGACAGACTTATCAAAATATTCAAGACTTGCTGCTGCTACGCCATACGTACCTTCACCTAAATAAATTTGATTTAAATAAAGTTCTAAAATTTTTTCTTTACTATAAGCTTTTTCGATCCTGAACGCTAGAATAGCTTCTTTTATTTTTCTTTTAATAGAAACCTCATTAGTTAATAGGAAATTCTTTGCAACTTGTTGCGTTATTGTCGAAGCACCTTCTAATCTTTTATTGCTAATAATATTTTCAAAATTATTAATTACTGCTCGAATAATTCCTCGTGGGTCTATTCCGGGGTGGTCAAAAAAATTTTTATCTTCAGCTGAAAGGAAGGCATTTATAACGCGTTTTGGAACTGTTTCGTAGGGCACAAAAAGTCGTTTTTCTAATGCGTATTCTGCAATAAGATCTCCGTTGTCTGCATACACTCTACTCGAAACAGGAGGTTCGTAGCTTTCTAATTTCTTATAATCAGGTAAGCCTGTAGAAAAATACCATAGGGCTGAAAACAATAGAAAAAATATAGATAGAACTATAATAATAGCTGTTTTAATTAGGGTGTTAAAATGATTAAACATGTTTCATGACAGTAAAGCTTAAATTTTGGCTATCTTAAGGCGTGTTTAAAGAATCATTGTTAATGAAAATAATCAAAAAATTTTGTATAGTATCAACATGAAAAAATTTAAACAAAATTCATTAAACTTAATTATTAAAGGAATTCACACAAAATGGAAAAAAATTTATATATTGACGCGTCACATCCAGACGAGACTAGAATCGTTCTTAAATCAGATAATGGAATTGAAGAATACGAATACGAAGATAAAAACAAATTAAACTTCAAAAATAATATTTATTTAGGCACTGTGAGTAGAGTTGAACCGTCACTGCAAGCAGCCTTTATTAATTTTGGAAGAATAAAACATGGTTTTCTTGCCTTTAATGATATTCAATCAGATTATTATCAAATCCCGACTGGAGACAAAGAAAAACTTCAAGAAGTAGAAGAAAAAATAAGGGAAGATTTAAAAAATAAAAACTTAGATGATTTAAATAATGAAATCAATTTAGAAGATGAATCAATAAATAGTGAAAATAAAAAATTAGATAAAAACAACGAAAGTAACGAAAGTGAGAAAAATGAAAGTGGTCCTGACCTTGAGATAAGAGAAAAAAATGCCAATACTAGAGAAAAATTAAAAAATTCATACGGTGTTAAAAGGTATAGAATTCAGGAAGTTATAAAGCCAGGTCAGGTTATTTTAATTCAAGTAATAAAAGAAGAAAGAGGAAATAAAGGAGCTGCGTTAACTACGTTCATATCACTAGCAGGTAAGTATATGGTTTTGATGCCCAATACTGCTAAAGGTGGTGGCATATCTAGAAAAATTTTTAATTCTGGCGACAGAACTAAAATAAGGAACATTTTAAATGAAATTGAGATTCCAAAAAGCATGGGAGCTATTGTAAGAACAGCGGGTGCTAACAAAACTAAAAACGAGATTGAAAAAGATTTTAAAAATACATTAAAAACATGGGATCTAATTAAAGAAAAAGCACTAAACTCTAATGCTCCTTCATTGATTTATGAAGAAGGTGATATTATAAAAAGAGCTTTAAGAGATATTTACGACAATGACACTTCTAATATTTATATAGATGGTACTGAGGGTTATCAAAAAGCTAAGTTATTTATAAAAGAACTTATTCCAAAAAGTGCAAAATTTTTAAAGAAACATAAAGGTAAAATTCCCTTGTTTCATGAAGCTGGAATTGAAAAAGAGCTTAATAATATTTTTGATCCTGTGGTGAAGTTAAAATCTGGAGGTTATTTGGTAATCAACCCAACTGAAGCCTTAGTGGCCGTAGATATTAACTCAGGACAGTCAATTAAAGCTTCGAATATTGAGAAAACTGCCCTGAATACTAATTTAGAAGCTGCAGAGGAGATAGCAAAACAAATTAAAATTAGAGATTTGTCCGGTCTAATTGTCATCGATTTTATTGATATGATGAACTTTTTTAACAGAAGGTTAGTAGAAAAAAAAATGAGAGATTCTATTAAAAAAGATAGAGCAAAAATCCAAGTTGGTAAAATAAGCACTTTTGGATTGTTGGAAATGACAAGACAGAGATTGAGAGAGAGCTCTATCATATGGGAAACAAATTTATCATTAGAATCTTTTGCTTTAAAAATAGTTAAAAAATCGGAAATGCTATCATTTACAGATAAGGTAAAAAGTGTAAAAGTTAAGGTTCCTGAAAAAGTTAAAATTTATATCGATAAAATTTTAAAAAAAGAAATTAAATATTTTGAAGATAAGTTTAAAATAGATATTGATTTTTTTGCAGATCCTCAGATAATTATACCTGAATATAGTATAAAATTATTAAATAAAGATAAGATAACAATCAATAAAGTTGAAAATATAAATAAAATTGAAGGGTTTGAAGATAATACTCAAGTAAAAGAAGTAAAAAAAATAATTACTAAGAAAAATATTCTAAATAAAAAACCTTTTTCAAAAAAAATAAAAAAAGATACTAATAAGAAAGTTGTTGATAAAAAAACTACTGATAAGAAAGATAAAAAAAAAATACCTAGAACTCTATGGGTGAGAAGAAAGAAAAAAGCTGCTTAAATTAAACCTTTAAAAGGACTGCTTGCATCAGCATTAAATAATTTTTTCATTCTACCTGATAGAAATGATTGACGGCCAGAAATTACAGCGTTCTTGAAAGATTCTGCCATTAAAACTGGGTTTTTTGCTTTAGCGATTGCACTATTTACAAGAACACCATCACACCCCAATTCCATTGCTATAGTAGCGTCAGAAGCTGTGCCAATTCCAGCATCAACAATAATCGGTACTTTTGCATTTCTAATTATAATGGATAAATTTATTTTATTCTGTATTCCTTGGCCTGAGCCTATAGGAGAAGCTAATGGCATTACAGCAGAAGCCCCTAAATATTCCAACTCTTTTGCTAACAAAGGATCATCGGAGCAATAAACTAAAACCTTAAATCCTTCTTTAACTAATACTTTTGTTGCTTTTAAAGTTTCTATCATATCAGGATATAAAGTTTTTTTATCTCCTAAAACTTCAAGTTTGACCATTTTCCAACCACCCATCTCACGGGCCAGTCTTAACGTTCTAAGAGACTCATCTGCATTAAAGCATCCAGCTGTATTAGGAAGA
>Ga0307986_10002651_pt1 | contig 12720 bp, 13 predicted proteins | sample EllFjometageno82_FD_203170 | JGI IMG/M metagenome (GOLD analysis project Ga0307986, IMG submission 203170) | Marine microbial communities from Ellis Fjord, Antarctic Ocean - #82 | ecosystem: Environmental > Aquatic > Marine > Unclassified | place: Southern Ocean | collected 2014-10-09
TTGCCATTGGGCAATGGTACCTTTGATAAGCACCTGAAAGTTCAATAATTGTAGCCTCACCCTCAACAAACTTATCTTGTGTTGCTGTTAAATGTGATGCTGAAGTCCCTTTTCCTGTTGGAAGTAGTGTTGCAATACTTGAATATTCACCACCAAACTCTGGGGTTCCATAAAATAATGCTTTTTGAATTTCACCTACGGCATCACACTGCCTGACACCTGGATTTATCACATCAATTGCTGTTTGCATTCCCTTTTGAGAAATAAGCGCTGCAACTTTCATAAGTTCTATTTCAGCATTAGATTTAACAACTCGAGCCCAATTAACTAATCTTTCAGAATCTTTTAGCTTAACATTTGGTAACCCCTGTTTCATTTTTTCATAACAATAAGCTGTAAAATAATGACTATCCATTTCCAAACCTATTGTAAGTTTATCCCATTTTCTCTCTTTTATAATTTCTACCAAATTATCATATGGATGAACTGGCCATGTATGAATGTATTTTTCATCATAAACTAAAATATTTTCATTTTTTAAATAAGTTTTTATATAAGCTCCACCTGAGTCTTGCTTTCTAACCCAGCATAATGGTTCATCAGCATTCACATGAACAATTACAGCTTGAGCATAATAAAATGACCAAGCATCATAACCAGTTAAATAGTTCATATTTGCTGTATCACTAGAGATTAATAGTTCTATGCCTTTTTCTTGCATTGCACTTTGAACTTTTTTTAACCTTGCTTTGTATTCTTCTTTGCTAAAATTCATATAGTTTAACTATTAAATAATTTTCCAAAACCGTCAATCTTTTCTTTATAATTAATTGCATTAAGAGAATCCCAGATTAAAGATTGATTGCTTGATAGAACAACTTTATTTAGTTTTTTTTCTAACTTATCAATTATAGATAATACTGGTAAAGCCGTACACGAAACAAACAAAGCCTCACTATCTGCAAGATCTATTTTTGACAAGACGTCAAATAAATGATCCTCATCAACTTTTCCAATATCTAAATCAGAATCAATATCAAAATAAGTTAAAGAATTAACATTAATATTTTCTTTTTCAAAGTAACCAACCACAGAGTCATTTATTTTTTTTGTATAAGGTGTAAAAATAGATATTTTATTAATATCAAATTTATTTAATGCTTTAATAGCTGCCGTTATTGGTGTTGTTACCTTTGATTCTGGTTTAGCTAAATTTACTTTTTCTTTTATCACATCATACCCAGCTGCAACTGTTCCAGATGTACAACCATACGCTACACAATCTATTTTTTGATCTGGCAAAATATCTTTTGTAACATCGGTAATGTCATCTGACATTTTAGCTAACGTTTCATTGGTCAATGGATTATAGCAATGAATTCTATTTACATAGAGATCAATGTCTCTTCCATAGATCACATTATTAAAGTCTTTTTCAATCCTAAAATCACTACCTAGCGTTATAAGGCCAATTCTTGGGTTAGATTTTAAAATGTATTTTGGCTCAACTTTATTTAATTTCATAAATTAACTGTAATATTTTGATTAAATATATATTGAATAAGGAGTCTAGTTAAAATAGAGTTTAACAAAAGTGTACATATCTCGTCGTTACTTGAGGTTTAAACAGTACTTAAGAATACAAAATGAGATTAGTTATTAATTTTATTAATAAATTTTGGATTTATCTTCATTGATTTCATTATATTTTAATAATTAATTTTTAAATTAACATAAAATTTTTTGTAAATCTGCTATTTTGTAACCCTGTCTATCTTCTATTATTTTAACAAAATTTGATGTTTCTAATAAGTTATCGTGTGTTCCCATATCTAACCAAGTAACACCTCTACTTAAAATAGTATAATCTAGATCGCCTTCATTATTAGAGAGTGTAAAATAATCAGTTACCTCTAATTCTCCTCTTTTAGATTTTTTAATTTTTTTATAATTCTTAAGGGAATTTTGATTAAATATATATAGACCAGTAATAGCAAGATTATTTTTAATTTTTTTAGATTTTTCCTCTAATGAAATAATTTTATCATTTTTTATTTCGACATTTCCAAAATTTGAAGAATCTTTTACACGATATAAAAAAATATGGTTTTTACTCTTAAGTAATATATTTTTAATTATCATGGGTAAATTCTGGCCATAAAAAAAATTATCCCCTAAAATTAAAATATTTTTTTGAGATTTTTTAATAAAATTTTTTGATATATTGAATGCTTCAGCGATACCATTAGCTTCTTTTTGTATTTCAAATTTAAAAGAGACCGGAAGTTTCTTAAATTTACTCAGTAGTCTTTTAAAAATTGGAATATCTTCTTTATTTGTGATTATTAAAATTTCTTTAATTCCACATAATATTAATAATGATATTGGGTAATATATCATTGGCTTATTATAAATGGGTAATAAGTGTTTATTTAAGCAATCTGTGATTGGACTTAATCTTGTGCCTCGTCCTCCTGCTAAAATTACACCCTTCATTTAATTTTTTTTCCTAATCTCAAATAAGTTTTATTTAATTCTTTAAAATATTTTAAATTATTTTGATCTTCATACCACCTAATAGTATCTATTAACCCCTGATGAAGTTTAATTTTTGGCCTCCATCCAAGTTTCAATATTTTCTTGTTAGAAGATAGATATTTTTGATCATGACCCGGTCTATCTTTAACAAAACTTACATTAAAAGGTTGTTTTAATATTTTCAATATTTTTTTTACTAAATTTAAATTTGAAATAGAGTTATCTGCACACACATTATACGTCTCCCCTATTTTTCCTTTCAGCATTATGGCATAAATTCCATGAACAGTATCGCTCACATGTATCCAGTCTCTAATATTTTGACCTTTTCCATATATTTGAATCTTTTTTTTATTAAAAATACTTAAGATAGTTTTTGGTATAAATTTTTCAGGATACTGAAAATTACCATAATTGTTTGATGGGTTAATTATTATAGAGGGTAATTTATAAGTAAAATAAAAAGCATTAACAAAATTTATTGCACCTGCTTTACTAGCTGAATATGGATTTCTTGGAACCATAGAGTCAGTTTCTTTAAATTTTTTTTTTTCTGAAAATTTAATATGACCATACACTTCGTCTGTACCAATATGAAAAAACTTAATTTTTTTTTTAAAATTATATTTTAGACTTGATATTAATAAATTTAATGTTGAATTAATATTTGATTCCAAAAATAACTTTGGTTTTTCGATTGAAATATCTACATGAGTTTCTGAAGCCAAATTTATAATATAATCAGGTTCAAATTTATTAATGATAGAGGTTAATTTTGATAGTTTTATTTTTGATAGATCGGTTTTAATTAAAGTATAGTTTTTTTTTCTTTTATTTAAAAGTAGATTAGCAGACTTACTCAGCTTATCCAGATTTAAAATATTAAAATTCTTACTAAGTAAAAAAATAATTAGGTTTGTTCCTATAAAACCTGAGCCTCCACTAATGATTATATTTTTCATAATATTTAAGATAAACTTTTTATTTATTAATGACTCTATCTATATAATAAAATTTTTTACTTTCTAACATATTTGTAATTCGAATGACGTACTCACCAACAATACAAATAAAAAACAAATTTGCAGAACCGAAAAAAGTTATGAAAAAAACAAGCGGTGCCCATCCATTAAAGGGCATTCCCTCATCTAAATAAGAGACAAATACAGAAATTAAATTAAGTAAACCAAGCAAAGAAATCAGTATAGCAATAAAAAAACCAAGTCTCATCGGTGTTGTAGAGCTAGTAAATATTAACGAAACAAAATTATTTGTTAATTTAAAAAATGAATATTGAGATTTTGTAAACTGTCTTTTTTCACGATCATAATATATTGTTTTTCTTTTGAAGCCCAAGTTCATTATTTTTAATTGTATGCCTTTTGAGACATCATGATCTGATTTGATTAATTGAAACATTTTTTTTGTAACGGCCCAATAATTAAAACCATTTTCTGGATAATCCTTAACAAGTTTTTTTATAAAAAAGTGTGTAATATTAGAAGCAATTTTTCTAAAAAGACTTTCTCTAGATGATCTTCTTGATGCTACAACAATATCATTTTTTAATTTCAATTGTTTAACTACCTTGCTTATCAACTCTGGTGGATCTTGAAGATCGGCATCAAAACAAACTATATAGTCACCTTTTACAAATTCAAAACTTGCATAAATTGCAGCAGCTTGACCAAAATTTTTTGACAAATGAACTACAGTAACATTCTTGTCTTTGCTTGATATCTTATTTAGTATTCTTTCAGAGTGGTCTGTACTTTTATCATTTATAAATATTAATTGATATTTTAAGTTTTTAATTGATTTGATTGTTCTAAGAATCCTATTATATAACAAGTATAAAGTTGTGTCATTGTTATATACAGGTATTAAAATTGAAATTTTTTTCTTTAACATATAAAATTTAAAAGGATTTAAATCAAATTATTTTATAATATGCAATTAACTTCACGTCCACTATTAAGCAAATATAAAGAGTTAGTAAATCTATTCAAACAAATAGATAATAATAGATGGTACTCAAATTATGGCCCACTTTATAGAAAAACACAAAAAAAAATTGAAAAACATTTTAATCTTAAGCATAATAATGCAATTTTAACATCAAGTGGCCACTCTTCTTTATTGGCTTGCTGCAGTGTTTTAAGAAAATATACAAAAAAAAAATATATAATTCTTCCTTCGTATAGTTTTTACTCAAATCCTCAATCAATTATTCAAGCTGGATTTGATCCTTTATTTGTGGATATCAATTTAACAGATTTTAGTATTGATCAAATACAATTAGAATTATTAATAAAAAGATATAAAAATAAAATTGCAGCAATAATGTTTGTTTCACCTTATGGCTTCCCAATTAACGTTAAGGACTTAAACAATATTCAAAAAAAACATCAAATTTTTATTATATATGATGCGGCAGACACTTTTATAAATTTACCAAAAAAATTAGATTATTCAAGAATCTTGATTACTTGTAGTTTTCATCCAACAAAAAGTTTACCTGCAAATGAATCTGGATTAATAATAGCGCCAAAAAAATACTTAGTAGATTTTGAAAATATTTTAAACTTTGGGTTTGAAAAAATAAATAGAAATTTATATCTAAATGGTTTTAATGGTAAGTTTTCAGAATATGATGCTGCAATTTTTTTAGCAAATTTTAAAAGACTTAAGATAATTAAAAAAGAATTAAGAAAAAAAAACTTTTATATCTCAAATAAATTATCAAAAATTGGTAATTTATACTTCAACAAAGAAATGGGTAAAAACTGGATTACATCAAAGATATTTTTGCTATCTAAAACTAAAAACTTTAAGAAATTAGAAAAAGAATTTACTAAAAAGAATGTTAGAATATTTAAACCTTGGTCAAAAAAACCAATGCATGAAGAAAAAATTTTCAAAAAATATAAAAAAATGGATTTAAAGAATACAAAAACTATTCATAACTATGGTTTTGCCATACCTTTTTACATTGATCAAAGTTTAAAAGAAATTAATTTAATGATAAAAAAGATTAATCAAATTTTTTAAAATAATTATGTATACAAAAAAAGCTGTTCTTCATAAAAAATTTTTCAAAGAAATTAATTTTTTAAAATTAAAAAAAGAAATTTTTCAACACGAAAAAAAATTAAAAAATATTAAAATGTTCTATGATGGAGGTGCAGCACTAAATTTTATTGGTGAGAGATACTATGAGTTAAATAAAATTCTAGAACAAATATATAATTCAAAAAAAATCTATAATCATTTTAAATCAAACTTTATTATTAACTCATGCTCTGCAATTACAGATAAAAAGGAGTATAAAAGATCATCAAAGTGGCACCGTGACGTAAGATATTTTAATAAAAAAGCACATGCTGAAATGATATTATGTATAATCCCTGTAACTACCTGTGATAAATCTAATGGCTCAACAGTATTCAAATTAGAAAATAATAAAACTGTTCAAAAAAAATTATTACCTGGAGATATACTAATAGCAGATGCTAGCTTACTACATAAAGGGGGTGATAATAAGGACGATAAAGAAAGAATGATAATCACTATAGCTCTAACCCCACCTCATATAAAACCTATAATGGATTATAGTGCTATCTTTCAAAAATTTAATGTTAAGAAAAAATTCTTGAGGCAACTCTTAGGTTATAATAGTAGAACTCCCAAAACCTTAAATGAATTCTTTAGATCTGAAAAAGATAGATTTTTTCAAAAAGATCAAATTAAAAGTTTCTAATGATGAATTACTCTGAAAAATTAGATAAACAAATAACTAATAAATCCCAAAGTTACTATTCGAATTTTGACCTACTTATGCATGAGTATATGATAAAAAAGCTTAAACCTAATTTTTTAGGAAATAAAACATTAGAACTAGGCGCCGGTAATGGAAATTTTACAAAAAAATTAAGTGCAATATTTAAAGATCTCACAGTAATAGAAGGTTCTAACAAAAGTATTAAATATTTAAAAAAATTAAAATTAAATAATACCCACATAATAAAAGGTGACTTAGAAAATTTACAAGATGTAGGCATTAATGAAAAATTTGATAATATCTTCTTAATACACACATTCGAACACATCTCTAAAAGAAAAAAATTATTAGAAAATATTTATAAAAAATTAAAAAAAAATGGTAAGTTTTTTTTAGTTACACCTAATGCAAATGCAGGATCTAGAAGATTAGCAGTCAAAATGGGAATTATAAAAAAAACTACATCTGTTACCTGGCAGGAAAAAGAACATGGTCATCATGTAACTTTTGATTTGAATAAACTTTCAAAGGAAGTTAAAGATTCAAATTTTAAGATATTAGATTCTGGTGGAATTTTTTTTAAAGCTTTGGCAAATTTTCAAATTGATTTAAGTTTAAAAAAAAAAATAATTAATAATGATTATCTTAATGCATGTTATAAACTTGGTAATGAATTTCCAGAGCTCTGCTCTAGCATCTATATAGTTGCAAAAAAAAAATGATTGCACTTATGCAACCATACTTTTTTCCTAAATTAAGCTATTGGCAACTAATACATAGTGTTGATACTTTTGTTATATATGATGACGTACAATACAAAAAAGGTGGCTGGATAAATAGAAATAGAATTCTTGTTAATAATTCAATAAAAACCATTTCGATACCACTTAAACATGACAACTTTAAGAAAATGATTAATGAAAGATTCCTTGCGGAAAACTGGAATTTGGAAAAAAAAAGGTTACTTGTTTTAATTAAAGATAATTATAAAAAAAGTATTAATTTTAAAATTATTTATCCCCTCATTATCAAGATATTAAATTTCAATGATATGAATTTGTCAAAATTTATAACTAATTCAATAATAGAAATTACTAACTACCTAGAAATCAATACAAAAATAATTTGCTCCTCTTCATTAAATATTTCTAATAAATTTAAAAAAGAATCTAAAATAATAGAAATTTGTAAAATGCTGAATTCAATAAAATATGTTAATTCAATAGGAGGTAAAGAAATTTATGATCAAAATGATTTTCAAAAAGATAATATTGAGATATATTTTTTACAACCAACTAACCTTCTTAATCATTTAAATAGTTCCACTTTTGAGCTGTCAATAATTGATTCTCTTATGAATACTAAAAAACAAGTACTGCAAAAAGAACTTGATGCATTTAAATTAATATAAACTTAATTTTTTAACATATCGAAAAAGATGATAATCATATAAATAAAATTGAATTAATCAATCTATGTACATAATTTTTACAAATAGAGCTTATATTTTAAATTTTTTAATGAAAAAAAATAAATTAGAGCAGATTTTTTGTGAAGAAGGATCATATGCAGAAAATTTTTGTATAAATAAAAACTTAATTTACAATAAATATACAAGCAAAAAGGACTCATTTAAAATATTGAATAAATTAATTAATAAAAAAATTATTTTAAATGGGTATAAATTCATAATACCAAAGAAAATTTTGGTAAAACTTAAATATAAAATAATTAATATCCATCCTTCTTTATTGCCTCTTTATCCTGGACAATTGATAGTAAAAAAGATGCTGAATGATAGACCCAAATATATTGGTGCAACAATTCACTGGGTATCAGATGTTGTTGATAGTGGAGCAATTATCACTCAGGTAAAAAAAAGATTTGATACAAAAAGCAAAATTAAAGAAATCTATCAAGTGCTATTTAATTTAGAATTAGCAGCTTTTAAAAAATTTTTTAAATTAAAAGTATTTTAGAAATTTTCAAATAATCTTTTAATAATATATTCAATATCTTTTTTTTGGTATCTTTGATCAAGTGGTAAAAAAATACAATTTTTAGATAAATTTTTTTCTAGATTATATTTTGGTTCTTTATTTTTCAAAATATGACTCCATAGTACAGGAGTATAAATTTTAATTTTCTTCAATCGTTTGATTACATCACATCCATTATTAACTAGTAAAGGATAATATAATGGGCCTTTTGGGTTGCTTGGGAGTTTTAAAATATTAATTTTATTTAAATATTTATGGTAAATTTTATAATTGGTTGCTCTTCTTTTTTTAATCTGTGCATAATCAGTAGTGAGAATATTTTCATTTAGGTATTTTGATAAATAGATATTTCTATCTATTTTTTGTTTTTTTTCATTTAACTGAAATTGCTTAAAAGTCTTTGGACTTTTTAAAGCATTTCTTGGTGGTTTTTTTTGTAAATAGTCTTTGTTGGCTTTGTCAATATTTAAGAAACTACCATACCCTGCATTAATAAATTTTCTTAAAGAATTAAAACTTGGTGAAATTTGATTTTTTGAATTGAATAATGCTAATGAAAAATCATAAATATTATTTTTGACTTTTTTAATATTGCTCAAACCAAAGTAATTAACAACAAGAATATTTTCATTTTTTTTTGTTTTTATTTTTTTCTTAATATTAAGAGATCTATCAATTTCATAGAATTCAAAATCAATTTTATTTTTTTTTAATACATCAATAATTTCTCTACATATATAAAATGGTAAATATATCTTTTTAGTCTGTAAGATTCTCAGTATAATCTCAAAGCTTGATCTTCCATTAACTGTAAAAAATTTATTATTTATTTTTTTTTTTCTTAAAAAATTCTTATTTATATATCCACCAAATTGTTTCATTAAATCTTCATTTTTAATGATTTATGAACATAAATTCTATCTTCGAATGGATAAAATGGAAACTTATGTCTTGAAAATAAATTATAGTTATTCTTTTTTAACAAATTTTCAATTTTTTTACTTGAATATTTTTTAAATAAATTATGTGTTGTTATTTCAATTAATATTACTTTTATTCTATTTTCTCTAATTGTGTTAAGTGCTCCTCTAAGAACATTTAATTCATATCCTTCCACGTCTATTTTTAAAATATCTATATTTGTTTTTTTTTTAAAATAATTATCAATAGTAGTTACTTCAACTTTATTTATTTTTTGTGTTAAGTCTGTAATCTTACCAAATAAAATAAAAGATTTTATTTTATAAAAAAACGATTTTTTATTCGTTGTTAAAAATGTTGATGAACGCTTATGATATCCTTCGTTAAATAATTTTATTTCTTTTTTTTCCCCTAATGCTTTTTGAATACATTGTATTTTATCAATTTTTTTGAAATTATTTTTCAATATAAGAAAAATACTTTTTTGTGGTTCGAAAGAATAAATTTTTTTAATAGATGGGAAGTTTTTATAAAATAAATTTGAATACTCTCCTATGTGTGCGCCAGCATCCACTATTATCTCAGGTTTAACTGATGTTGATTTTATTTTGCTTAATAGTTTTTTTTCAAACCTTGAGGTTAGAATAATTGTAATAAATTTGATAAATCTATATAACATTAAAGTGATTATTATTTTTTTTCAATTTTTAAAATATACTATAGGCATATAAATGAATTTTCTTAACTTAAAAAGTTTTTTTAACTTAAAAATTCATACACTTAATAAATTTGAGATTGGTTTGGTTTATACTGCCTACATTGCAATAGTATGCATTTTATCGATAGTATACTGTTATTTGAATGTTATTAAATTCAATATAGCTGACATTAATAATAATATCATAATAGGTAATTTACAATTTTCATATGCCGATCTAGTGAATAATTTAGTTAACAAATGGGAATTTTATTCTAATTTCTATGGTACTAAGTTTTTTCTAGGACGATTGCCTACCCTACCTTTTGTAATAACTCTTGCGATTAAGATTAGTACTAATATCTATTTTATATTTTTATTTAAAAGTTTCATTTTTTTTACTATTTATTTTTTTATTTTGATTATTACTTTAAAATCGCTGGACAGAAATTTGTTTTCACTATTTATTTTATTAATTTTTTCATTTGTAATACCTTATAATATTCACGTAGGTTTAAGTATTTTTTTTGCTGATTCAATTATTTATTTAATTCTGCCATGCTTATATTTAATAACATTGTCGAAACACCATCTAAAATATTATTTATTATCATTTTTATTAATTGCTTTATATCTAACAAAAACTAGTGTTGCCTTTATTGTTTTATTTTACCCGTTTTTAATTCTTTTTTTAGAAGAAGATCATTTTAATAAAAAACTAATACCGTTATATGCAATGATTATTGTGGTTTTAAGTTGGGGGATTTTTGGATTAAGTAAAACTGGTCGATTTCCTATTTTTAAATCAACAATTACTCTTAATAGCCAAGCTTTATTTTATATCAATTGCAATCCGCAGTTTATTAAGAATTATCCTCATAAAAGTGTAGATATATTGCTTCCTAAAATTATCGATTATAGTAATTATAAAAATGAGTGGGAGGTATTTGATGATTTTAATAAAAAAATAAAATCTACCGAGTGTAAAGGTAATTCTTTTTTACAAGACCTACCAAAAAAAATTAAATTCATTTTTTTTAACGTTCATAAAGACAACGTTAATCCAGATAAAAATGGTAATTTTAATAATCCTTTAATTTTTAGTTATATCATTAATAAAATTTTTTTTAATCTTGCATTTTTTATTTCACTATTTACTATAATTTTTAATTTTAAAGCTATTATTAAATTGAATGATTTTAACAGATTTCGTGTTGATATTTACTATTTATCAATCATCTCTTTAAATTTACTTCCTCACTTAGTAGCATGGTCTACATCTAAACACCTAGTAGCAATCCACTTCTTGTCAATTATTTATATTTTTTTTAAATTTGAAAATATTTTTTTAAATAAATCTAATTAATGAATATACATATACTTTCTGACTACATAGCCCGTATTTCTAACTTAAACCCATTAATACTAAAAAAATTTTTATTTAGCGGTTTATTTGTTACGCTTCTTTCCTACTTATCTTTTCCATTGATATTTTATTATTTTAATGAAGCTTATTTTAATCTAGCTTATCTAATATCTGCAATTATTAATATCTCTCTTTCTTTTTTCTTACAGAAGTTTTATGTTTTCAAATCAAATAATAAGATTTCTAAAGAATATTTTAGATTTTTATTTAACACAATATGTATAACTTTTATTTATTATATTTTTTTATATCTTATGGTTAAATATTTTTTGTTAAATTTTATATTATCTAATTCAATTTTGACTACACTGGCTGCTTTGAGTAGTTATTTAGTGCATAGTAAATTTACTTTTAAAGAAAATCGAATTAATTCATGACATATTAGAATAATTAACATAATAAATATATTCACTAACTGTTAATTATTAAACCATAAAACATTACTTTTTAGTCTTATTCTTTGTCCTTGATTATTTAATCTAGTTAATTTAGCATATCATTATAAGCGATACATAACTCATCGTTACTTGAAGTTTAAACGATACTAAAGAATACGAAAGTGGGATCAGTCGTCTTTAAATTTAATTATTTAAGGAGGTTTGAATGAAATTTGGATATTTTTGTAACACTACTAATTGGAATCATAAACCATACAATCAACTATTAAATGAAACCCAAGAAATCACTACTTACTGTGATGAAAATAATTGGGATTCTATTTGGTATACCGAGCACCACTTCAATCACGAAGGAATGGAATCTTGTACGAACCCATTAATGATGGGAGTTGATGCTGCCGCTAGAACAAAACAAATTAGAATAGGTCAAGCTTGTAATGTAATTACCTTTCATAACCCCATCCGTCTTGCAGAAGATATTGCTTTGCTAGATCAATTGTCTGGAGGAAGAGTTGATGTTGGTATTGGAAGAGGTATTTATGGAAGAGAAGCCATCAATATGAACAAAGAGGCTGATCTAAAAGATCAAGCTAAAAATTTTAGATTGTTTGACGAAACTTTAACAATAATGAAAAAGGCTTGGACAGAAGAATTTTTTAGTCACAAGGGTGAATTTTACACTTATCCATCACCAAATTTTACTTGGCAGCATGATATGAGTCCTCCTAGTGAAAAGTTTTTAGATGTAACAACAAATGAAATAAAAAAAATTAGTGTTGTTCCAAAACCAAAACAAGAGCCACATCCACCAATATGGCAAGTTGTTGATGGTGCACGTTCAATTGAATGGGCAGCACAGAATGGCTTAAATACAATAATGTGGATACCTACTGTTAAAGCTTTAAAAAAAAGATTTGAAATTTATAAAGATGCAAAATCTAAAGCAGAAAATAGAGATG